>Ga0114930_10000569_pt1 | contig 38004 bp, 34 predicted proteins | sample AnhtaG_FD_87300 | JGI IMG/M metagenome (GOLD analysis project Ga0114930, IMG submission 87300) | Deep subsurface microbial communities from Anholt, Denmark to uncover new lineages of life (NeLLi) - Anholt_01485 metaG | ecosystem: Environmental > Aquatic > Marine > Oceanic > Sediment | place... | reverse complement strand
GCTGCTTGGGAAGAGGATCGCAACGCCCACAAAACGAAACTGAATTGGCGTTTTACCACCCAGGATGCACGCATCAAGCTTAAGCGTCTTTACCCAGCATTTCAAGATTGACAGAGCACTAGTGCGCATCCAAATCTTAATGCCACCAACAACTGGTGGGGAACCGACAATGAATCAGAAATCCAGGACAAAATCTACGACTGGTTTGACGATGCCAGCCTGGGGATTGTAGACTACAGCCCCTACCTCACCGAGCCTGATACCGAGGCCCCACCCTCACCCCCCACTGGCCTTGTCGTCACCCCGGTCTTATCCACTATAGACCTGAGCTGGAACCCTAACCCCGAAGCTGACATCATCGGCTACAAGGTCTACTATGATCTCGACTCCGGCTTCCCCTACGAGGGCACCGGAGCCATCGAGGGAGATTCCCCCATTGACGTGGGCAACAGGACCTCCTTTACCCTCACCGGCCTCTCTCTGGGCACCCACTACTACATCGCTATCACCGCCTATGACACCGCCGCGGACGGCTCCGATGATCAGACTGAGGGCCATGAGAGTTGGTATAGTGACGAGAAGGCTGTGGACTTGCCTACCCTTACTCCGACCCCTACTAACACACCCACTGCCACACCAACGCCCACCAACACACTGACTCCGAAGGCGACGACCACCAGCACACCAACATCAACAGACACAGCCACACCGACTTCCACCCCCTCGACCTGTGTCGAGGGGATCGCCAATGGGGGTTTTGAGTACGACGGTGACTGGGAGATCGCCATCACCGCCTATCCCGCCGACTACACCACGGCAATGGCCCACAGCGGCGACCGCTCGATGCGCCTGGGCATCGTCGAGCCAGAGGAGGAAGTCTACAGCTACTCCTCTGCCCAGCAAGCGGTCACCATCCCTGCCGACGTCACCAGCGCCACCCTGCGCTTCTGGCTCTATCCCCTGAGCGAAGAGTCCCTGACCGAACTGGCCTTCCCAGACCGTCCTCTGGCGCCGACTATCGAGGCAGCCCCTCTGTCAGGCGACGCGCAGTACGTGCTCATCCTCGACGAACACGGCCAGTGGATTGACACGCTGCTCTGGCAGCGAAGTGATAAGCGGCTGTGGACATTCCACCAGTACGACCTGATCACCTACGCGGGTCAGATCATCAAGCTGGACTTTGGCGTCTACAACGACGGCATGGACAGCGTCACGGCCATGTATTTGGATGATGTCTCATTGGAACTCTGCTCCGCGACGCCAACGGACACACCTACTCCGACGGCGACGTCAACCAGCACACCGACGCCTACCGACACAACCATACCAACTCGCACGCCTACCAGCAGTCCCACACCTACGGGCACCCCTACACTCCCCCCAGGAGGCGACGACTACGAACCCGACGATATCTGTGCTGATGCTAAGCCCATCATCACCGACGGCACAACCCAGTCCCACTCCTTCCACCAGTACGCCGACAAGGACTGGGTGTACTTCGCCGCCACCTCTGGCACTACCTACATCATCCAGACCTCCAACGTGGGGCCGGATACCGATACTATCCTGGAGCTCCACGACGAGTGCGAGCAGCCCCCTATCGCTGAAGACGAGAACCCCTTCGGCTCCACCGCCCAGATCATCTGGACCGCACCCGCCGATGGTACCTACTACCTCAAGGTCTACAACCACGACCCCGAGCAATACGGCGAGGATGCCTACTACGACCTCTCCATTCGCATCCCACCAGCCGGCGGGGCTGCCATCATCGTCGCCGGTCACGATGATCGCTGCAGCCTGCAATCCAACATCTACTACTGCACCGACCGGGTCTACGAAGTCTTCGCCAACGGCGGCATCCCGGTGGACGATATCTACTACCTCTCCCCTGATGAGGCGTGTCACCACTCCAATCCCGATCAGGACGCCGAGTCCACCTCAGACAACCTGCAGTACGCCGTCGAGACCTGGGCAGCAAGCAAGGTGAGACCGGAAGTGCCCCTGTACCTCTACCTGATGGATCACGGCGGGCTGGATACTTTCCTCATCAATGGCAGCGAGGATACCCTCTCCCCTGCCGACCTGGATGCCTGGCTCAGCACGCTGGAGCAGAGCACTGGCGCCGATACCCTCAACATCTTCATCGAATCCTGCCGCTCTGGATCCTTCATTGACGGCTGGCAGGAAGTGGCAGGGCCGGGACGAGTGGTGATCGCCTCCACCAGCCGGGATTACAGCGCCTACGCCTCGCCGCAGGGGGCCTACTTCTCCGACGCTTTCTTCACCGCTGTGGGTGAGAGCAAGGACCTGTGTGAGAGCTTTCGGGAGGGGGAGAGGGCGGTCAGGGAGACGGGGTTGCGGCAGGAGCCCTGGATCGACGATGATGGGGATGCAATACCCAACGAGCCGGAGGACTGCGGGCTGGCGCAACAGCGAGGGTTAACGGCCTTCTTTGGGGATCGGCCGCCGGTGATTGATGCTATCACCGTGCCGCTGCGGATCGAGGGGTACGTGGGCACGATCAAGGCCCAGGTGCGGGACGACATCAGAGTGGACGATGTTTGGGCCATAATCTACCCGCCCTCGTTTGAGGAGCCGGAGCCGACGGACACGATGCCGGAATTGGAGGGAGTGACGACCATCATGCTGCAAGACCGTGATGGTGATGGGGAATACAGTGGGACGTACGGAGGCTTCACGGAGGTAGGCCAGTACCACGTCGTAGTGTATGCAGAGGACGACGAGGGGGATCAGGCGGCACCGAAAGGGGCGGATGTGCGAAGGGGATGGGAGGTGTATCTGCCCATGGTGGTGAAAGGGGGCTAAGAGCCTTCCACCTCCTCACCAGATGACATCTACAACATCAGCGGCCGCTACTTCCTCGTCTTTCGTGATCAACTTTGCATCATGTTTCAGAGCTTCACAGACGAGCAGGCGGTCGTGCATTTCTGAGACAGTAGTTTGCTCCTTGAGGCACAGGATGTGTTCCACTTCTAAGGGACTGATCTCGTAGTTGGGATCGCCAGCGATCCTAGCAACGATCTGGTCTGCATCTGCTTTCACCCTGCCCTTCTCGATGAGAAAAACCAACTCGGCCATGACGATGATGGGGACGATGATTTTGGGCGAGCCAGCGTGTGCTTGATCAAAGGGCCGCTTGGCAGCAGGGCTCAGCCTGGGAGAAGCGGCCAGATACCAGATCAGGCTGTGGGTATCGGTCACGTAAAGAGGCTGTGAGCTCATCACAGCGTACCTTCAAGGATTCCGCTTTGCTCCGCCAGCCCTTTCTCCCAGATTTGCTTGGCCTCTTCCATATCAGCAGCAGTAATGGTAGCCAATTCTGGGAAAAGGCCATAGAGAGGGCGAGTCTCGCTGGCCTTTGCTTCTGTCTTCTTATGGGGCAAGATCATCAACCTGACCACCTGGGGTGAGGACAGATCGAGCTTCTGCAAGGGCCTGAGGATTCCATCCTCGTATATGGCAGTGATCACTTGAGACACGTTTATCACCTCGCTTTAGTTTCTGTCGTTGGATGTTTACATCTTATCACAGAGAATCCCTTTTGTCAATTGCCACTTGCCCTAAACCCATGCCGGAAAAGCATCCGCTCCGGTGTTTATTGGAGTAGAAGGATAACTCAACCGCTGATATTTGAAGGAGGTCAAAATGCGTAAGCGACATATCCTACTGGTTCTTCTGATGGTGGGGGGATTGATGATCCTCGGCCGCCTGGGACCTAGACCCGGCCAGGCTCAGGGCAGCATCACACCCGATCCCCTGCCCCACGACTGCGGTGGGGTCACTCGTGTGGGCACCCCCACTCCAGCTTGCTGTGCCTACGGCTATGTGTACTACGACGGCCTCCCCGTGAACGGGGCCGACGTCACCGTCCGCAGCGACCACGGCCTGCTCAACACCACCACGAGCTATGGCCCAGCCAGCAGTTTTCCCTACTACGGCGTGGACCTCAGCTCCGATCCGCTGAGCGTCTCGGTGGGAGAGGCCATCACCGTCAGCGGCAGCTACTGGGGCCACACCGGCACCACCCTCCACTCGGTGGTCGAGGAGGGGCAGCAGGTAGATGTCATCGCCCTGGGGCCCGGTGTGGATCTGACCATCCAGAGCATCGCCGTTGACCCACCCAACCCCGATCCGGGCGAGGAGGTCACAATCACCGTCACCATCCTCAACCAGGGCGACACCGATGCTTCGAGCTTCTACACCTACCTCTACATTGACCCCCAGGATGAGCCTCCGGACCTCTCTACTCCCAACACCAGTTTCACCTATATCTTCGGCCTGAGCGCTGGTCAGTCCTACCAGTGGAGCTACACGGGCTACACCCTTACCCAGGGCTGTCACCCCATCTGGGTCTGGGTGGATCGGGGGGACGACGTGGCTGAGAGCGACGAGGGGAACAACCTTTCTCACATAGAGATATGCGTCGGTCAGGAGTGCGAGCCCGATGAGTATGAGGAGGACGACACATGCGCTGATGCAGTGGAGATCCCCAGCGACGGCACGCACCAGACGCACAACCTCTGTCCGGTGGGGGACGTGGACTGGGTGAAGTTCCAGGCCACGGCGGGGGTGACCTACACCATCGAGGCCTCCAACGTAGGGGCCGATGCGGAGATCATCCTTTGGTTGTATGATGAGTGCGGCGGAGCGCCCAGCTTCGGCACCGGGGCGCGGATCGTGTGGCAGGCGCCCCAGAGCGGCACCTACTACGTCAAGGGTGAGCACCACGACGAGGAGTACGGACCCGACACGGGGTACGAGCTCTCTGTCACCGCTGGGACCGACTGCCCCGGCGATGTCTACGAGCCCGACGATACCTGCGCCCTGGCGCGGGACATCCCCACCGATGGCACCCGGCAGACCCACCTCTTCTGCTGGGCCGGGGATCAGGACTGGGTGAAGTTTCTCGTCCGGAGTGGCATCTCTTACCTGATCGTGGCCGATAACCCCGGCCTGGATGCCGAGCCTATCCTGGCCCTGCACGACACCTGCCAGGCGGAGCCACCACTGGGCTATGGCCAGCAGATCTCCTGGACCGCGCCCACCGACGGTGTGTACTACGTGCAGGTCATGAATCACGATCCGGAGGTCTATGGCCCTGCGACCCACTATGACCTGCGAGTGGAGGAGGCGGGCGGCTGCCAGGAGGATGGGTACGAGAGCGATGACAGCTCCACGGAAGCCAACTCCATCCAGGTGGATGGCACAGCCCAGCGCCACGACTTCTGCCCCGTTGTTGATCAAGACTGGGTGAAGTTCGACGCCACGGCGGGGATGGAGTACACACTGGAGACCGCCAACCTGGCCTCTGAGTCGGACACGGTGCTGTGTCTGTATGACACCGATGGCGACACCCAGATCGAATGCGATGACGATGGAGGGGGTGGATCGGCCTCCCGCGTCGTGTGGCAGAGCCCCTCAGCGGGCACCTACTACGTCCGGGTGACTCACCACGACGAGGGGGCCAGCGGTCCTGACACAGCCTACGACCTCTCGGTGATGAGCCAGCAGAGCCAGCCCGACGGCTACGAGGAGGACGACAGCGCCGCGGCGGCCTCATCCATCGCCACCGATGGCTCGCCACAGGATCACAATTTCTGTCCGGCGGGTGATGAGGACTGGGCGAAGTTCACGGTGTCGGTGGGCCTCACCTACACTATCCAGACCGCCAACCTGGGCCCGGAGTGCGACACCATGCTCACCCTCTACGACACCGATGGGACCACCCAGTTGGCCTTCAATGACGACTACGGTGAGGGGCTGGACTCACGCATTGACTACACCTTCCCTCTGAATGGCACCTACTACGTGAAGGCCGAGCACTACAACTCCAACCAATACGGCACGGGTACTGAGTACCAGCTCTCGGTGGAGGAGGGCGCGCCGCCGCGCTGCGAGCCCTTGAGCGATGTAGAAATCAGCGGCCCGACCAGCGGCTACACCGGCACCCTCTATGCCTTCATCTCCACCATCACTCCCCCCGACGCCACAGAGCCTATCACCTACACCTGGTCGCCGGAACCGGAGAGCGGGCAGGGGACGGCCAATGCCTCCTACCAATGGGCTGTGCCCGGCGACTACACTATCATCCTCACAGCGGAGAACTGCGGCGGGATGGTCAGCGATAGCCATACCATTGACATCAGCGCACATCGTCGTTCGGGGGTCAAGACCCTGATCCTGGTCAACCGAGAGCGACTGGTTTCTCTCTATGGTGAGACGTCTGCTCAACAGGTGATGGACAAGCTGGAGCAGTTAGCCCGACACGATGAGGTTGTGGGGCTCATCGTCCAGGTGGAGACCAATGCATCCGTGGCCGCCGCCTACAGCGCCTGGATCGCCGATCCCCTGAGCACGGCCAAGGCCAACAACGTGGCAAGCGCGGTGCGTAACCTGGTAATGGCCACGCTTGAGGACAACCCCAATGTGGAGTACATCGTGATCGCGGGCCGTGACGAGGTGATTCCCTTCCGGCGGGTGCTGGATCGCACCGGCCATCCCGAGAGCAACTACGAGAGCTCTGCTTCGGAAGGCACCACCCCGCGGGCTGCCTGCAGGGACGACATGTCGCTCACCGATGACTACTACGCCGACCGTGAGCCGGGCCAGGAAGATGGTCACGAATTTTACATCCCCGACTACGCGCTGGGCCGACTGGTAGAGACGCCGGATGAGATCATGGCCCTCATTGACACATTCCTGGCCGATGGCGGAGTGACGGCCGACGGGGTGCTTGTCACAGGCTACGACTTCGTCCAGCCGGAGGCCCAGGAGATGTGCGATGTATGGCGGACGGACCTGGGGAGCGCGAGCGTGGACTGCACGCTGATGGGTGACTGGTGGACGGGCAGCCAGCTCAAGGAAAAGCAACTAAACACTGTGCCGCGTTTCGATCTGCAGTCCATCAACGGCCACGCCAACCACCGGGTGGAGGGCGCACCAGGTGGGGGGAGTGTCTCCGCCGACGGTGTGGCCACCTGGGGTAACTCCGACCTGGCCCGGGCGGTGATCTACACCCTCGGCTGCCATTCGGGGTTCAACGACGTGGGCTCGGACGGGGTGGGCCAGAATGGGTTGGACCTGGCCCAGGCTTTCGCCCGGCGGCGAGCCAACTACGTGGCCAACACTGGCTATGGCTGGGGCTGCCGAGGGGCCAAGTGTCTGTCCGAGGAGTTGATGTGCAACTACACCCAGGAACTGGCATGGGGTACCTCGGCCCCCATCGGCAAGGCCCTTATGGCCGCCAAGCAGCGCTACTACAGGGAGGATGGGGACATTGACGGCTACGATGAGAAGATCCTGATCGAGTCCACCCTGTACGGCCTGCCCATGTACGAGCTAACCACCGGTGGCACCCTGGAAGAGGAGGACCCTTTCCCCAGCGTGGTGATCACTACCACCTCGCCCGTGGCTTTCCGCCCCTTCAGCCAGGGCAGCCTGGACTTCAGCCTGATCGGGTCGCTGGGTGCTTTCAGCGAGACCCAGACGGTGGATGGCAGCTACTTCTCCCTGGATGGTCACATCCACGCCGATGCCGGCCAGCCGGTGCAGCCTCGGTTCTTCGCCGACGTTGCCGCACCGGCGGCCGGGACAGCGCGGGGGGCCGTGTTCACTGGCGGGAGCTACAGCGAGCAGGAGGGTTTCGACCCTCTGATCGCCCAGCCGGTGAACGAGTACTACGCCCCGGCAGAGCCGGAGTTCGCCTTCCCTGGCTGGTACCCGGCCTTGCCCTTCGTGCTGCGGGGGCGCGGCACCGTCTCCACCACCGCCGAGACACTGGTAACAGTCATGGGTCAGTACAATAGCTCCGCAGGCAGCGAGCGGCTGTACGAGTCCCTGGGATTCGACCTCTACTACTCCGACTCCCCCGACTGCAGCCCGCCGGCGATCACCTCGGTCAGTGCCCGGCGGGAGGGAGTGCGGGTTGATTTCAAGGTCGGTGCCTCCGACCCCTCCGGCCTGCACCGGGCCCTCGTGGCCTACACCGATGGCGGTGGCATCTGGTCTAGTCTGGACCTGACCTACGACCCGGCGATGGCCAAGTGGACGGGAAGCATCACTGCCGAAGCGGGGATCGAGTGGTTCGTGCAGGCGGTGGATGGGGTAGGGAATGTGGCTGTGGCTGGTGACAAAGGGCCATACTATGCTGAGCAGGCCGAAGGTATCTATCGAGGGTATCTGCCGCTGGTGGTAAAAGTTCATACACAATAGATAGGACGTTGGATCCTCAGAAGAATAACAGGCCAGCCACCACGCCGCTTTGCCGGACAGGATGGCTGGCTTGTTTACTATCTTTGTCACATGGTGGCGGCAAGAGCGACTGAAGTCGCCATTACGAACGTACATCTCAAATCGACGGGTGAAACAAAGTCAGTTGAATTGAAGTGTGCGGACGGTACAACCACTGAAGGCAAGCCTTTCAGTGAAATCAGTGCTCCCTCAGAGGCCTCAGTGGTTCAGGCTGACGCCCCGTTGCCAAAAGTTGACATCCCTGCTATAATCAACACCGTGGAAATGATTGATCCCTTGCCGGCTCAGGCCGGACAAGAAAAGTAGATTCGATAGTGAAGGAGTCGTTCTCTCATGCGTGAAGTTCGACTGTTGGCTGAACGGATAATCGAGAATGTGGAGACAGTTATCTTCGGCAAACACGAGGTGGTGCAACTGACACTCGTCGCCCTGCTGTCTGATGGGCACCTGCTCATTGAAGACGTGCCGGGCGTAGGAAAGACGATGCTGGCCCGGTCCCTCGCCACTTCCATCGGCTGCCGCTTCCAGCGTATCCAGTTCACCCCTGATATGCTGCCCAGCGATGTGACAGGTGTCTCGATCTACAACCAGAAGACCCAGGAGTTTGAGTTCCGCCCTGGTCCCCTCATGGCCCAGATTGTGCTCACCGATGAGATCAACAGAGCCACACCCAAGACCCAATCGGCGCTTCTGGAGGCCATGGAGGAGCGACAGATAACGGTGGATGGCGTCACCCATCCCCTGGAACGGCCCTTCCTGGTCATGGCCACCCAGAACCCCATCGAGTATGAAGGGACTTTCCCCCTTCCTGAGGCCCAACTGGACCGTTTCCTGATGCGCATAAGCCTGGGCTATCCTGATCACGAGCGGGAGATTGAGATCATGGATGCGCAGCAGTACCACCACCCTATCGAGGACCTGGATCAGGTGATAGATGTGGAGGAACTGCTGTGGGGACAGCAGCAGATCCGCGACATGTACATTGATCCGCTCATCAAAGAGTATATCGTTAACCTGGTCAATGCTACGCGTCAGCATCCAGACATCTACCTGGGAGCCAGCCCCCGAGGCAGCCTGGCCCTCTACCGTACCTGCCAGGCGCGGGCGGTGATCCAGGGGCGCGATTACGTGATCCCCGATGATGTCAAAGCCCTGGCCGAGGTGACGCTGGCCCATCGGCTTATCGTCAGCCCCTCGGCGCGGATCAAAGACGTGGACCCCCGCAGTGTCGTGGCTGAGATCCTGGATACGCTGCCTGTTCCCGGCGCCCGGGCGCGAGTCCGTGGATAGGAGCGAGATTGCACAAACCGGGGTTAGGGGGCTTTCCTGACCCCGGCTTCTTTTTCCCACCCCTGGGACGGGGAGAGCGATGCGACCTTTGTACGCTGTCCTGATATTGGCTGCCCTGAGTGCTTTTCTGGCCCTACAGACTGGCCACGCCCTTCTCTACTACATTACCTATCTCATCGTGGCCGCAGTGCTTTTGTCTGGTGTCTGGGCCTGGCTCAGCGTGCGGGGCCTGCGCCTCGAACGCCAGACCCGCACCCCCCACACGCAGGTGGGGCACTTGGCGGAAGAGCACTTTATGGTGCACAATACCAGTCGGCTGCCCAAGCTGTGGCCGGAGGTGCGCGACCACTCCGATCTGCCGGGCCATCGGGCCAGTTTTGTGATCAACAGACTCGGCCCTGGGGAGCGGTACAGTTGGGTGGTGAAGACGCTCTGTCAGCAGCGGGGTCGCTTCACCCTGGGCCCCATCACCCTCACCGGTGGTGATCCCTTCGGCCTCTTTGAGATCACCCGCCATCTGCCCGCCACCTCCCCTATCCTGGTCATCCCCGCTGCGCTGGAGCTTGCCTCCTTCCACCTGGCGGAGGGGTCTGTGGGTGGTGGCGACGCGGTGCGGGGGCGCACCCACCAGATCACAGCCAACGTGGCCACCGTACGCGACTACGTCCCTGGGGATGCCTTCAAACGCATCCACTGGCCCTCTACCGCCCGAAAGTCCCGCATCATCGTAAAGGAGTTTGAATTGGATCCCACCGCGGAGGTGTGGCTTTTTCTGGATCTGGAGGAGCGGGCTCAGGCTGGGCCGGCGGAATCAATCCCTCCGCCGGAGGAACCACCTCTCTTCCGTCCCCGGCCCTACGTCTGGGAGCCGATCCCCAACACCGAGGAGTATGGGGTCATCCTGGCCGCCTCACTGGCCCGCTACTTTGTACGGTGCAACCGGGCGGTGGGGCTGGTGACTTATGGGCCTCAGCGCCAGTGGCTGAAGCCAGTCCATGGCCCCTGTCAGTTGGATCGCATCTTGGAGCTTCTAGCGCTGGCGCGTGCTCAGGGGGATGTCTCCTTCCAGCGCGTGCTGGAGAGCGAGGGGGTTCGCCTGGGTCGCAATGGGCTGGCCTGCATCATCACTTCCGCGGCTGAAGAGGAGTGGATCGCCGCGGCCCGCAGGCTGGTCCGCCGCGGGCCACTGGTGGTGGCCTTCTTTGTAGATCCGATCTCCTTCGGTGGCCAGGCTGACATGGGTGGGGTGCTTGATGCCCTCCAGGCCAGCGGCCTGCCGGCCTTCACCCTGAGGCGGGGAGGGATCACGGACGGACAGGTGATGCTCTCCCCCATCGGCATTCCAATCTGATGAGCAAGGGGATGGAGTTTTCTACCGAGGTCCTCAACACCGAGGCCCTTGATGGAGTGCAACTGGCGCAAGCCTGGCGCGTCCGCCAGGCCCATTTTCCACGCCTGATAGGCTTCGACTATCCGGTGGACACAGCAGTGGTCAGCCTCACCGGCACTGCCTGTGCTCTGGGCTGCGCCCACTGCGGCCGGCGCTACCTGGAGCACATGATCCCCATCTGGGAGGCCGCAGACCGGACTGGCCATGCACCAAGTCTGCTCATCTCCGGCGGCTGCGACACACAGGGCCGGGTGCCGGTCAGGGAGCAACACCTCCGGCTTCTGGATGGGCTTCGCCCTGGCCGCAGGCTCAACTGGCACGTGGGGCTCATCGGCCAGGGCGAGCTGGAGGCGATCCTGCCCTACATGAATGTCGTATCATTTGACTTCGTGGGCGATGACGAGACCATCGGTGAGGTATACGGCCTGGAGCGCACCGTGGCCGACTACGTGGCTACCTACAAGGTCCTGCGGCAGCACGTGCCCGTAATCCCTCATCTCACTATCGGCCTGAGGGGCGGCGAGCTGGCCCACGAGCGAAAGGCTCTCGACCTTCTGACCGAACTGGGCTGCGAGGCGCTGGTCTTTCTGGTGTTCATCCCAACTCCGGGCACTCGCTACGCTGACCGTCAACCGCCTGCCGTGGCTGAGGTAGTCCATCTTCTGGCCGAGGCCCGACTCCGCTTTCCCCGGACCCCCCTTTACCTGGGCTGTATGCGTCCCCGCGGTCCCTATCGAAAAGCACTCGACCCTCTGGCTGTGCTCTCTGGCCTCAACCGCATCGTCAGCCCCGCCCGCGAAGCGGTGACTCTGGCCCAAGAGTTGGGTCTGTCCATCGAGCGTGGGACCGAGTGTTGCGCGTTGACATCTGAGAGGACTTCATGAGCGAAGGACAGGCATGGCGAATTGAACACGATTCCTTGGGTGAAGTCCGCGTCCCAGCCGAGGCGCTTTATGGCGCCCAGACCCAGCGGGCGGTGGAGAACTTCCCCGTCAGTGGGCTGCGCCCCTACCCGGCCTGGATCGTGACCACGGCGGTGGTCAAGCGGGCTGCCGCCGAGGTGAACATGGCCCTGGGACAACTCGACCCCCAGATCGGCCAGGCCATCGTCCGCGCAGCGCAGGAAATCGTCGCCGGGCAGTGGCACGACCAGTTCGTCGTAGACCCCTTCCAGGCCGGAGCTGGTACCTCCCACAACATGAATGCCAACGAGGTGATCGCCAACCGCGCCGGGGAACTGCTGGGCGAGCCACGGGGCACCTACTGCCGTGTGCATCCCAATGACCAGGTGAATATGGCCCAGTCCACCAATGATGTGATCCCCACCGTGATCCGTATCTCGGCGCTGATGGCGCTGCGAGAACTGCTGCCCATCCTGCGAGGTCTGGAGTCGGCCCTGCGGAGCAAGGCTCAGCAGTTCGATCCCATCGTCAAGGCCGGCCGCACCCACCTCCAGGATGCCGTCCCGGTACGGCTGGGGCAGGAGTTCGGGGCCTATGCTCAGGCCGTGGCCCACGACATTGCCCGCATCGAGCGGGCGGCGGAGGACATGAAGCGCATAGGCATTGGTGGCACAGCCACGGGCACGGGCCTCAACTCCGATCCGCGCTACCATCCGGAGATGGTGAAGCGGCTTTTGGCGCTGACAGGGTTTGACCTGCGCTCGTCGGGAAACCTATTCGAATCCATGCAGAGCATGGCCGACCCCGCGCACCTGTCAGCGGCCTTGCGGACCCTGGCTGTGACGCTGGACCGGATCGCCAACGACCTGCGGCTGATGAGCTCTGGCCCCAAGACGGGCCTGGCCGAGATCAGGCTACCTCCCGTGCAACCCGGTTCCTCCATCATGCCCGGCAAGGTGAACCCGGTGATGGCCGAGATGCTGAACATGGTCTGCTTTCAGGTGATGGGCAATGACCTGACGATCACGCTCGCCGCCCAGGCGGGCCAACTGGAACTGAATGTGATGATGCCCATCATCGGCCACAACCTGTTGCACGCCATCCTCATCCTGACCAATGGCGTGCGGGTTTTCACTGAGCGCTGTGTGAGGGGGATCGAGGCCGACGAGGAGCGGTGCCGAGCCTGGGTGGAGGACAGCATGGGAATCTCGACGGCGCTCAACCCCTATGTCGGCTACGAAGCCGCAGCCAAAGTGGTGCGGGAGGCGATGGTCACGGGGAAGAGCATCCGCCAGATTGTGCGGGAGAGGGGCTTGCTCAGCGAGGAGGAACTGGAGGAGGTGCTGTCGCCCCGGGGGATGACCGAGCCAGGGGTGCGAGGAAAGAGATTGCCGTGAACAAGCCAACATCCTGAAATACAGCACGCACCAGGCCCATGGGCCTGGTGCGTGTCATTCTCCATCTTCGCTTGGGCTCAGCCAGTCAGGAACCCTCTTCCTCCTCTCGGCTGGAATCGGCCTCCGCAGCCTGAGATGCTGGTCGGGGCGCTTCCAGGCCCTCTCCCTGCATGTTGATCTGTCCCTGGATGAATCCTCCCTCATCCAGCAGGAAAGAGTTCACGGATATGTCTCCCCAGACCTTGCCGGTGCTCAGCACCTCCACCCGATTAGCGGTGATGTTGCCCCTGATGGCGCCGACGACCGAGACGTTGTGAGCGGTGATGTTGGCCACAATCCGGGCCTTCTCTCCGACCACCAGATTGCCCGCCGTCTCCAGCGACCCCTCCAACACCCCCTCAATGCGCACCCCGCCGTCGCTCTTGAGGTCGCCCATGAAGTTGGCCGTTGGGCCGATGAGTGTCTCAATGGTCTCCGGAATGGTTTCCTTTCGCTTCCGACCAATCATGATCCTCTCCCTTCCATGCGACAAAAGCCCCCTCTGGGCGAAGAATATACCATCGGTAGGCCCAGTTGTCAACATCCCGATTGCGCAATTCAACAGCCCAATCTATAATCCCTCCCCGCCATTTGCCCTGTGCCTCACTCTAGGGACCCACCCTTGCGATCGCCTCTAGCACGGGCAACCGCGAGGGTTGCCCCTACCCAGTGGGGGAATGATTATGGGAAACCGCATCGAATGATCACGCCCATGAATCGCGCTTGGCACACCATCCACAGTGCTCTGTGCCGTCTGGTCCGCTTGGCCCTGGCTCTGACCCTGCTCGTCACGGTAGTCCGCAGCGACGCCATCCCTCCCAGCCAATATTTCGACTACCGGTTGGGAGTGGTCATCGCAGGGTACCAGTTCAACCTCGCCGCCTGGGAGTTACGAGCCCTGGCCGACAAGGGAAAACAGATTCTGGCCTATGAAGTGTCCTCCCTCTCCCCTCCAGAGCAGGAAGCGCAGGTTCGCGCCTTCTTCACCCGTATCCAGCACATCCAGGATATGGAAGGGGAGCTGCAACGCGTCTACAGCACAACACCCCGTCATCAGGTCGTGGAAAAGGGCCAGCCCCTGCAGGCTGAACTGGATACTCTGACACAGCAGCAGGCCAGGGAGCAGGGGATGGTGGAAGCCATCCTGGAGAATCAGGTGGGAGAGGTGTTGGCCGAGGAAGGGTTCACAGTGGGCCCCATTGTCTGGCCCCCTGTTTCCTTCCGGCTGACTCAGCCGCCAAGCTTCCTGATCATCTCCCCACGGGAGGAGATTGCCCGCAAGGCGGAGGCTAAGCTCCGGCCCCGCCTTCCTTTGACTGAGCGGGAGCGGCTCGAAAGCACCATTGGCAGTACACTTGATGTCTCCTCCCTGGTGGATGACCTGGGAGGTCTGAGCGCCTTTCCCACCATCGTCCTCTTCTCCCCCTCGATCCTCCACACGGTGGACACCATCGCTCATGAGTGGACCCACCACTACCTCTTCTTTACCCCCCTGGGCTGGCACTATGGCGATAGCGGTGACCTGACGACCATGAATGAGACAGTGGCCTCCATCGTGGGGGAGGAGGTGGCACGCAGGTTGATGCTCCGCCATTACCCCGATCTGGCCCCTCCGCCGCCTGCCCCGCTGCCCGAAATAGCCCCTTCGCCCCCGGAGGAAAAGGCGGAGTTCGACTTCAACCGCGTCATGCGTCAGACGCGGCTGGAGGTGGATCGGCTGCTGGCCGAGAGGAAGGTCGAGGAGGCGGAGGCTTACATGGAGTCTAAGCGGCAGTTGCTCGTCGAACACGGCCACTACCTGCGCAAGCTCAATCAGGCCTACTTCGCCTTCCACGGAGCGTATGCCACCAGCCCTACCTCCGTGGACCCCATCGGCCCCCAAATGCGGAAACTGCGCTCCGCCAGCCCATCGCTCAAGGCCTTCCTACAAGGGGTGTCCCAGATGCGAAGCTACGCCGACCTGCAGCAAGTCCTGCGGGAACTGGGGGCGGATTAGCAGCGCATAAGCTCGCCCAGCCGGGCCACAAGGCGGAGGAGTGACTACTCAATGTGCTCCTGAGATCTCCAGAGCCCGATAGCCACCAGCAACAGGGGCACTCCGATGAGAAGCAACTGCAGGGGCATGAGGGCTGCCACGTTGGCCCCCATCAGGTTAGCCATCAGGACACCGGGAAGCCGGCCAATGGTGGCAATTAAGACCAGCACCGCCAGGGGAAGGGGGGTCAGGCCAGCCAGAAAGCAGGTCACATCGTTGGGGATGAAGGGCATTAGAAAGAGCAGCAGGAAGAAGAGGGCCCCGCGATGGCGGGCGTAGTGATCGAGGCGATCCAGCGTCCGAGGAGGGACAAGCCGTTCCACCAAAGGCCGGCCAAAGCGAGGGGCCAGGCACAGGGCGATGACTGTGCCGCCCATCAGCCCGACCATGCTGTACGATGTCCCCCAGCCCGGCCCGAACAGATACCCCCTGGTCAGGTCTATCACCCCACCCGGCACAGGGGCCAGGACTACCTGGGCCATCTCCAGGCTCATAAGAGCCACGGGAGCCCAGACGCCGAAGGAGGCCACGAAGCGCCGCACTCGCTGCACATCGGCCAAGAAGTGAACCAGGGGACCTCCCCACAAGATCAGGAGCGTGGCCAGTGCCACCACGCCCAGGACAATGAGCCACGGCTGCCAGCCTGAGAGGTCAGGTCTGCCAGAGCCCCCGCGGGAGGGTGACGGGCTCTTCTCCGCGAGGGGCCTTCGGCATGGGCTCCTCCCCATCTCCATGATCCTCGCTACGCCAGCCGCGCCAGCAGCACTCCGAGCTCGTAGAGCAGAAGGAGAGGCGCCATGACGAGGAGCATGTTGAAGGGATCAGGGGTGGGGGTTATGATGGCTGCCAGAACCGCCACAATCAAAATGGCATACCTGCGGCCGCGGGTCAGCAATTGAACGTTGACCACCCCCATCTTGGCCAGGAAGAAGATGATGAGTGGCGTCTCAAAGCTCAGACCAACCCAAAAGAGCACCGCCGTCGCGAAGGATATGTACCCGCCAATAGACCAGCTAGGGTTGATGAGATCGCTCATGAAGCCCTGCAAGAAGCGCATCTGGAAGGGAAGCATCACCAGCCCGGCGAAGGCCACACCAAGGGCGAAGGAGACAGTCGCCCCAGGGATGATGACGTACATATAGCGCTTCTCCTGGGGTGTGAGGCCGGGTACGGCGAAGCGAATGAGCTGGTAGATGATGACGGGCATGGCCAGTACGATTCCCATGATCAAAGCGACTTTGAAGTAGCTAATGATGCTCTCGGTGGGATGAAGGGCCACGGGCCGGTTCTCACCCATGGGCGCGATGAGCAGTTGTAACGCCCGCCGGGCAAAGATGACACTGAACAGCGTGGTCACTCCCAGGGCTATAGCCGCCTTCACCAACCGGTCCCGAAGCTCCCCCAGATGCTCAAGGAGCGTCATCTCCTTTTGTTGAGCCATTTCTCAGCTTCTACCTCCCGTCGCTGTGCTATTCTATCTTGGCCACTTTCTCGATGTCGCTTTCGAGCTCCCCGAGCTCAGCCTCCACGTCCTTCACTCCCCGCTGAACCTCCGACGCCGCCTCCTCCAGTTCTTTGCTTAGCTCCTGCCACTCAGAGGTGAAGCCAGCAGACATCTGGCGGAAATCCCGGACGGCCTTGCCGATGGAGCGGCCAATCTCCGGCAGGCGTTCGGGGCCAAAGACAATCAGGGCGATGACCAGGATCAACAGCAGTTCGGGGATGCCGATGCCGAAAAAGTTCATCTCACTTCCTTTCTCTTTCGCCGCTTTCTTCCTCGTCCTTCGGGCGCGAAGGAACGTCGGGCAGTTGCGCCCTGCGATCCAACAGCGCCCCTAATACCCCATTGATGAAGCGATGGGAGCTATCGCTGCCAAATAGCTTGGCCAGTTCCACCGCCTCGTTGATGATGACCTTGGCCGGGGCACTTCGGGCCACCAGCAACTCGAAGATGGCGATGCGCAGGACGTTGCGGTCAATGAAGGCCATCTGCTCCAGGGGCCATTGGGGAGCATATTCCTGGATCAGGGGATCCAACTGTTCCTGGTGATCCATGACCCCTGAGACGAGGAACTGAGCGAATTCCTCGCCAGGCTGAGGCAGTGCAACGTCCTCCAGCCGCTGGCGCAATACCCGTTCCGCTGGATGATGGGCGCTATCCACCTCGAAAAGAGTCTGTAGGGCAACGATGCGCGCTTGCCGACGGACCTTCACCGGCACTGCTCCCTGCATTTAAGCAGAGCACCAGGGCTCTCTTGCGCCCCTATGCTCTCTTCGCTGGGACCTCCACATTTTGAATATGAACGTTGACCGCCCAGACCCCCAGGCCCACGATCTCCTCGATAGCCCGCGTTACATTGGCCTGAAGCTGGCGGCCCATCTCCAGCAGGTTGACGTCGTGCTGGGCCACGATGTACAGATCGGTTGTCACCGCCTGATCCTCGACGGTGATCTCCACACCGCCGTCGCCGATCTTGTGCCCCAGCAGGCGACTCACCCCCCCCGCCCACTTTCCACCCATGCGTGCTACCCCTGGCGTGGCCAGAGCAGTCAAACGGGCGATGGTGGCTAACACCTCAGGGGCAATGATGATCCTGCCCAGTTGTTTCTCATCCATGTCCACTGAGCTCAGTCCCAGGCTACCAGTCCTCAGTCCCAAGCCATCAGTCTAAAACAATCGAAGGCTGACCGGGGACTGAGGACTGACTATGCCATGGCCAGCCCACCATCCACCGACAAGACATGGCCGGTGATGAAGCTGGCTTCGTCGGAGACAAGGAAGGCCACGGCGTTGGCAACCTCTTCGGGGGTACCAACCCGGCCCAGAGGCGTACGGGCCATGGCCTCGGAGATCAGTTCCTCTGGAAGGTCGCCGGTGAGATCGGTCTGGATAAAGCCGGGAGCTACGGCGTTAACGGTGATGTTCCGCGAACCCACCTCGCGGGCCAGGGCCTTGGTGAAGCCGATGATGCCCGCTTTGGAGGAGGAATAGTTGGCCTGCCCCGCCTGGCCGACCAGCCCCGACACAGAGGTGATGTTGACAATGCGGCCGTAGCGCTGGCGCATCATGGGCCGCAAGGCGGCCTTGGAGCAATTGAAAACGCTCTTCAGGTTGGTGTCCAGCACCACATCCCAATCCTCTTCTGACATGCGAGCAAGGAGCGTATCGCGGGTGATGCCAGCATTGTTCACCAGGATATCCAGACCGCCATACGCTTCCCTCGCGGCTTTGACGAGAGCCTGGGCTTGGTCGTATTTGCTCACATCAGCCTGGACTGCGATAGCCTCCCCGCCATCGGACTTGATCTGCCTAACCACTTCTTCCGCGGTCTGGGCACTGATCCGATAGTTGACCACCACTTTTGCGCCCCACCGGGCCAATTTCAGCGCGATTGCCCGCCCGATCCCCCGTGAGCTGCCGGTGACAAGTGCCGCTCGGCCTGTCAAGTTCAAGGGCATAAATCCCTCCTCACTTAGCCAATCCGGCCAGCGACCTCATACACCGATATGGCGCATCAACCACCTCAGCACACTCCCTGTCCCTACCTCGACGAAGGTGTGCACTCCCTGGGCGACCATGTACTGCACCGACTCCCCCCACCGCACCGGGCTGGTGATTTGGGCCACCAGCTCGCGGCGGATCTCCTCGGGCGCCTCGACGGGTTGGGCAACCGGTGTGGAGCTAAACGGCGCCCGAAGGGAGGAGCGAGTGCCACACCCTGGACTCATGAGCACACAATGGCAAGTGCGGCTAGCACGTCCGCTTCAGCGACAGGTTAGTCTTTCCAGGACACCTGCGGCGTCCTTCTTTCAGCAAGTCGCTGGCAGAGTCAGCTACTTGGCAGGCAGCAAGTGAGGTCTCTTCCAAAAATAGCTCACCACTGTAATCGTGAACCATCCCAAAACTATTTCCTTTTTTCCAAGGGGCTATTTGGTTAGCACTGTCGAGTTCTTAAAGGACGTGCAATTCGCACACTAAGCGGAAATGGTGGCCGTAAACTGCGAGTGCAATGGCCAGTGGAAACGACCGAGGACAGCGAAAAAGCGTCCATAACAAGAGCTTCCAATAATGGACTCGCTCCTTGCCTATGATACCCAGGTGGTAGATGGAACGAAAGAAGGCCAGGATGTGCTCAAAGTCCAGCGGGGCTTTGATCTTTGGCGGGTTATACTCTCGCAAGAAGGTCTTGAGGCGCTGATAGTAAGGCTCGGGGGAGTAAATGTGTCGCAGTATACTCTTGTACCCCTCGCGCAACGTATCAAGGTTCATGTTAGGGATAATGTTCGTTGTGCCGTCTACGTTATCCCCCGATATTTGATCGAGCAGGCGGCCCTCCCGCTTCAGACGTTCGTAAAGCCTTGTGCCAGGCGGAGCTTGAAGCAGGCCAACCATCGCCGTCACAATCCCGCTTTTCTGGATAAAGTCAATTTGCCGCTGGAAGATGGAAGGCGTATCATTGTCAAAGCCGACGATGAATCCTCCCTGTACTTGCAACCCCGCTCGCTGGATACGCTTCACGTCCTCGACCAGGTCGCGGTTCTTGTTCTGCTTTTTGCCGCATTCGGTCAGGCTGTCCTCATCGGGCGTCTCGATCCCGATAAAGACCGCATCAAACCCCGCCTCGACCATCATGTGCATCAATTGCTCGTCGTCGGCCAGATTGAGGGAGACTTGAGTGTTAAACGGTATCTCCCCCTTATCTTTCTGCCATTCGATCAGCGCGGGCAACAGCTCGGTCCTGAGACACCTTTTGTTCCCAATGAGATTGTCATCCACGAAGAAGACACCCCCACGCCACCCCAAATTGTGGAGACTGTCCAACTCAGCGATGATCTGCCCGGCGGTCTTGGTGCGTGGTCGGTGACCAAATAACGCCGTCACGTTGCAGAAATCGCAATTGTAAGGGCAGCCTCGGGAGAACTGGAGGCTCATGGAGGCGTATCGGTCCAGATCGGCTAACTCCCACAGAGGAACCGGAGTCTTCTGGATGTCAGCAAACTCGGATGTCGTGTAGACGCGCCTGGCGCGCCCCTGCTCCAGATCCGCCAGAAAGGGTGGGAGGGTCACCTCGGCTTCATTCAGCACGAAATGATCGACCTCCTCAAACTGTTCGTACTCGATCGTGAAGAGCGGTCCTCCGGCGACGATCTTAATGCCTGCTTCTTTGCAGCGGGCAATGATTCGACGTGCTGACTCTCGTTGCACAACCATACCACTGATAAACGCGCAATCAGCCCACACCAGGTCTTCTTCAATGAGCTTTGTCACATTGACGTCTACTAGGCGCTTTGTCCACTCTGACGGCAGCATGGCAGCAACTGTCAGTAGGCCCAGCGGTGGCGCGGAGGCCTTTTTGCGTATGAATTTCAGTGCGTACTTGAAACTCCAGAATGTATCTGGAAACTCAGGGTAGATTAACAGAACGTTCATTGGGCTTCCCTCCTTTAGCCTTACCATAGACATTAGCAAAAACTGTTGTTTTTCTTGCTAGATGCACCGAGGCCAGTGATCGTTACTCCAAAAACAAAACCATCGCCACATCCCACTGATCATAGCAGGATCAGAAGAGTCATTAAACCCAACACTGGCAATGGGGTCATTCCAAGATGATCCGTCCAACGCATTGCCTAAGACTCCTAGGGCACATCCAGAAGGACCAGTAAGCATTCCAACCAGCAAAAACCAGAATACCAACTTAGCCCAGCTAATCCCTGGCTGCTCTAATTCTTTATCTTTTCTATCCGCCTGAATGCGGACTACCCCCGTACACTGAATAATCCAGCAATTAGCGCAACCATGCCCTCTGCCTGAGAATCATTTTCAACGGACTGCTGGCTGCCTAACAGCCTTGAGATCCCCCACCATCGGAGATGGCCGCGCCCGCCTTCACATGACGTTCAGAACGTATTTGACGGCTCCCTAGTACAAACCGCACAGGTTGGTTCCTTCCCAAACAGTAGGTGATTCATTCATCTTTGGCATTCGAAGCCACTTCCATTGTTAGGGTACCGTTGCAATTCATCCTTCGATAGAAGCAAGCGCCACGACCGCCGGTTTCTGCTTCTATTGTCTTGCCGAATTCAATCAAGAGGTGCCTCGCTCCTTCTGAAAGCGCCCTGAGGATGAACGGGTCAGGAGGTTCACCCTTTTCGATGTCTTTTCTACCGCTTGCCAGTTGGTCAATTCGGCTATAGATATCGGGGGCCAATTTTTCTAGTTTCCTCCACATCTCAAGAGTTGTGGATGTAACCTCAAGCAACTCAGGCGCTCTGGCCTTCAATTCTTGCCACCATGAATCGAGTTCTTCTGGTGTCACGCCCAGCTCATGTACGGCGCAACTCCGAAGGGCGGTGGCTTCACGAAAGAGTGCGCTCTTTCCTACAAGATCAGATAACCTGTCAAAGACATTGACTTGCGCCAGTTCCTCGATTCGGGCCGAAAAAAGGGCAGAACTATCTCTCGATGGCGCAAATAGGCCAAACGCGTGATAGAGTCTAAGTCCATCCTGTGCAACGACGCAGATCCAGGGGTATCCTAGATTGTAACAATAGGTTAGAACCTCTCCTGCACTAAACCTCTTTATAAGCGTCTTCACTTCCACGATGAGACTATTCTCCCTGATTCCACGTACAAGCAGATCAACCCCGCTGTACTCGAGATGCAGATCTTCTAACAGGTCATAGCCAAGAGCTTCGAATAAGGGAACGACGATTTTCGCACGAACGTTTTCTTCAATCCCGTGTGTATGTTTCTCGGGGACAATTCGGTCAACTATGTTGAAGAAACGTTCTTTCGACAGCTTCATCTCCAATCCAACTCTTCCTTCTACTATTAGAAGCCCGTGGTTACCCCAAATCTCCTATGGCATTGCGGCACGAAATGGGGACTCCACGAGCCGTCCAATGAGTTGTTATTAGGTGGACACCTCCCGTCTAATCCCCTACATCAGGCGTATTAGACAGACATATTTCACAAATTCACAGAAACGGGACTATCTTCGGCCGCCTATCCTGCCTGCAAGCGGAACACAAGCCGCTGCGACAGGGGCTTGCTGAAGGCGAGTTTGTTGATATAATCAACCCTGGAAGGTGCCGGAGGTGGGAGTCGAACCCACACGAGGTTGCCCTCATACGATTTTGAGTCGTACGCGTTTGCCTAGTTTCGCCACTCCGGCTTGCCAGTATCAAGTATAGCCCACAAGAGACATTTAGTCAAGTCCCTTCCCACTCTGCTCCTCGTTGAGAGATGGGAGGGGCAGTGCGGATAGCATGGACGAAAAGGCCTTGATCGCCGCTGCTCGGCAGGGCGACACCACAGCCTTCAATCACCTGGTCCTCCAATACCAGGACATGGCCTACACCGTGGCCTACCGAATCATGAGCGACCCCCACGCGGCAGCCGACGCCACTCAGGAGGCCTTTATCTCTGCCTACCAGGGGCTGCCTCGCTTCCGGGGGGGCTCCTTCAAAGCCTGGCTCATGAGGATCGTCACCAACGCCTGCTACGATGAGCTGCGGCGACGAAAACGACACCCTCAAAGCTCCCTGGACGCCCTCCACGTTGAGGAGCCGATGCCCGCCTCACCCCTCAATCCCTCTGTGGAGAGCCCAGAAGAATATGCTGAGCGCCAGGAGTTGAGCCGCCTGCTTCAGGTGGGGATCGCCCTCCTGCCAGATGATCAGCGGGTGGTCCTGGTGCTGTCGGATGTCCAGGGCTTCAGCTACCAGGAGATCGCCGAGGCCATGGGAGTGCCAAGGGGGACGGTGAAGTCCCGGCTTCATCGAGCCCGGGCTAGGCTGCGGGACTACCTGCAGGATCGAGAGGAACTTTTGCGCGCCCGCTATCGTCTTGCTAGTAGAGCCTCCATGCAGGGCTAGTTTCTTGCGGGGGCACGGAGGAGATCCAATGTGGAAATGGCTGAAAAGAGTATTCGCCTCTGAGCACCAGTGGGCAGCCCAGCAGCTTTCTGCCTATTTGGATGGCGAGTTATCTCCGCCACATCGAGCCCACATTGAAGCCCACCTGAAGGAGTGCCAGACCTGCGCGGAGGAACTGCGCACGCTGCACTGGACGGTGAATCTGACGGCCCAGATGCCGATGCTGAAGGCCCCTCGTTCTTTCCTGGTCACCGAGGCCATCGCCCAGCCACGTCGCACTCCCTTCAGTGTAGCTTATGTGTATTTGCGCAGCGCGACTGTTGCGGTGGCCGCCCTGCTGCTGGTCGTACTGGCCAGCGATTTCCTCCTGCCCTATACCCTTCCCCCCGGGATGCCAACTCCCCAAATCGCCATGCGCAAAGCCGTCCCTGTGGTTGAGGAAGTGCAGGTGGAGGAGGAAGTCGAAAAGCTAGCACCGCCGATGCCCCCTGTGCCTCGGGAAGCACAAGCGGCCGGGAAACGGCCGGTGGCTACGCCGACTCGCGAAGAAGAGGCCGCAAAGAAGATAGAGGCGGCGCAAGTGTCTGAAGAAAAGATGGCACAGGAACCCATGATCCTCGTGGCTCCTCCAGCCGAGCAGTCCCCTGACAGGGCTTTGGCCCCTCGGGGGGGTGGAGCGGCGACTGAACAGGAGATACCGGCGGAGAAGAGGGTCGTGGCTTCCGCGGTTGTGACTCCCACCCCCACTCTTCCGCCGGTTGTCCCCACACCCACCCCACTTCCCCCCCACCGCGCAGTAGAGGCGGAAGTTGCCCCATCCCCCCAGCCCACGCCCCTTCTCACCGAGCCCGCTGTGCTCCCCTCCCCTCCCTGGCGCTCCGCTCTGCGCCTCACAGAGATGGGCCTGGGCTTGCTGATGATCCTGCTGGTGGGAAGCACGCTGATCATTCGCGCCCACCGTTCAGCTTGACCAACATCCCCAACTGTGATATAGTTATAGTCGAACAGCTCTATCTGTCTCCCAAAACCACATCAAATTTCGTTCTCAAGGAGGGTATACTTATGAGCACTAAAGTTGGGATCAATGGGTTCGGGCGAATTGGGCGACAGTCCTTCAAGGCCATGCTCGATTACTACCCCGAGGAGTTGGAGGTAGTAGCCGTCAACGACATCGGCGATCTGCCCACGATGGCCCACCTCCTCAAGTACGACTCTAACTACGGCCGCTTCCCAGGCACGGTGGAGGTGAAGGATGATACCCTGGTGGTCAATGGCAGGGACACAAAATTCCTCTGCCAGCGCGACCCGGCCGATATCCCGTGGGGTGACCTGGGGGTGGATATCGTCCTTGAATGCGTAGGCATCTTCAGGGAGAGAGAGAAAGCGGCCAAGCACCTGGCGGCTGGGGCCAAGAAGGTGATCATCTCCGCCCCGGCTACGGGCCCTGATATCACCATTGTCCTGGGGGTGAATGAGGAGCAGTACGATCCCCAGGAACACAACATTCTCTCCAACGCCTCCTGTACTACCAACTGCATCGCCCCGGTGATGAAGGTGCTCTCCGACAACTTCGGCGTGGAGAAGGCCCTGATGACTACCACCCACTCCTATACCACCGATCAGCGCATCCTGGACTTGCCACACAGGAGGTTAGAAAGGGCGCGAGCAGCGGCTCTGAACATCATCCCCACCACCACGGGGGCAGCCATAGCAACAACCCTGGTCATCCCGGAGCTCGAAGGGAAGTTCCACGGCATCGCCATGCGGGTGCCTACCCCCACTGTCTCTGTCATAGACGTGGTCGCCTTGCTGAAGAGGGATGTGACGAAGGATGAGATCATTGGTGCCTTCAAGGAGGCGGCCCACGGTCCCATGGAGGGCCTCCTGGATGTCTGTGAGGAGCCCTTGGTCTCCATTGACTTCAAGGGCGATACACACTCGGCCATTGTAGATGCCCTCTCCACCATGGTCATGGAAGGCAACCTGGTGAAGGTGGTGGCCTGGTATGACAACGAGTGGGGCTACGCCTGCCGCATGGCCGACCTGACCCACTACATCGCCGAGAGATTGTAGAGGGAGCCACCATTTGACGTTGCGGTCAGGATTCCAGGCAGGGGCCGGGGTGCCATCAGTCGGCCCCTGCCTGTGCGTCTAAAAGGATAGCTGTGTGAAGGAGGAGTACAGCGATGGGAAAGACGATTAATGTCAATGGCATCCGACTGGAACAGATCGCGCCCTATGTGTGGGAGATCCCCCCTATCGAGGACATGCTGGTCCCAGGGCGCATCTACGGCGACCGGGAGACCATAGACCATCTGGTGGAGGATGTGCGGGCCGGCAAGGAGTGGAATGCGCTGCGGCAGATAGTCAACGTGGCCATGCTGCCCGGCATCGTGGAGGCCTCCCTGGCCATGGCTGACGTCCATCCCGGCTACGGGTTCCCCATCGGGGGTGTAGGGGCCTTCGATGTGGAGGAAGGGGTCATCAGCATGGCGGGCGTCGGTTATGACATCAACTGCGGCGTGCGCACATTGAAGACGCTGCTCACCCAGGAAGAGATCGCCGACAAACAGGATAAGCTAGCCAACGGGCTCTACCGCACCGTGCCCGCCGGCCTGGGCTCGACGGGTGACATCCGCCTCAGCCAGCGAGAGATTGATCAGGTCTTGAAGAAGGGCGCCCGTTTCAGCCTGGAGCGCGGCTATGGTATCGAGTCCGACCTGGACTTCGTCGAGGAGCAGGGCTGTGTTGAGGGAGCCGATCCTGACGCAGTGAGCAGCAAGGCCAAACGGCGGCAGTTCAAACAGGTGGGGACGCTGGGTTCGGGCAATCACTATCTGGAGGTGCAGGTGGTGGAGGAAATCTACGCCCCCGATGCCGCCGACGTCTATGGTCTCTTCCCCAATCAGATACTCGTCAGCATCCACTCTGGAAGCCGTGCCCTGGGCCATCAGATCGGTACGGACTACATCAAGATCTTAGCCCAGGCCGCCCAGAAGTATGGCATCCAGCTTCCCGATCGTGAGCTGGCCTGTGTGCCCTTCCGCAGCCCGGAGGGGCAGCGCTACTACGGAGCGATGAATGCTGGCATCAACTGCGCCTTCGCCAACCGCCAGGCACTGGCTCACCTGGCCCGGCTGGTCTTTCAGAAGGTGCTGCGCACGCGGCCGGAGGATATGCCGACGCTCTACGAGGTGGGGCACAACAATGCCAAGGTGGAGTACCACGAAGTGGACGGCCAGGTTCGGCAACTGGTTGTCCACCGCAAGGGGGCCACGCGGGCCTTCGGCCCAGGCTGGGAGGAGTTGCCCGAGCGCTACCGAGCAGTTGGCCAGCCGGTGTTGGTAGGTGGGACAATGGGCACCGCCTCCTTCATCCTGCATGGTACCCAACTGGGGATGGAGGCGACCTTTGGCAGCGCCCTGCATGGGGCGGGACGGGTCATGAGCCGTCGGCAGGCCAAGAGGAACTACTGGGGCGAGGATGTGATGAAGGATCTCCGTGCCGAGGGGATCATCATCCGCGCCCACTCCAAGGCCGGCGTGGCCGAGGAGGCCCCAGGGGCCTACAAGGACGTGGAGCAGGTTGTGAATGTGATGCACAACGCGGGCATCATCCGCAAGGTGGCCAGGATGCGCCCCTGGATCTGTGTAAAGGGATAGGGAACGAGGTGCGGCCATGACACCAGCGGAAGCTGCAGTCAAAGTGAAATCTCATATTCGACCCCCTATCGCCCTGCGTCCGCTCGTCTATTACCCTGAGTCGGATGGTGAGCCCATGTCTGAAACAGATGTGCACCGCGATCAGTTGATTGATCTGCTGATAGCACTCAACGACTACTTTCGACACGATCAGCAGGTCTATGTAGCTGGCAACCTCCTTATCTACTACGAAGAAGGCGATGCACAAGCTTCAGTCGCACCTGACGTCTTTGTAGTTTTTGGTGCATCCAAAGAGCGGCGACGCATCTACAAACTGTGGGAGGAGGGCAAAGCACCGGATGTGGTCTTTGAGATCACCTCCGCCAGCACGCGAGTGCAGGATCTGGGTCCGAAGAAGGGGCTCTACGAAGTGCTGGGCGTAAAAGAGTACTTCGTCTTCGATCCCCTGGAGGAATACCTTAGGCCATCTCTGCGGGGATTCCGGCTGGAGGAGGGGCAGTTCAAGCAGGTGCGGGGCGAGCCCCTGGTCAGCGAGGTATTGGAGTTGGAATTGCGAGTGGAGGAAGGGCGGCTGCGGCTGTACGATCAGGCCACCGGCCGTCGCCTCTCCACACCCGCCGAAGAAGCCGAAGCCCGTCGGATGGCTGAAGCCCGCGCTCAGGCAGCGGAGGAGGAGTTGACTCGACTTCGCGAAGAGCTGGCGCGGCTGCGGGGCTCACGGCAATGAGATCAAAGGGGACAGAATGCGCAAGCCACTGATCGCCGGCAACTGGAAGATGAACAAGACGGTGGCCCAGGCCACCGAACTGGTAGAGGGACTGCTGGCCGGTGTGGGCCAGCCCCAGGATCGTGAGGTGCTGGTCTGCCCACCCTTTACCGCCCTCCACGCTGTGGGGTGGCTCATCAAGGGAAGTCCTATAATGTTGGGTGCCCAGAATCTCTATCCCAGGGACTCAGGGGCCTACACCGGCGAGGTCTCGGCCCGCATGCTTCTGGAGGCAGGCTGCAGCCATGTGATCATCGGCCACTCCGAAAGACGCGGCTACTTCGGCGAGAGTGACGAGTTTGCCAATCAAAAGGTCAAGGCTACGCTGGGCGCGGGTCTGAAAGTGATCCTCTGCGTGGGCGAATCGCGCCAGCAGCGGGAGGCGGGCCAGGCAGAGCGCATCGTGACCGATCAGGTGCGGAGATGTCTGGCTGACCTGATCGCCGAAGACATGGCAGAGGTAGTGATTGCCTACGAGCCCATATGGGCTATCGGCACGGCGCTTACTGCCAGGCCGGAGGATGCGGAGGAGATGCACGCCTGCATCCGTTCATTGCTGGGTGAACTGTTCAGTGAACAGGTCGCTGAGGCCATGCGCATCCTGTACGGGGGTTCTGTGAAGCCGGGGAACATTGACGACCTCATGGTCCAGCCGGACATTGACGGGGCGCTGGTGGGCGGTGCATCACTGGAGGCCCAAAGCTTCCTGCGCATCATCCACTTTGAGTGGATCACAATTGGGTAAGCGTTCAGCTTTCAGCTATCAGTTCGCCTGTTCCAAGGTTGAGGGCCTGTCCCGTCGGACAGACGCTGATTGCTGACCACTGAGCACTTAAATGTGATCTACTGGCGAGGGGGTACCTATGAAACAAGATGAACATCCGTTTGTTCAGCTTGCCCGACGAACGATTGAGGCCTGGGTGCGTGAGGGACGCGTGATTGAGCCTCCGGATACTCTGACACCAGAAATGGCCGAAGAGGCTGGCACTTTTGTATCCCTGCACCGCCAGGGTCAGTTGCGGGGATGCATTGGCACCATCGAGCCCACCAAGGCCAATCTGGCTCAGGAGGTCATTGGAAACGCCATTGCCGCCGCCACCCGCGACCCCCGTTTTCCCCCTCTCCGCCCCGAGGAGTTGGGAGACTTAGAGGTCAAGGTGGATGTCCTCACCTCGCCCGAGCCCATCTCCGGGCCGGAGGAACTGGACCCTAAACGCTATGGGGTGATTGTCCAGAGTGGTTGGCGGCGTGGACTCCTGCTGCCCGATCTGGAGGGGGTGGACACGGTGGAGTATCAAGTGGCCATTTCCCGGCGCAAGGCGGGCATCGGGCCCGACGAGCCGGTGCAACTCTACCGCTTCGAGGTCAAGCGCTACGCCTGAGAGGCGGGGCAAGCCAGCAGGAAGGGGACTAATGGCCGTTGTCCTCTACTCCACCGGGAGGACCGAACCTACGATGCCAAGATAGTTTCGACTTAGGAAGAGATCGAGGAGGTTATTATGTTGACCAAGCATATCCATGCTGCAATGCGAAAGGCCAGGTACAAAATCCTTCCAGATGATGATACTTTCTACGGAGAGATTGTGAGCTTCGATGGCGTCTATGCAAATGCAAGTACACTTGAGGACTGCCGTGATGAATTGGAAGAGGTCTTGGAAGAATGGATTTTGTTCTGACTGTCGCGCAATCTGCCGTTGCCTGTGACTGATGGCTGATAGCTGACGGCTCATGGCTGATAGCTTAGGATCGCCAGGGCAGTGGAGCTGGGGATCGGTGTGCCCGCGCTAGCGGAGATAGGGTTCGTCACCGGCGATGGTACCTACGCCGGGAGGCTGAGGAGGATTTTAGGGGCTGGCTTTCGATGGCCAAAGTTCGCACCCAATACATGTGCCAAAACTGTGGCGGTATCTCCCCCCGCTGGATGGGGCGTTGTCCAACCTGCGGGGAGTGGAATACCCTCGTCGAGACCGGCGTGGAGCCCCCTGTCCCCGCTGGGCTGGGGAAGGGTGCCCTGCCGTTGAGCACACCGCAGCCCCTGGCTCAAGTGAGGGAGGACGCCTTCACCCGCCTGACCTTGCCACTGCCCGAGTTCAACCGCGTGTTGGGCGGGGGGATCGTCCCCGGCTCGCTGGTGCTGGTGGGGGGAGAGCCGGGCATCGGCAAGTCCACTCTGCTTCTACAGGTGGCCTCCCTCGTCAGCGAGCAGGAGGGGCCGGTGCTGTACGTCTCCGGCGAGGAGTCAGCCCCGCAGATGCGGCTTCGCGCTCGACGGCTGGGCATCCAGGGGGAGCGGCTCTACGTCCTGAACGAGACCAGCCTGGAGGCCATCATCGCCCAGGTGGAGCAGCTCAAACCCCAGATGCTCATCGTGGATTCCATCCAGACGGTGTACTGCGAGGGACTCACCTCGGGGGCGGGAAGTGTGAGCCAGGTGCGCCAGGCGGCCTCACGGCTGATGCAGGTGGCCAAGGGGCAAGGGTTGCCCATCTTCATCGTGGGCCATATGACCAAATCGGGAGCCATTGCCGGCCCCAAAGTGCTGGAGCACATCGTGGACACGGTGCTCTACCTGGAGGGGGAGAGGTTCCACACCTACCGGCTCCTGCGCAGCGTCAAGAACCGCTTTGGTCCAACTCCAGAGGTGGGAGTCTTCGAGATGCGCAGTGAGGGTATGGTGGAGGTGCCCAACCCCTCTGAGACCTTCCTGGCTGAGCGGCTGCCCCATGCCTCAGGCTCGGCCATCGCCGTGACCATGGAGGGTACCCGCCCTATGCTGGTCGAGATCCAGGCCCTGGCCTCCACCACCACCTTTGGCCAGCCCCGTCGCACTGCCAACGGGGTGGATTTCAACCGGCTGTTGCTCATCACCGCTGTGTTGAGCCGCCGGGTGGGCATTCGGCTTTACGATCAGGACGTGTTCGTCAACGTGGTGGGAGGATTGCGGATCGAAGAGCCGGCTGTGGACCTGGCGGTGGCGCTAGCCATCGTTTCCAGCACTCAGGACAGGCCCACGGCCGCGGACCTGGCCCTGGTGGGAGAGGTGGGGCTTTCGGGTGAGCTCCGCTCCGTGGGCCATTTGGAGGCCCGCCTCAACGAGGCGACCAAGCTGGGGTTCAAGCGCTGCCTCGTGCCCCGCTCCATCCGCCATGAATCACCCGCGAGGGATGGGCTAGAAGTTATCGGTGCGCGTTCGGTGCAGGAGGCGGTCCAGATCGCGCTGCGCAAGAGTTGACTTTTGGCCTAGGATGCGTTAATATTAGTGGAGCGTTACAATACTGATCAATACAGGGATGTATCTGACTCATTTTGATTTATCGCCTTTTATCCCGCGTACCGACGGGACATCACCAGGAAAGCAAGGATTGCTCTTGACATCGAGCTGGTTTCCAACTGTGGCCCATTCGAAAACAGTTTGTAGTGCTGAATTTGCCCGCTTCTAGGACAGCCACAGGTTTTCGGATGAGTCCACCTGGTCAGCAGAGTGAATTGGCCTTCCTGTGGGAGTGTACGTTTGGTACACTCTCTTTTTGTGTGCTCTGGCCAGATGGTCTCGAAGGTGCGCTTGGGGCGGAGAGGAGTGGAGCATGATGTGGATTCTCGGTGCTTTGGGGCTGATCCTGGGCAGTGGTATTGGCTGGCAGGTGGGGATGTTCTTCTTCAGCCCGATGGGGCTCTATGTGGCGATCATCACTGCGGCCTGCGGGGTGCTGGGAGCAGTGTTTCTCCCCTGGGGGCTCAGAGCAGAGGCGGGCTGGCTGGGCCGCGAGCTACAACGAATGCCCCAGATACGCCTGGAGGCTATGCTCATGGGTGTGTTCCTGGGATTGGCCGCGGCCGCCTTTCTATCCCTTCCTCTCAGCCTTCTCCCCCCACCCTGGCGGATGATCCTGCCCTGTGTCCTGGCCCTGGCCCTGGCCTACGTAGGAGCTGTGTCCCTGCAAATGGCCTCTCCTTTCCCCCGGAGCGGCAGCCAGCGACGCCTCGCTCAGAGCGGGGGAGAGGGCCACAAAGACCAGTATGTGCTCCTGGATACCAGCGTCATCATTGATGGACGCATCGCCGACATCAGTCGCACCGGATTCATTGGCGGCACCATGCTCATCCCCCGCTTCGTGCTCAAAGAGCTACAGCACATTGCTGATTCTCCCGACATGCTGAGGCGCAACCGCGGGCGTCGGGGCCTGGATATGCTCAACCGGCTGCAGAAGGAGTCGGTGGTTCCCATCCGCATCACCGACATGGACACCGATGAGGCGGAGGAGGTGGATAGCAAGCTGGTGGTGCTGGCCCGCGAACTGGATTGTCCCATCATCACCAATGACTACAACCTCAACCGGGTGGCGGAGCTACAGGGCGTGACCGTGCTCAACATCAATGAGCTGGCCAACGCGGTCAAGGCGCTCTTCCTTCCTGGAGAGTCGATGCGGGTGGGCATCATCCAGGAGGGCAAGGAGGCAGGGCAGGGGGTGGGCTATCTGGATGATGGTACGATGGTGGTGGTCGAGGATGGCCGACGCCACGTTGGCCGCACCATCGAAGTTGTCGTGACCAAGGCGCTGCAGACAGCGGCCGGCCGAATGATTTTTGCCAGGCCGGAATGACAGAAGAGAAAATTCCCAACAACCAGTCAACGAGAGTCGTTGGGTCTTTGTCATTGGTCATTGACCCATTGGGATTTGGAATCATGATCTATCCCTCAGTGATGCGATGGCAGTGTATCTGTATTGAGGGATGTCGCGAGAAGGCGACATCCCCGGTCCACTGTGCACGGGATGTATTAACCTGTTCTGCCATTGTATCGAGGAGGGTGTTTGATGTCTCTGCTAGCCCGTATCCGCGAGGATATCCAGACTGCATACCGCCGTGACCCCGCAGCGATCAATACCATCGAGATTCTTCTGGCCTATCCGGGCCTTCATGCTATCTGGCTTCACCGCATATCTCACTGGCTTCACCTACGGGGGGTGCCGGTCATCCCCCGGCTTCTCTCCCATCTTGGCCGTTTCCTGACCGGTATCGAAATACATCCCGGCGCGACCATCGGCCGCCGCTTCTTCGTTGATCACGGCATGGGCACCGTTATCGGCGAGACGGCCGAGATCGGCAGTGACGTGTTGCTCTACCAGGGGGTAACCCTAGGGGGCACGGGCAAGGAGCGCGGCAAGCGCCATCCCACGCTGGGGAACAATGTCGTCGTCGGCGTGGGAGCTCAGATACTGGGGGCTATCACTATCGGCGATGGGACGAAAGTGGGGGCCGGGGCAGTAGTACTGAAGGATGTACCGTCCCACTGCACCGTGGTGGGCGTACCGGGGCGGGTGGTGGCCTACCGCAACCCAGACAACGGCCAGGTGGAGCGGCTGCCCGACCCTGAGGCAGAGATGCTGCGTTGCCTGCAACAGAAGATATTCGAGCTGGAAGATCGTATCACCGCTCTGGAGGTGCGGGGCAGGGAATAATATGGGAATAGGTTGGATATGGTGGGCGTGCCTTCTGGGGTTCCTCATCGCCATCCTGATCGGGGCCAAAGCCCTCTGGGATTGGAAAAGGGCTCCTTATTTCGTCCTGCGGGAGGAGGCGGAGGCCAGAGCGCGACGGGTGGCCCTCATTGCCCTCGCCTTGCTTGCGGCCAATGTGGGCTTGCTCATTTGGGGTAAACCGGACCCTGTGCCCCTGGTTGAGATCGCCTCAACCTCTATGTCTACTTCTACCTCCATTCCCGCCACCCCTGTGCTCCCTGGTCTGTCGCCCAGGACAGGCTCTCCCACCCCTGCTCCGACCTTGACACCCTCCCTCACTTTCACTTCCGCTCCTGCGCCTACCTACACCGGACAGGTGCCCACCCCCACTGCTAAGCCTCCCATCCCGACTCCCACAGCGGAATTGGAGGCCAGCTTTGAGGTGGTCACCCTGGCCCGGGGCGCGAGTGATGAGAATCTGCCCCTTGAGCCGAGCGACGTTTTCCCCCCGGGAACAAAGCGGGTGTATGCCTTCCTCGCTTACAGGGGGATGGAGAGGGGAATGCCCTGGACCCAGGCTTGGTACCGGGGAGGGGAGGAGGTGTGGAGTCAGACCAAGGGGTGGCGACGGGAGAGGGAAGGAATCGCCTGGATCTACATGGAATTCAGCTTTGGGTTTCCCTCAGGGGAATACGAGGTGAGGCTATACATAGAGCACAAGCTTCAGCAGAGGGTCAAGTTCACGGTTCAGTAAGTGAATGACTTCGAGGATTGTCAGGATTTTAGGAGGAAGACAGAGATGGCCCTGAAAGTTTACAGTACCCTCATCCGACAGAAAGAGGAGTTCGTCCCTCTGCACCCCGGATTTGTGGGCATCTACGTCTGCGGGCCGACGGTGTACGACCACGCCCACATTGGCCACGCCAAAGGGTATGTCTCCTTCGACGTCATCGTGCGCTACCTGCGCTACCTGGGCTACAAGGTGCGCTATGTGCAGAACATCACCGATGTGGGACATCTTACCGACGACGCCGACGAGGGAGAGGATAAGATCCTCCGGCGGGCAGCCCAGGAGCAGGTGCAGCCGATGGAATTGGTTGAGATCTACATGCGCTCCTACTTCGAGGATATGGATGCCCTCAATGTGATGCGCCCCGACATCTCCCCCCGGGCCTCCGGCCACATTCCAGAGCAGATCGAGCTCGTCAAGGTACTCCTGGAGAAGGGCTTTGCCTACGAGGTGAATGGCTCGGTCTACTTCTCCGTGGAGAGCTTCCCCCAGTATGGCAAGCTCTCCGGCCGGCGAATTGAAGAATTGGAGGAAGGGGCACGGGTAGCGGTGAATCCCGAGAAGCGCAACCCGGCTGACTTCGCCCTGTGGAAGCGAGCCGAGCCAGGGCACATCCTCCGCTGGCCCAGCCCCTGGGGATGGGGCTATCCGGGCTGGCACCTTGAATGCTCGACCATGGCCATGAAATATCTGGGTGAGACAGTGGACATCCGGGGTGGAGGGTTGGAAAACATCTTCCCCCACAACGAGTGCGAGATCGCCCAGTCAGAGGCGGCAACGGGCAAGCCCTTTGCCAGGTACTGGTTGCACTGGAACATGGTCACCATTGAGGGGGTGAAGATGGGCAAGAGCCTGAGCAACTTCGTAACCATCAAACAGGCTTTGGAGAAGTACCCGCCTCTGGCCATCCGATTCTTCATCCTCACCAGCCACTACCGCTCGCCCCTGGACTTCAGCGAAGAGGCCCTGAGCGGTGCCACCAAAGGGCTGGAACGGCTGCATGGGACCGTGAGGTTGGTCCGCGCTCAGCTTCAAACTGCCCCTTCAAGGGAGGCTGATTCGGCGGTTGAGGACATGCTCTCCCGGTACAAAGCCCAGTTCCTGGAGGTCATGGATGACGACTTCAATACCGCCGCCGCCATAGGCACCCTCTTCGACCTCAATCGGGAGGTGAACGCGTTGCTCAATGCCGAATCCCCTGTGACGCAGGAGACGTTGGCCGCCGTTGACGCCCTCTACCGCGAGCTGGGCGGCCAGATCCTGGGCATCATCCCCGAGGAGATGGAGGAACTGGGCGGTGGATTGGAGGTACCGTTGATCGAGCTGCTCATCGAGGTCCGGCAGAAACTGCGGGAGAACCATCAGTGGGAGCTGGGTGACGCCATCCGTAGCCGCCTGGGCGAACTGGGCATTGCTCTGGAGGACCGGCCGGAGGGGACCACCTGGCGGCTCACGGCCCGAAGCACTGAGGGCAAATGAGCGATGGCTCTGGCCCAGTCACATGACCTGGTCCTGCTCCTGACTGAGGAGGGGAGGCGCTATCTCCTGGAGTTGGAGCCTGGCCGGGAGTTTCACTGCCCGGCTGGCCGGGTGCCCCACGATGAGCTCCTCGGCCAGCCCTACGGAAGCCGGGTGGTGACCGACCGGGGGAGGTGGATTGCCCTCCTCCAACCCTCGACCTCGGACCTGATAATGCACCTCCGGCGGCGGACGCAGATTGTCTACCCCAAGGAGATCGGCTACCTGCTCTTGTGGATGGACATTGGCCCCGGCAAGCGGGTCATCGAGGCGGGGACGGGCAGCGGGGCCATGGCAGTGGCCCTGGCCCAGCATGTACAGCCCACTGGTAGGGTGTACTCCTACGAGCTGCGAGAGGAATTCCAGGAGATAGCGCGGCGAAACCTGGAGCGCTACGGCCTGTTGGACTGGGTGGAGCTCAAAACCCGGGATATAGCCCAGGGGTTCGATGAGGGAGATGCCGATGCGCTGTTCTTGGATGTGCGCCAGCCTTGGGAGTACCTGGAGCAGGCCCAGGCGGCGCTGAAGGGGGGTGGCTTCTTCGGCAGCCTGGTGCCCACGGTCAATCAGCTCGTCCAGCTCATCGAGGGGTTGAAGGGGGCCGGGTTCATCGGTATCGAGGTCAAGGAACTGCTCCTGCGGCCCTACAAGGTAAATGCCGATCGTCTGCGGCCAGAGGATCGGATGGTGGCCCATACGGGCTATCTGGCCCTGGCCCGGGCACCGTACCAGCCACCATCCCTCCGTTCGACAGCGGACGAGCCGGCGCAGTTGAGCCAGGAAGAGCTCCTGGCCCGGCTGATTGAACTGCTCAGGGGATTCATGGTGGCCAAAGCCCAGCGGCGCCGACGCAGACGTCGCCCGGTTCGGTACCATTGAGGGCGAGGATGCTTGAGCTGCTCTACGGCCGACATCCAGTGCGCGAATCACTGCTGGCGGGACGGCGCATCTTTCACCGTCTGCTCCTGGCCCAGGGCCTGGAGGAGCGAGGGATCGTCGCCGGAATCGCAGCCCTGGCCCGTGAAGCAGGGATAGCCCTGCAGCGTGTGCCGCGAGAAGAGCTGGACCGGCTGGGGGTCAACCACCAGGGCCTAGCCGCCCAGGTAAGCCCCTATCCCTACGTGGATTGGACGGAAATGCTGAGCCTGGCGCAGGAACGGGGCGAGCCACCACTGCTCCTCCTGCTTGATTTGCTCCAAGACCCGCAGAATGTGGGCACTTTGCTGCGCACCGCCGAGGCAGTGGGTGTGCACGGCCTGATCCTCCAGGCGCGAAGGGCGGTGGGCATCACCCCGGCGGTGGTGAGCTCCTCCGCCGGGGCGGTGGAACACCTCCTGGTGGCCCGGGTGACCAACCTGGTGCGCACCATGAAGGCCCTCCAGGAGGCGGGTCTCTGGCTGGTGGGCCTGGAGGACCTCCCCGAGGCGCAGCCCTACGATAGACTGGATCTGGACATGCCGCTGGGAGTGGTGGTGGGGAGCGAGGGAAGGGGTATGCGTAGGCTGGTGCGAGAGACGTGTGACCTCTTGCTGCGCCTTCCCATGCGGGGGCGAATCAACTCCCTGAACGTTTCGGTGGCTGGCTCCATTGCCCTCTACGCCGCCTGGCGGCAGCGATGCACAGAGTAGATTCTGGTTGAAGGAGTCCACAGCATCAGTACAAGCAACGCGCAAAGGCCAGGCTAGGGCTATTTTGCGCTGAACTACCTCAAGATGAGCTGAGCGAAGCTTGAGCATAGATGAGCTGAGCGATCTCAACCACAAGTGAAAGCAGTCCTAAAGCCAATAGCAGCGAAGCTGTTACTACGCCAACTAGTTGTTCTCTGGCTTCATAAAGTTCATAAAGAAAGGGCAGGAGACCTATTATCAATGGCAACGAAGGTAATATACAAAATGTTCTAACTGTCGAGTAAGGAATCGGCCAGACAGGCGTACTCAGGACAAATTGATGCATCCACTTTAGGTACTCCATCTTGTCAACATTGGCTTCTAAGGGTTCAGCACTGGGGGCTTGTCGCATTGTGCCCAACCGCCCCATGGATGAGATAACCAGTTCTTCTAGCTCATGCGAAATTATAGAAGACTCCCCTGAAAAAGGTGGGGGCGTACTCCCTGAACTCATGCTGTTGGTGTATAATAGTGCAACATTGATGATTTGAGGGGGCTTCTATGTTTGTGCCAAACGATCAACATCGGCAGATGTCGATGTTTAGCAGCATCAGTTCTCTGCCCAAGAAGATATTGAAGCGGTTGGAAGCATCTTGGGCAGGCACTTTCTACCGCGAAGTATTTGTACGAATAGACGAAGGGATCTTCGCTGGTCTCTATTCCGATGAACCTTCCCGCCCCAACACGCCGGTCAACGTTTTGGTCGGATTGGAGATCCTCAAGTCAGGCTTGGGCTGGAGCGATGGAGAGCTGTATGATCACTTCTGCTATGACGTGCAGGTGCGCTATGCCTTGGGCTACCGTGACTTAAGCGAGAGGCATTTTGAGCTGCGCACGCTGTACAATTTTCGCCAACGGGTCACACAACACATGCAAGAGACCGGTGAGAATCTATTGGAGAAAGTCTTTGAACAGATCACCGACGAACAGATTGCTGTAT
>Ga0114930_10000567_pt1 | contig 38052 bp, 28 predicted proteins | sample AnhtaG_FD_87300 | JGI IMG/M metagenome (GOLD analysis project Ga0114930, IMG submission 87300) | Deep subsurface microbial communities from Anholt, Denmark to uncover new lineages of life (NeLLi) - Anholt_01485 metaG | ecosystem: Environmental > Aquatic > Marine > Oceanic > Sediment | place... | reverse complement strand
TGCTGACCACGCCGCTGCAGCTCGCGGTGATGACCGCGCGGATCGTCAACGGCGGCGTGGCCGTCAAGCCGCGGCTGACGCGCGAGCTGTTCGGGCGCGACGGCGGCTTCGTGCCGCGCCAGGCCGAGTTCGGCTCGGTCGGCGTGGCGCCGGCGCATCTCGAGCGCGTCGTCCGCGCGCTGGACGCGGTGTGCAACAGCCCGCGCGGCACTGCGTTCCGGGCGCGCATCGAGCAGGCCGGCATGGCGATGGGCGGCAAGACCGGCACCGCGCAGGTGCGCCGCATCAGCTTGAGCGAGCGCGAAGCGGGGCTGGCCAAGCCCGCCGACCGGCCGTGGAAAGAACGCGACCACGCGCTGTTCGTGGGCTTCGCGCCGGTATCCGCGCCGCGCTATGCCGCGGCGGTGGTGATCGAGCATGGCGGCGGCGGCGCCGCAGTGGCGGCGCCGATCGTGCGCGACATCCTGCTGGAGACCCAGCGCCGCGATCCGTCGCGGCGGAGCCCGCCCCCGGCCGGGCGCGTCGCGGCGAGCGAAGGAACCTAGGCCATGGCCGCAAGGCGCGCACGCGGCTTGAATCCGGTGAGCCTGTCGCTGGCCGACAAGGCCTGGCGCATCAACTGGGTGCTGGTGGCGCTGCTGTGCCTGATCGCCGCCATCGGCGCGCTGATGCTCTATTCGGCGGGCAACGGCAGCCTGCAGCCCTGGTCGCAGCGGCACTTCACGCGCTTCCTCGCGGCGCTGGCCGTGATGCTGGCGGTGGCGCTGGTGGACATCCGGGTGTGGCTCAGGCTCGCCTATCCGGCCTATGCGCTGGGCCTCGTGCTGCTGATCGCGGTCGAGGCCGCGGGCATGGTGGGCATGGGCGCGCGGCGCTGGCTCGATCTCGGCCTGTTCCAGATCCAGCCCTCCGAGATCATGAAAATCGCGCTGGTGATGGCGCTGGCGCGGTATTTCCATGGGCTCAACGCCGACGAGATCGGCCGCGTGCCGTACGTGATTCCGCCCGCGCTGATGGTGGTGGTCCCGGCCGCGCTGGTGATGCGCCAGCCCGATCTGGGCACCGCGGCGCTCGTGCTGCTGGGCGGCGCGGCGATGTTCTTCGTCGCGGGGGTGCGGATCTGGAAGTTCGCCGCGGTGGCGGCCGCAGGCCTTGCGGCGGCGCCGCTCGCCTGGGCCATGCTGCGCGAGTACCAGCGCAACCGCATCCTCACCTTCCTCGATCCCGAGCGCGATCCGCTGGGCGCGGGCTACCACATCCTGCAATCCAAGATCGCGCTGGGATCGGGCGGCCTGTTCGGCAAGGGGCTGCTCGAGGGGACGCAAAGCCACTTGAATTTCCTGCCCGAGAAGCAGACCGACTTCATTTTCACCATGCTGGCGGAGGAGCTGGGCATGGTGGGCTGCCTGGTGCTGCTCGGGCTCTACGCGCTGACGCTGCTGATCGCCTTCGCCATCGCGCTGCGCAGCCAGAGCCTGTTCGGCCGGATGCTGGGGCTCGGCGTGGCGATCACCTTCTTCCTCTACGTGTTCATCAACGTGGCCATGGTCACAGGGCTGATCCCGGTCGTGGGCGTGCCGCTGCCGCTGGTATCCTACGGCGGGACGGCGATGTTGACGGTGATGGTCGGCATGGGCCTATTGATGGGCGTCGACATCCACCGCGACCTGCGCCTCGGCCGCCACGGCGAGGCGATCACGAGTTGACCGGCGTGCCGCCCGGTTCTTCGCTCCCAAGAACGGAAAGCAGACAGGAATGTTCACCACGCGTCCCGAGATCGCCGGCAGCTTCGGCGTCGTCGCCTCGACCCACTGGATCGCCTCGCAGGTCGGCATGGCGATGCTCGAGCGCGGCGGCAACGCCTTCGACGCGGCGGTGGCCGCCGGCTTCACGCTGCAGGTGGTCGAGCCGCACCTGAACGGCCCCGGCGGCGACATGCCGGCGCTGATCTATTCCGCCCAGGAGAAGCGCGTGCGCGTGATCTGCGGCCAGGGCGTGGCCCCCGCGGCGGCGACGATCGAGCGCATCCGCGGTCTGGGCCTGGACCTGATCCCGGGCACCGGCCTTCTGCCGGCGATGGTGCCGGGCGCGACGGACGCGTGGCTGATGATGCTGGCCGACCACGGCACCATGAGCCTCAGCGAGGTGCTGACGCCCGCGATCCTCTATGCGCGCAACGGGTTCCCGGTGGTGCCGCGCATCAACGAGACGCTGGGCCAGGTGGCGGAGATGTTCCGGCGCGACTGGCCCACCTCGGCCGCGCAATGGCTGCCCGGCGGCAAGCCGCCCGCGGCCGGAACCATGTTCCGCAATCCCGCGCTGGCGGACACCTACGCGCGCCTGGTCGAGGAGTCCGAGGCAGGCGGCGGGCGCACGCGCGAGAAGCGCATCGATTCGGCGCGGCGCGCCTGGCTGGAGGGCTTCGTGGCCGAGGCGGTCGACAGGTTCTGCCGCGAGAACGAGGTGATGGACGCCTCCGGCCGGCGCCACCGCGGGCTCCTGACCGGGCAGGACATGGCGCGCTGGCGCGCGAGCTACGACGAGCCGCTCAAGCTCGACTACCACCGCTACACGGTGTGCAAGTGCGGCCCGTGGAGCCAAGGCCCCGCGTTCCTGCAAACCCTGGCGCTGCTCAAGGACCTCGACCTCGACGCCATGGACACGACGGGGCCCGAGTTCGTGCACGCCGTGGCGGAGAGCTTCAAGCTCGCCTTCGCCGACCGCGAGGCGTTCTACGGCGACCCGAACTTCGTCACGGTGCCGGTGGAGCGGCTGCTGTCGGCGGCCTACGCCGACGAGCGCCGCAAGCTGATCGGCCGCGAGGCCTCGCGCGAGCAGCGGCCCGGAACCATACCCGGCTACGGTGGCCCGGTGTTAGTGGGCACGGCGACGGCCGCCGGGATTCCGGGCCTCGGCGCGCAGGCCGTTGGCGAGCCCACGGTAAGGCCGGCCGACCGCATCCACACCGGCCACGGCGCGGGCGAGCCGACCGTGGCGCCGAGCGGGGTCACCGCCGGCGACACCGTGCATGTCGACGTGATCGACCGCCACGGCAACATGGTCTCGGCCACGCCGAGCGGCGGCTGGCTGCAAAGTTCGCCGACCATTCCCGCCCTGGGCTTCTGCCTCGGCACGCGCGGGCAGATGTTCTGGCTGGACGAGCGTTCGCCCTCCGCCTTGAAGCCCGGCAAACGGCCGCGCACCACGCTCACCCCGTCGCTGGCGCTGCGCGACGGCGAGCCGTGGCTGGCTTTCGGCACGCCCGGCGGCGATTCGCAGGAGCAATGGTCGGCGCTGCTGTTCCTGCGGCACGTGCACCACGGCATGAATTTGCAGGAAGCGATCGACGCGCCCAACTTCCACACCGAGCACGCGCCGTCGAGCTTCTGGCCGCGCGGCGCCAAGCCGGCGCATCTGGCGATCGAGGACCGGCTGCCAGAAGCGACGCAGGCCGAGCTCGCACGCCGCGGCCACCAATTGGAAAAACGCGGCGATTGGGCGCTGGGGCGGCTGTGCGCCGCCAAGCGCGAGGAGGGCGTGCTGAAGGCCGCCGCCAATCCGCGCGGGATGCAGGGCTATGCGGTGGGACGGTAGCGCGCTTGCCGGCGTCTATTCCGCCTTCAAGAGCGCGGCCAAGGCCGAGCCTTCCTTCTTCTCCAGCTCCGCGAAGGCGCCTTCCTCGACCACGCGCCCTTCGGCCATCACCACCACGCGGTCGAAGCGCTTCGCGGCCGACGGCTTCTGCAGCGCCCACAGCACGCCGCGGCCCGTGAGCTCGCGCAACACCCCGTCGGTCACGCGCGCGTCCGCGGCGGCGTCGAGCGCCGTGGTGGCCTCGGCCAGCGCCAGCAGGTCGGGGCGCTTCAGCGCCGCGCGCGCCACGCCCAGCTTCTGGCGCTGCGCCGCCGACAGGCGCGAGCCGCGCGTGCCGACCTGGAAGCCAAGGCCCGCCTCGACGATCGCGTCGTGCAGGCCGAGCTCGGCGATCACCTCCGCCATCATGGCGCCGGCGCGCTGCGTGGCCTGGGCTTGGTTCAGCGCCACCTTGCCGAACAGGATATTGTCGCGCAGCGTCAGCGCGCGGTTGAACTTTTCGGGGTCGAAGAGATCGACGCTGCCCTTGAGCTTGTCGGGCAGTCCCTCGCCAAAGGCCCGGCGGGCGGCCAGCATCTTGGCCTTGAACCCCTCGGCCATCTCGACGTGGCGGTCGCGCGTCGGCACCAGCTTGAACGGCACCGACATCATCATCGCGCGCTCCTCGGCATCGAGCGCGGCCGCGCTTTCGCGCTTGGCCTTGTCGACCGCCGGGCGGTAGTCCGGCAGCTCGTCGAGCTTCACCACGCTCACCTCGGCCAGCAGCGAACTGCCCTCCGATACGTCGCCGACCAGCTCGAGCAGGTTGCCGATGACCGCCAGGCCCATCTCCAGGAATTCGCCGTCCAGCCCGGCCTTCTTCAACACCTCCAGTACATAGGCGTTGCGGCCCAGGTTCTCGGGGTCGAACGCGGCCGGGTCGGCGGTGCCGAAGAACAGGTTCTCCGCCAGCGTGGCGTTCATGATGAACTTGCCCGGATCGAACGGCTCCACCAGCTGCGCGTTGGCGGGGTCGGCCAGGCGCGCACGCATCGACGCGCGGGCCTTCAACAGCCGCGCCACCAGATACTCGTTGCGCGCGGCGTCGATCGTCACGCGCATGCCGAGCTGGTAGACGTCCTCGATCATGTCGGCCATAGCGAGCGCCTTGAGCGTCCCTTGCTTGAGCCCGTCGGCGTCGCCGAAGCCCAGCGCCTCATGGTCGATCCACTGCGCGCGGATGTCGTCGGTGGAGTTGCCGGCGATCGCCGCTTCGGCGAGCGCGCGGCGCACGACCGCGGCCTCGTTCGCCTGGTAGTCCGCGGGCTTCACCGGCCGGTGCTTCAGCACGTAGTGCAGGTTCTCGCCGACCGTGCCGGTCGCGAGCCCGGTGTCGGAGCCGACATAGGCGATGCGCCGGCCCAGCACCGCCATCGGCACTTCCGCGATCTCGCGCCCGCCGATGCGCACCGATCCGCTCGCGGGCCGGACCAGGCCCGCCACGAGCTGCCCCAGCACCTCCTTGCCGCTCTGCCCCGCGCCCACAACGGCCACGTGCTCGCTCAGCGGCATCGCGAAGCTGACGCGGTCCAGCAGCGTGACGCCTTCGTCCGTCACGGTCGCGTCGCGCACGGCGACTTCGCCGGCAAGCTTCTCCACGCGGTCGATCGGCGTCTCGTAGGGCAGCAGGCCTTCGACGTTGAAGGCGGTCACCACCTGCTCGTACTTCTGCTGCGAGTCCTGCTGGATCTGGTAGTTGTTGAGAAGCTCGTTCCACGGCGACAGCATGTCCTTCTGCGCCGCCAGCGCCGCGACCAGCGCGCCCAGGCTCAACTGGCCTTCCAGCACCAGATAGCCGCCGATCGAGAAGAACAGGAACGGCGTCATCTGGGTCAGGAAGTTGTTCAGGAACTTCACGAAGAACTTCAGGTTGTAGATCTTGAAGCGGATCGCGAACACGCGGCCCATGCGGTCGGCGTAGTCGGCGCGTTCGAAGTCGATGGTCTGGTGCGCGCGGATTTCGCGCGCCAGGTTGGCCGTGTCGCCGATCCGCTCGCTCACCTTGCGCATTTCGCGCACGCGGTCCTTGCCGAGCGCGCGCACCTTGCGCTGCAATTTCGGGATCAGGTAGCCCTGGATCGGGTACAGCGCCACGCAGGCCAGGCCCATGCGCCAATCTTGCGCGAACACGAACAGGATGGCGGTCGCCAGCAGCCCGCCCTGGTACAGCGGCACCACGAACGCGTCGCCGATGAACCCGCCCACCGGCTCGACCTCGGCGGTGATCATGTTGATGAGCTCGCCTTCCGAGGTCTTGCGGAAATGCGGCAGCGGAAAGCGCAGGATCGTGTCGTAGAGCTGGTAGCGCAGCCGGCGCAGCATGCGCTCGCCGAGCTTGCCCTTCAGCACGTTGATGTAGAGCTTGAACCCGCCGTTGATCAGCACGAAGGCGAAGAACACCGCGCACAGGAACGCCAGGATCGAGTGCCGGCTGGTGCCGAACAGGTCGATCTCGATGCCGAAGAACGCGGGCGGCGTGACCTTGGCCTTCGCGACGTCGAGCGCCTTGTTGATGATCTGCTTCGGCACGTCGAGCGAGGCGTAATAGAAAGGCAGCGAGGCCAGCGTGACCGCGACGATGAAGACCTGCGTGCGCCAGGAATAGCGCAGGATGTACTTGAACAGGCTGGTGTCGAACGCCTGGGTCATCCGCCGGGCCTTCCCTGGGGTCGATGGGTCTGGCAGCGCGGCCTTGGCATGTCCGCCCGCCGGCCCGGCGCTCCCCCGCTTGCGCCCGGAACGTTACACGCAGCCTTCCCCCCGCTTCAAGCGCCGTCGGCCCTGGGCTACATTCGTCGAGCCGCGCCGCCTGGGCGCCCGCCGGAGACGATCGACATGGCCAGCAAGCCGCGAGCCGGGCGCCGCCCGTCCGCCGCGCCGCGCGACGCGGCGTTCATGCGCCGCGCCGTGGCGTTGAGCGTCGCCAACGCCGGCGGCGCGAGGGGCGGGCCGTTCGGCGCGGTCGTGGTGAAGGGCGGCCGGATCGTCGGCGAGGGCGCCAACCGCGTCACGCCCTGGCGCGACCCGACCGCCCATGCCGAGATCGTGGCGATCCGCCGGGCGGCCAAGCGTCTCAGGACCCACGACCTTTCGGATACCGTGATCTACACGAGCTGCGAGCCGTGCCCGATGTGCCTGGCGGCGATCCTGTGGGCGCGCATCCCGCGCATGGTCTACGCCTGTTCGCGCGCGGACGCGGCCGGGGCCGGGTTCGACGACGACTGGTTCTACCGCCAGGTGGCGTTGCCGCTGGGCCGGCGCCGGCTCAAGGCCAAGCGCCTGATGGCGCACGAGGCGCGCCGAGCCTTCCGCATCTGGGCGGCCAATCCCAACAAGGTGGAATACTGAGCCGAGGCCGCGGGCGGTTACGCCCGCTTCGCCTTGTCGGCCTTGCGCCGCTCGTGGGGGTCGAGCATGGCCTTGCGCAGCCGGATCGACTTGGGCGTCACCTCGACCAGCTCGTCGTCCGCGACATAGGCGATCGCCTGCTCGAGCGTCATCTTGCGCGGCGGAGTCAGGCGGATCGCCTCGTCGGCCGCCTTGGTGCGCACGTTGCTCAGGTGCTTCTCGCGCAGCGGGTTCACTTCCAGGTCGTTGTCGCGGGTGTGCTCGCCGATGATCATGCCCTGGTACACCTTGACGCCGGGATCGATGAACAGCGGCCCGCGCTCCTCGAGGTACCACAGCGCATAGGCCACCGAATCGCCGTTGGCGGTCGAGACCAACACGCCCTTGCCGCGCCCGTCGATGGTGCCGCGCCACGGCCCGTAGCCCGCGAAGCTGCGGTTCATCACCCCCGTGCCGCGGGTGTCGGTCAGGAACTCGCCGTGATAGCCGATCAGGCCGCGCGACGGCACGTTGAACAGCAACCGCGTCTTGCCGCCGCCGCTCGGGCGCATCTCCTTGAGCTCGCCCTTCCGCTTCGCCAGCTTCTCGACCACGATGCCGGTGAAGGCCTCGTCCACGTCGACCAGCACGTCCTCCAGCGGCTCCAGCCGCTGGCCGGTCGCCGGGTCGGTCTTCATCAGCACGCGCGGGCGGCCGACCGAAAGCTCGAAGCCCTCGCGCCGCATGGTCTCGATCAGCACGCCGAGCTGGAGCTCGCCGCGCCCCGCCACCTCGAACGTGTCCTTGTCGGCGGTCTCGCCGACGCGGATCGCCACGTTGCCCTCGGCCTCGCGGAACAGGCGGGCGCGGATCACGCGGCTCGTCACCTTGTCGCCCTCAGTGCCGGCGAGCGGCGAGTCGTTGATCGAGAAGCTCATGGCGAGCGTGGGCGGATCGACGGGGATCGCCTCGATCGGCGTTTCGACCGCCGGATCGCAGATCGTGTCGGCGACGGTCGCGGTCTGGAATCCGGCCAGCGCCACGATGTCGCCGGCCCGGGCCTCCTCCACCGCCACGCGCTCGAGGCCCCGGAACGCCAAGAGCTTGGTGATGCGCGCCTCCTCGACCTTGCCGTCGGCGCGGTTGAGCGCCTTCAGCGTGGAATTGGCGCGCACCGCCCCGGAATGGATGCGGCCGGTCAGCACGCGGCCGAGGAACTGGTCGCCCTCGAGCAGCGACACCAGCATCGCGAACGGCGCGTCGGGGTCGGCCTTGGGCGGCGGCACGTGCTTCAGGATCAGGTCGAACAGCGGCGCCAGGCCGGTCTTCGGGCCTTCCGGCTTCTCCGCGGCCCAGCCCTGGCGCGAGGAGGCGAACAGGGTGGGGAAATCGAGCTGCTCTTCGGTGGCGTCCAGCGCCGCGAACAGGTCGAACACCTCGTCGTGGACCTGGTGCGGGCGCGCGTCGGGCCGGTCCACCTTGTTGACCACCACGATGGGCTTGAGCCCCGCCTTCAGCGCCTTGCCGACCACGAACTTGGTCTGCGGCATCGGCCCCTCGGCCGCGTCCACCAGCACCACGGCGCCGTCCACCATGTCCATGATGCGCTCGACCTCGCCGCCGAAATCGGCGTGGCCGGGCGTGTCGACGATGTTGATGCGCGCGCCGTTCCACACCACCGAGGTGCATTTCGACAGGATCGTGATGCCGCGCTCGCGCTCCAGGTCGTTGGAGTCCATCGCGCGCTCCGCCACCAGCTGGTTCGCGCGGAACGTGCCGGACTGCCGCAGCAGCGCGTCCACCAGCGTGGTCTTGCCGTGGTCGACATGGGCGATGATGGCGACGTTGCGGAGCGTCATGGGTGGGCGCTTTTCCTGGGCGCCTGCTTGGGCGCTTTCTTGGGCGCGTCGGCCGGTGGCCGGGTCGACGGGGCCGGGTTCAAGACGGCCGGGTTCAAGGCGGCCGGGTTGTCGGGAGCCGCGGCCGGGCACCAGCCCCAGGCGCGCGGCGGGATGCGGGGTTATATAGGGGCGGAAGGCCGGACTCAAGGATCGCGGCCGTCTGAAACCGCAGAAATCCGCGGCAAAAAAAATCCCCCGCCCACCGGCTATGCCCCTTTTCATATTCTCTGCCGTAATGGTGTCATATCAATGTATCGACAATACCTACACCCGCCTAGTTATGGGCGAAAGAGGCTGGGAATGGGCTATTTCGAGCACACGGACTTGTATCCACCTCGGCGCTACGAACCGCGCAGCGACCGCGAGCGGACCGACTACATCATGCGCCTGCTTGAGCGCGACCCGGCGACCGAGGGCTCGCCCGCCGCCGACGCGGCGGACTACGGCGGAGCACCATCGGCTTGGCCGCCCGCCAGCGAAAGCCTGCGCGGCGCCGGGGTTTATCGGCGCGAATACCTGCCGCCGGAGCCGCCGCCCGACGCGATTCGCAGCCTCGGCGACGAGATGGTGATGCTGGCCGGCGGGCTTGCCTCGATGCCTTGGCGCGCGTTGCCCGTAGCCATCCGCATGGGGCAGCAAGGAATTGCGAGCGTCCGCGGGCGGACGCCGGCAGCGGAATCGGCGATAAACGCGATCGGGAAGTCGTTTCGCGATCGGTTTGGGCGCGGGCCGACCAGCAAGGAATTGCCGGGCGCTCTTGGAAATCTAACAAGGGTCGATCCGCAGCCGGCCGAGCAACCTGAACCACCACACATTGAGAATCCAATATTGCCGCCGCCCGAGCGATGGCCGGTGTCAGATGTGCTACAGGCGCTGGGAGAGATGCAGGACAGACTTCGCGCACTCGGAGGAAAAGGGTTCCAAAGCTACACAAAAAGGGAAATTGATGACAGAGACTTCTATGTGGGGATAACGAGCGGAACCAGGCCCAATGAGGAAAACGTCGCACGGCGGGACGCCCGAAAATACCCTTCCCCAAACTACCATCCTGCCCAGTTGGACAAGTCTTCGTCTCGATATTCAGCAATTCGGGGGCGGGAACAGAACTTGATCGACCATTTCCGGCGCCTCGGCATGTCGAGCAACAAGAGGAACAGCATTTGGCCGAAGAACAAACTCAGGAACTACTATCTGCGGAATGCCGACGAGGAATTTGGTCGGGTGGAGGATAAAAAGGAGGAGGAGGAATAGATGGTCTGGAAGAAGCCAAGTAGCATGAGCGATGCCGAGTTTGACGCTTACATCGCCAAACGCATCGGTGATTTCTTGGCCATTCCTCTTGCCGGGCAATTCGGTTTCGGTCGGATTGTCCGTAAAGGGTTCCTGGCAGCCTATGATTTGTTATCGCCGACGGTCCCACCGCTTTGCCAGATCGCACGGTCAAAAATTCTGTTCGTCGTGACGGTGAACTACAACGAATATGCCACGCGGCGATGGAAGGTCGTCGGCCACGAGCCGCCCGAAGACTTCCTGATGCAGCCGCAAAAATTCAAGCGTACAGACCCGATCACCGGCAAGGTCGACATCTATTTCGAGGGCGAGTTCTTCCCAGTAACGGATGAGGATCTGGACAAGCTTGAGCCAGCGGCCGCCTGGAGCGCCGACAACGTCGAAATGCGCCTGCGAGAGCATTTCGGCCTTCCGCCCCTGAAGCTTGGCAAGAAGTCCTAATCCCGCGTCGATTTGGCCGGAAAGTCGCCGATATTGACCGTGTGCGTGATCAGCCCCACGCCCGGGCGCCAGTCGTGGAGCTGGAAGCCGGGCGGCTCGAGGGTGAAGATCGGCGGGCTTGCGGGCCGGAAATCCAGCATGAACTGGTGCGCGGTCGAGGGGCACACCGTCACGTGGGTGTTGTGCCAGCGCAGCGCCATGGCGCGGTGGGCGTGGCCGCAGACCGCGCGCTCGACCTGGGGATGGCGCGCCAGCACCGCGCCCAGGGCCTCCGCGCCGTCCATCGCGAAGCGGTCCAAGTGCTCGACGCCCACGGTGAAGGGGGGATGGTGCATGAAGACCAGCGTCGGCCGGTCCGGCGCTTCCGCCAAGCGGGCATCGAGCCAGGCGCAGCGCGCCGCGTCCATCCGGCCGCCCACCTCGCCCGGGATCAGCGTGTCGAGCGCGACCAGCCTGACCGGCCGGTCCTCGACCGTGTAGTCGAGGAACTCGCCGCCGCGCGGCAGCCAGGCCTGGTCGGCGAACGCGGCGCGGAAGGCCGCGCGCTCGTCGTGGTTGCCGGGGATCGCGTAGACCGGCCGCTTCAAGGGCTCGATCGCCCGGCGCAGCCGCGCGTATTCCTCGGCGTGGCCCGAATCGACCAGGTCGCCGGTGAGCAACACGACGTCCGGCAGCGGGTCCAGGCGCCCGAGATGCGCCACGGCCGCCTCGAGCATCGCGAGCGTGTCGACGCGGCCGTAGATCAGCCCGCCGGCGCGCGTGATGTGCGTGTCGGTGATCTGCGCGATCAGCATGCGCGCAGTCTAGTAAGCCCCGACGAACAGCGCCACGCCGAGGCCGAGGATCAGCCCCGGGCCGATCAGGTCGAGCCCGCGGCGCCAGCGCGCCGGGCGTTCCGCCTGCTCGCCCCGCGCGGCGAAGGCGAGTGCGCGGCGGCGCGCGAACATGCCGAACAGGCCGAAGACCGTCAGCGTCACCGCCATGCCGAGCCCGATCATCAGCACGAGGCCGAGGCCGGTGGCGGGAATGCCGTTGGCGATGCAGTAGATCAGCACCAGCACCGCGCCGGTGCACGGCACCGCGCCCGCGACCAGCGAGACCATCGCCGAGCTGCGCCCCTGCCCCTTGTCGCGGGCATGGCCGCGGGCACGGTCGCGGTCGTGGCCGCGATCGTGCGCGTGGCCGTGTTCGTGGCCGTGCCCATGGCCATGCCCATGGCCATGTTCGTCGTGGTGCGCATGGAAGTGGACGTGGCCCTTGCCGCGCAGCACGCTCACGAACATCCACGCGCCGATCGCCGCGACCGCCGCGTAGGAGGCCAGCTTCACCTCGCGCATGTCCTCGGGGCTGGGCGGCGCCGCGCCGGTCATGATCGCGGTGGCGATCAGCGCCAGCACGATCGCCCCGCCGACATGCACCAGCGCGATCTGCGAGCCCATCAGCGCGCCGCGCCAGGGATGCGAGTCGCGGCCGATGAAGTACGACACCACCAGCATCTTGCCGTGCCCGGGCCCGGCGGCATGGAACACCCCATAGGCGAAGGCGAGCAGCGCGCCCACCAGCAGCGCCGCGGGCGAGCCCTTGTTGATCTCGGCCAGGCGCTGGTTGAGCTGGCGGTTGACCTGGCGCTGCACGTCGGCGAACCAGCCGCCGGCGGCGGGCGCCGCGGCTTGCGTCGCGGCCTGCGTCTGCGGCTGGGCCTGGGGCCGCGCGCCGGGCGCGAACGGATTGCCCTGCGCCAGCGCGCCGTCCGCCCACGCCGCGACCAGGAGCGCCGACACCAGCACCGCCAGCGCCAACAGGCGGCGGGTCACGGCGCCTTGGCGCATCTGAGCCGCATCTCCGGCGGGGCGACCTGGCCGCTGTAGATGCGCTTGGACGGGTTCTCGCCCACGGTCGCCTTGCAGGCGAGCCCCGCGTTGCCCTCGTAGCGCGCGCCGTCGCGCTCGCGCCCGCCCATGTCCAGCTCGACGAAGTACTCCAGGTCGTACACGGCGAAGCTGAAGGCCTGCGCCAGCGGATCGACCGGCTGGTCCAACGGCACCGCGAATTCGTACACCAGCTTGTCCTTCTCGATCCTCGCCGTGAAGCCGGTTACGCGCACCGTCGGCACCGGCTTGTCGTCCACGGTGACGTAGGTGAAGTAGCCGTAGTTGGCGAGGTTCGAGAACGCGCCCTTTTCCAGCTCCTTGATCTCGGCCGCGTCGAGCTTCTTGTCCTTGTTCTTGTCGAACTGGCTGATCAGGCTGGCGCTGAAAATCTCGTCGAACTCCCAGCGCAGGCGGATGGTCGCGATCTTGCCCTGCGCGAACACGAAGGTCGCGGTGTTATCGATCCAGACATGGGGGTGCGCTTGAGCCGGCGCGGCCAGGCCCCCGGCAAGACCCAGGCCCGCGAGCGCCGCGATCGCCGCCAGTCCGCTACGCCGCATCGCCCCAGCTCTCCAGCGTCTTCGACAGCAGGCGCTCCAGGTCGCCCGCCAGCCCCGCCGCGCCCTTCAGCGTGTCGGCGTGGCTGGGCGCGCGCTTGTCCATGCCCGCGCCCATGTTGGTGACGCAGGCTAAACCCAGCACCTTGAGGCCGCAATGCCGCGCCACGACGGTCTCCAGCGCCATCGACATGCCGACGAAGTCCCCGCCCAGGCGCCGCAGCGCGCGGATTTCCGCCGGGGTCTCGAAGCTGGGGCCGGGCCAGTGCGCCATCACGCCCTCGGCCAGCTTCACGTTCGCGCGAGCGGCCGCGCGCTTGGCGAGCTTGCGCAAGGCCGGGTCGTAGGCGTCGTTCATCGCGGGGAAGCGCGGGCCGATCGCCTCGTCGTTGGGACCGGTCAGCGGGTTCATGGCCGCGAGCGCGATATGGTCGCTGACCGCGGCGATCCGCCCGGGGCGGATTCTCGGATTGATCGAGCCCACGGCGGCGACCAGGACCGCCGCGCGGCAGCCCAGGGCCCCGAGCGTGCGCAGCGGCAAGGCGAGCGTGTTTCCGGCATAGCCCTCGTAGGCGTGGGCGCGGCCGCTCAACAGCGCGACGCTTTGCCCGCCCAGCTTTCCCAGCACCAACTCGCCGGCATGGCCCGCGACCTTGGAGCCGGGAAACCCGGGAATGTCGGCGAACGCCACGCGCGCCGCGTCGCCGACGCGGCCCGCGAGCGCGCCCAGGCCCGATCCCACGACCAGGCCGATCGCAGGCGTGCGCCCGCCCGCCCGCGCGCGCACCGCCGCGGCCGCCGCGTCGATCTCGGCCCGGCTCATCGCTCCTTCACGTAGGGCACGCCGATCGCCTTGGGCGCCATGGCGCGGCCGACGAAGCCGGCGAGCAGCAGCACGGTCAGGACATACGGCATGGCCTGGATCGCCTGCACCGGCACTTGCCCGATTCCCGGCACGGACACGCCTTGCAGGCGCGCCTGCAGCGCGTCGGTGAAGGCGAACAGCAGGCACGCGAGCAGCGTCGGCACCGGCTTCCACTTGCCGAAGATCAGCGCGGCCAGCGCCAGGTATCCCTTGCCCGCGGTCATGTCGCGCACGAAGGCGGCGCCGTGCGCGGTCGAGAGGTAGGCGCCGGCCACGCCGCACAGCACGCCGTTGCACAAGAGAGCGCGATAGCGCAGCGCGCCCACGAAGATGCCGGCGGTGTCGACCGCCGAGGGGTTCTCGCCTACCGCCCGCAGCCTGAGGCCGAAGCGCGTGCGGTAGATCACGAACGCGACCGCCGGCACCGACAGCGCCGCGATGTAGACCAGCACGTTGTGGCCGGTGATGCGCCCGTAGATCTCGCCCAGCACCGGGACCTGCGCGAGGGCGTCGGCGAACGGCAGGTTGATCGCGGCGAAGCGCTGCCCGGGGCCCAGGAGCGGCGTCTGCCCGCCCTCGCGGAACCAGGCGAAGGCCAGCGTCGGCGCCAGGCCCGCCATCAGGATGTTGAGCGCCATGCCCGAGACCACCTGGTTGCCGTTGAAGGTGATGCAGGCGAGCCCGTGCACCATCGCCAGCGCCGTGGCGGCGGCGATCGCCGCCAGAAGGCCGAGCCAGGGCGAGCCCGTGACCGAGGCCACGGCGGCGGCGAAGAACGCCGCGCCCAGCATCTTGCCCTCGAGGCCCACGTCGACCACGCCCGAGCGCTCCGAGAACAGCCCCGCCAGCGCCGCCAGCACCAGGGGCGTGGCCACGCGCACGGTCGCGTCGATCATGGTCAGGACCAGCGGCAGCATCTCGCCCATGGCGCCCGCCGCCGCCTCAGGCCGCCGCGGCCGCGTGCGCGCGGCGGCGGAACAGCGCCGCGACCCAGGGCCGGAACATCGCCTCGAACGCGCCGCAGAACAGGATCACCAGGCCCTGGATCACTACCACCACTTCCTTGGTCAGCCGCGGCATGTCGAAGCTGAGCTCGGCCCCGCCCTGGTACAGCGCGCCGAACAGCAGCGCCGCCAGCGCGATGCCCACGGGATGGTTGCGCCCCATCAGCGCCACGGCGATGCCGACATAGCCGACGCCGCCGGTGAAGTTGAGGATCAGGCGGTGCTGCACGCCCATGATCTCGTTGACGCCCACCAGGCCCGCGAGCGCGCCCGACAGCGCCATCGCGCCCACGATCACCCGGTCCGGCGCGATGCCGCCGTAGACCGCCGCCGTTTCGTTCAGGCCGACCACGCGCAGCGCGTAGCCCCAGCGCGTGCGCCACAGGAACGCCCATACCGCGGCCGAAACGGCCGCGGCGAGCAGGACCGACAGATTGAGCGGCGATTTGGCCATGACGATGCCGGCCTTCGCCGCCAGCTCGTGCACGAACGGCATCCAAGTGCCGGGGTCGAACTCGCGGCTCTCGGGCGATTGCTGGCCCGGCTTGATCAGCACGTTGACCATCAGGTGCGTCATCAGCGCCGCGGCGAGGAAGTTGAACATGATCGTGGTGATGACGATGTGGCTGCCGCGCCTGGCCTGGAGGTAGCCCGGGACATAGGCCCACGCCGCGCCGAACAGCGCCGCGGCGAGCACGCCCAGCGGCACCACCAGGATTCCCGGCAGGAAGCCCATGAACAGGCACACCAGGCCGGCGCCGAGCCCGCCCAAGTAGGCCTGGCCCTCGCCGCCGATATTGAACAGCCCGGCGTGGAACGCGACCGCCACGGCCAGGCCGGTGAACACGAAGTTGGTGGCGTAATAGAGCGTGAAGCCGACCGCCTCGCCGTAGCCGAGCGAGCCGTAGATCAGGAGGCCCAGCGCCTTGAGCGGGTTTTCGCCCAGGATCGCGATCACCGCGCCCGCGACGACCAGCGCCGAAGCCAGGTTGAGCGCCGGCAGCAGCACCAGATCGGCCCAGCGCGGCATGTCGCGCGTGCTGCCCCCTGCCATGCCGTCACGCCGCCTTGGCGATGCCGGCCATCAACAGGCCGAGCTTGTTCTCGTCGGCCTCCGCCGCCGCGAGCTCGCCCACCACCCGGCCCTCGTTCATCACAAGGATGCGGTCGGCCAAGCCCAAAATTTCGTCCAGCTCGACCGAGATCAGCAGGATCGCCTTGCCCGCGTCGCGCAGTTGCAGCAGGCGGCGGTGGATGAACTCGATCGCGCCGATGTCCACGCCGCGCGTGGGCTGGCCGACCAGCAGCAGGTCGGGGTCCACCTCGATCTCGCGCGCCAGCACGATTTTCTGCTGGTTGCCGCCGGAGAAATTGATGCTGGCGAGCTTGGGCTCGGTCGGCCGCACGTCGTAGCGCCGCATCGCCTCGGTGCAGGCCGCGACGATCGCGCGCCGGTCGAGCAGCAAGCCGCGGTTGTAGATGGATCGGCCCTGCTGGCCCAGGATCGCGCTGTCGTGCGCGGCGAACGGCGCCACCAGCCCCATGCGCAGGCGGTCCTCGGGGATGTGCGCCAGCTTGCGTTCGCGCAGCGCGCGCGGCGACAGGTGACGGCCCGCCGCGGCGACCTCCCGGCCGTTCAGCAGCACCCGCCCGCCCGCCGGCGCGCGCATGCCCGCCAAGGTCTCGATCAGCTCGCTCTGCCCGTTCCCGGCCACGCCCGCGATGCCCACGATCTCGCCCGCGCGCACCTGGAACGACACGCCCTTGACGCGCTCGACCCCCTGGCCGTCCGCGACCTTGAGGTTCTCGACCTCGAGCACCGTGCGCCCGGGCGTGGCGGCGTGGCGCTCGACCCTGAGCAGCACCTTGCGGCCCACCATCATCTCGGCCAGCTGTTCGGGATTGGTGTCGGCGGTCCGGACCGTGCCCACCACCGCGCCGCGGCGCATCACCGTCACGTTGTCGGTCGCCGCCATCACCTCGCGCAGCTTGTGGGTGATGAGGATCGCGGTCTTGCCCTCGTCCTTCAGCACCCGCAGGATGCGGAACAGGTGATCGGCCTCGGCCGGCGTCAGCACCCCCGTGGGCTCGTCCAGGATCAGCACGTTGGCGCCGCGGTAGAGCGCCTTCAGGATCTCGATGCGCTGGCGCAGCCCCACCGACAGGTCGCCCACGACCGCGTCGATGTTCACCTCCAGCTTGTATTCGCGCTCCAGGCGCCGAAGTTCGGCGCGGGCCTTGTCCATCCCCCCGCGCAGCAGCGCCCCGCCCTCGACGCCCAGCACCACGTTCTCGAGCACCGTGAACGTGTCCACCAGCATGAAATGCTGGTGCACCATGCCGATGCCGGCCGCGATCGCGTCGCCCGGATCGTCGATGCGGGTGAGCTTGCCGGCGACCCAGATCTCCCCCGCGTCGGCCTGGTAGTAGCCGTAGAGGATCGACATCAGCGTCGACTTGCCGGCGCCGTTCTCGCCCACGATGCCGTGGATCGTGCCGGCGGGCACGGACAGCGAAACGGCCCGGTTCGCGTGAACCGGGCCGAAACGCTTGTCGATGCCGCGCAGCTCGATGGCGGGCGGCGCGGCGGTCGCGCTGGCCGTCACCGGCAGGTCATCCGCGGCGGTCAGTTGGGGCAGGAATTGGCCGCGCGGTAGTCGACCACCTTGATCTTGCCCGACTTGATGTCGGCTTCGGCGGCCTTGATCTTCGTCTCGGTGGCGGCCGAGACCAGCTTGCGGTTGTTGGCGTCGAGCGCCCAGCCCACGCCGTCTTCCTTCAGGCCCAGCACGCGCAGGCCCGGCTTCCAGGTGCCGGCCTTGGCGTCCTTGAACGCGTCGTAGATCGCCACGTCCACGCGCTTGATCATCGAGGTCAGCACCGAGCCGGGATGCAGGTGGTTCTGGTTGCTGTCGACGCCGATCGAAAGCTTGCCCAGGTCCTTGGCGGCCTGGAGCACGCCGAGGCCCGTGGCGCCGGCGGCCGCGTACACCACGTCGGCGCCGCGGTCGAACTGGCTGCGCGCGAGCTCGCCGCCCTTGGTGGGGTCGTTCCACGCCGCGGGCGTGGTGCCGGTCATGTTCTGAAGCACCTCGGCCTTGGCGTTGACCGCCTTGGCGCCCTGCACGTAGCCGCAGGCGAAAGCGCGGATCAGCGGAATGTCCATGCCGCCGACGAAGCCCACCTTGCCGGTCTTGCTGGTCAACGCCGCCAGCATGCCGACGAGGTACGAGCCCTCCTCCTCCTTGAACAGCACGGACTGCACGTTGGGCAGGTCCACCTTCGCGTCGATGATGGTGAACTTCACCTTCGGGAATTCCTTGGCCACCACCTGCAGCGGCGTCGCCTGGGCGAAGCCCATGGCGATGATGATGGTTGCGCCGCGCCGCGCCGTGTTGCGCAGGGCCTGCTCGCGCTGCGCCTCGTTGGTGACCTCGAAGTCGCGATAGGCGATGCCGGTGTCCTTCTTGAACTTCTCGGCGCCGTTGTACGCGGCCTCGTTGAACGACTTGTCGAACTTGCCCCCCATGTCGAAGACGACCGCGGGCACGAATTCCTGCGCGCCGGCGCCCTGGCTCAACGCCAATGCGCCCGCCGCCAGCAGCGCGGTGACCGCGCAATGCCGCCTGGTAATCATCCGTTTGGCTCCCTTCTCGCCCCCGCCGGCGAATAGCCGCCCGAAGGCGGCCGGTCCGGCCCGAGCGATCATGGCAAAATCCCGCCCCCGCGTCGATTCCGTGCCCCTCGCGGCGGCGCGCAGGCCGGTCCGGCCGGCGGTGCGGCAGCCGCCCCCGCCGCGGCTTGTGATCTGGATCACTCCTTATTTCGGTCAAATTCGGATACCATGTTCATCATCGAGCAATCCGCGCCTGAGCGGAGGAGGATCGACATGACCAAATTGCCCAGGATTCTGGCGGCCCTGGCGCTGGCCACGGGCATCGCCATGGCCGGCGCGGACGCGCGCGCCCAGGACAGCACGCTGCTCGGCACCGCCGCGGGCGGCGCCGGCGGAGCGGCCATCGGTTACGGCCTGGGCGGCGCCAAGGGCGCCGCGGTGGGCGGCATTCTGGGCCTGGGCGTGGGCGCGCTGAGCGGCCACCTGATCGGCAAGCAGGACGAGCCGCAGCCCGCCTACGCGCCGCCGCCCCCGCCGCCCGGCTACTACCAGCCGCAGCCGGCCTATCAGCCGCCGCCTCCGGGATACCAGCCCGCGCCCGGCTACGCCGCGGCCCCGCCGCCGGCCGGCTACCAGCCCGCCCCGGGCTATCAGCCGGCGCCGGGCTATCAGGCCGCGCCTGCCTACCAGCCGCCGCCGGCCTATCAGCCGGCGCCCGACCCCTATCAGCAGCAGCAGGGTTATCAGGCGCCGGCGCAGCCCTATGCCGGGCAGCAGGCCTACGACACCAGCTACTGCCGCCAGTACACCAAGACCACGAGCATCGGCGGCCAGAACTACACGACCACGGGAACGGCCTGCCGCCAGCCCGACGGCACCTGGCGCGAAGTCAACTAGCCCGATCGGTTTTCGCGACGGCGCCCGCGGTCGAACGACTGCGGGTGCTTCGCTTTCAAGGTGCGCGCTTGAGCGCCAGCACCGCGTTCAGGCCGCCGAAGGCGAAGGAGTTGGACAGCGCCGCGTCCACGCGCGCCTGGCGCGCGGCGTTCGGCACGTAGTCGAGGTCGCACGCCGGATCGGGCCGCTGGTAGTTCGCGGTCGGCGGCACCACGCCCTCCTTCAGCGCCATCACCGCGGCCACCAGCTCGACCGCCCCGGCCGCGCCCAGCGTGTGGCCGTGCATCGACTTGGTGGAGGTGACCATCAGCTTCGATGCGTGCGCGCCGAAGCTGCGCTTGATCGCCTTGGTCTCGGTCACGTCGTTGGCGAGCGTGCCGGTGCCGTGCGCGTTGACGTAGCCGACGTCCCCGGGGTTGAGGCCGCCGTCTTTCAGCGCGAGGTTCATAGCGTCCGACGCGCCCGTCTCCGAGGGCTGCACGATGTCGCCGGCGTCCGCGGTCATGCCGAAGCCCACGATCTCGGCCAGGATCTCGGCGCCGCGCGCCTTGGCGTCGTCGAGCCGCTCGAGCACCGCGACCGCCCCGCCCTCGCCCAGGACCATGCCCTTGCGCCCGCCGCTGAACGGCCGGCAGGTGTCGGGCGCCAGCACCCGCAGCGCCTCCCATGCCTTCATGGTGCCGAACGTGATGCAGGCCTCGGCCCCGCCGGTGACGGCGGCGCGCGCGCGCCCGGTCCGGACCATCCAGAACGCCTCGCCGATCGCGTGGTTGGCGGACGAGCACGCGCTCGACACCGCGAAGCTGGGACCGGTGATGCCGAACTCCATGGTCACGTGGCTGGCGGCGGCGCTGATCATCAGCCGCGGGATGGTCAGCGGAATCTGGCGCGCCGAGGCGCCGTTGCCGTCGGCGCCGTGCAGGCGCGCGTAGGCGACCTCGAGCGTGTTCATGCCGCCCGCGCCGGTGCCGATGATCGCCGCGGTCTCGCGCCCGAGGCCGGCCTTGAAGTCGAGTCCGGCCTGCGCCACGGCCTCGCGCGCGGCGACCAGCGTGAACTGCGCGAAGCGGTCGAGCAGCATCAGCTTGCGCTCGTCGAAATGCCGGGCGGGGTCGAAGCCCTTCACCTCGGCGGCGACGCGGATGTTGAGCTTGTCGTGCGGCACGGCCGCGACCGGCCCGATCGCGCCGCGCGCCTCTTTCAGCGCGCGCCAGAAGGACGCCACGTCGTTGCCCGGGGCCGCGATACAGCCGAGGCCCGTGATCGCGACGCGATGCGTGCCGATCATGAAGGTTTCAGCTCTGCCCCGCGGCGGTTTCCGCTTGCTTCTCGCCGATCAGGCGGTTCACGCCGTCCACGACGTCGCGCAGGGTTTCGAGCTTGTAGGATTCGTCGTTGTACGGGACGTACACGTCGAACTCGTCCTCGATCGCGAACAGGATCTGCACCAGGTCGAGCGATTCGATCTTCAGCGAGTCGAGCCGCGTGTCGAGCGTCAGGACGGACCGGTCGAGTTTCGCCTCCTTGGCGATGATGTCCATGACCTTCTCTGCGATCTGCGCCATGCCGCAACCGTCTCCGTTCGCTCCATCGCCGCCCCGCGATCCGAGGGGCGGCCGCGCCATTCTCGCCGCCGCTCACCGGCCGGCGACGCTACCTGCCCGACGATTCGGCAGTGTCCCGTCCCGGCGCATGTTATGCGCGATCCAGCCGGGATTGTCGACCTCGCCAAGTAAGCGAATTTCTTCAGTCGACGCTCGCGCGGGACTGGAAGCGGGCGGCGCGTTCTAGCACGGGCCCCGGCGAACGACCAACGGGGATTTGCCCGAATCGGGCCGGGAAATCCGCCCCGCACGGCCGGTCCGCGCCGGCCCCGGTTCAGGCCGCGGAGTGCAGCACGCGCTCGGCCGGCAGGACCACGGTCACGGTGGTGCCGCGGCCCGGCTCGCTGTCGATCTCAAGCCGGCCGCCCATGCGCTCGGCCAGCGAGACCGCCAGCGGCAGGCCGAGGCCCGTGCCCTGGTGGCGGCGCGACAGCGTGCTGTCGACCTGGCCGAACGGCTCCTTCGCCTTCTCCATCTCATCCGGCGTCATGCCGCAGCCCGTGTCGGCCACGCTGATGACGCAGGCGCCCGCGGCGTCGATGCGGGCGTCGACCGTCACGCGGCCGTTCTCGGTGAACTTGACCGCGTTCGACAGCAGGTTGGTGAGGATCTTCTTCAGCGCCAGCACGTCGCCGTAGAGCTTCAGCGCCGGCTGCACCCGCTCCTCCAGCTTGACCCCGGCGTTGCGCGCGCGTTCGCGCAACAGGCGCGTGCAGTCCGCCACCAGCCCGCCCACGTCCAGCATCTCGTCGCGCAGGTCCATGCGGCCGGCCTCGATCTTGGCGAGATCGAGCACGTCGTTGATGACCTCGAGCAGATGGCGGCCGGAGGAGCCGATGTCGTGGACGTATTCGTTCTGCCGCGGGCTCAACGGACCCGCGATGCCGGTCGCCAGCATGTCCGAGAAGCCGATCACGGCGTTCAGCGGCGTGCGCAGCTCGTGGCTCATGTTGGCGAGGAACTCGCTCTTGGCGCGGCTGGCGACCTCGGCCGCGTTCTTGGCCTCGATCAGCGCGTAGGTCAGCTCCACTTCCGCGGTCGCGTCGCGGCCGACGCCGCGATAGCCGAGGAACCGGCCCTCGGCGTCGAACACCGGCTTGCCGCTGGCCGAGATGTGCCTGCGCTTGCCGCCCACCACGATCTGGAACACGAGGTCGCGGAACGGGCGGCGCGCGTCGAGGTCGGCGAGGTGCCGCTGCCACTTCTCGGGGTCGTCCTGCGCGTCGGCGACCAGGTGCTTGCGCGAACGGCCGAGCACGCGGGCCGGGTCCACCCCCAGCACGCGCTGGAGCCCTTCCGAGAAATAGGTGTAGCGGTGGCCGGCGTCGGTCTCCCAGAACCAGTCGGACGAGGTCTCCACGTAGTCCGCCAGGCGCTGGTTGGCCTCGGCCATCTTGATCTCGGCCTCTTTGCGGGCGGTGATGTCGATCGAGGCGGTGAGGATCGCGTAGGGCCTGCCGTCGGCGCCTTTGAGCGGAATCTTGCTGGTGAGCCAGTAGCCCCGCTTGCCGTCGGCGGCGGTGAACGCCTCCTCCGCGAACACCTGGGCCTCGGCTCCGGCCAACAGGGCCTTGTCGCGCTCGGCGACCGCGGCGGCGAAGCTCGGCAGCTCGCCGGGCGCCATCGCCGGCACCGCGACCTCTTCCAGCCGCTTGCCCAGCACCTGGTCGGCCGTCACCGCGTAGTCGTCGAGCTGCGCCTTGTTCATCAGGATGTAGCGGCGCTCGCTGTCCTTGACGTTGATGAGCGCGGGCACGGTGTCGAGCACCGCCTGCAACAGGTCGCGGTTCTTCTTGAGCTCCGCGAGCGCGGCCTCGGCGCGCTGTTCCGCGCGCTTCATCGGCGTGATGTCCATCGACACGGTCAGCACCGAGTCGACCGCGCCGCCGGCGTCGCGCAGCGGCACCTTGCTGACGAGGTGGTGCGTGTCGGCGCCGTCCTTGTCGACCCAGGCATCCTCGTAGAACAACATCGGCTCGCCGGTGGCGATCACCTTTTCGTCGCGGCCGGCGACCATCGCGGTGGCGCGGTCCTGGTCCTTCAGCTCCATCGGCACGGTGAATTCCTCGCGGCGACGCCCCAGCGCCTGCTCCGCGGTCACGCCCCAGGATTCCAGCCCGAACCTGTTGACCAGCACGTAGCGCCGGGCGCGGTCCTTCACGCTGACACGCGCCGGCACGTTGTCGAGCACGGCCTGCAGCAGGTCGCGGTTCTTCCGGAGCTCCTCGGCCGCGGTCTTGGCCTGCATCTCGGCGCGTTTGATGGCGGTGACGTCGACCGCCACGGTCAGCAGCGCGCTCGCCCGCTCCTCGGCGTCCTTCAGCGGAATCTTGCTGGTGAGCCAATGGATCGGCGCGCCGTCCGCGCCGGGCAGCGTCTGCTCCTGGAACAGCTCCGCCTTGCCCGAGGCCAGCACCGCCTGGTCGCGTTCCGCCGCGGCCTCGGCGAACTCCGTCCACTCCTCGGCGCTCATCGCGGGCACGTGGACGTCCTCGACGCGCTTGCCGCGCACCTGGTCGAGCGTGACGCCCCAGGCCTCGAGCTGCGCCTTGTTCATCAAAAGGGTGCGGCGCTCCGCGTCCTTGACGCTGATGTTGGCGGGCACGGTGTCGAGCACGGCCCGCAGCAGGTCGCGGTTCTTCCGGAGCTCCTCGGCCGCGGTCTTGGCCTGCATCTCGGCGGCCTTCAGGTCGGTGACGTCGACCGCGACGGTCAGGATCGCGTTCGGCTTTCCGTCCGGACCGAACAACGGGATCTTGCTGGTCAAATAGGCGCGCTTGGGCCGGTCCACGCCGGAATAGAGGTCCTGGCAGAAGGTCTGCGGCGTGCCGGTTTCCAGGATCGCCTGTTCCATCGCGGCGATCTCGGCGGCGCGGGCGGCCTGGGTGAGCGGATCGATGGTCGGCACCGACAGCTCGTCGAAGCGCTTGCCCCGCGCGTCGTCGAGCGCGATGCCCCAGATCTGGAGCTGCTCGTCGTTGACGATCACGTAGCGCCGGTCGCGGTCCTTGAGGTGGATGCGCGCCGGCACGTTGTTGAGCACCGCGCGCAGCAGGTCGCGGCTCTGCTCGACCTCCGCGGCGCTGGCCTCGGCGCGCGTTTCGGCGTCCTTGATCGCGGTGATGTCGCGCCCGGTGCCGCGGTAGCCGAGGAACCGCCCGCCCTCGCCGAACACCGGATTGCCGTCGATCGAGAAGTGCAGCACGCGTCCGTCGGGCATTCGGCGGGTGACGTGCAGGTTGCGAAACGGCCGGCGCGAATCCGCGTCGGCGAAGTAGCGGCGCAGAACCTCGCGATCGGCCTGGAGGTTCAGCTCGCGCGGGGTCTTGCCCAGCAGCTCGGAATTCGGAATGCCGGTGATCCGCTCGTGGCTGGCCGAGACGTAGGTGAAGCGGAACCGCTCATCCTGCTCCCACACCATGTCCGACATCGAGCCGACCAGGTCGGACAGGCGCGCTTCGCTGGCGGCGAGCGCCCGCGCCGCCTGCTCGCGCTGGTGCAGCATCACCAGCAGCGCCAGCATGACCGCCAGCGTGACCGCAGCCGACCCCGCGGCCCACAGCGCGTAGCCCGGCAGCGACCGCCGCCACGGTTCCAGCACCTCGTCGGCGTCGTAGGTGACCGCCACCACCACGGGCAGGCTTTGGATCGCGCGATAGGTGACGCGCCGCTCGCCCGCCGGCAGGGCGATGGCGGCGTGGCGGGTTTCCCCGCGCACCGGCTCGAACCGGACGAACTCGTCCGAGGTTTCCCCGATCGCGCGGGGATCGAAGGGGTGGCGCGCCAGCACCGTGCCGTCGTCGCGGTAGAGCGTGATGCGCAGCGCGCGGTCCGGATTGTGGTCGCGGTAGGCCGCGGCCATGTCCTCGGGCGACATCACGCCCATGGCGACGCCGGCGAAGCGGCCCTGCGGGTCGGCCAGGCGCTGGCTCGCAACGATGCGCCATTCGTTGTTCACCTTGCCGCGTACCGGCTCGCTGAGGAAAAAGCCGTGCGCCGGGTTGTCGCGGTGCACCTGGAAATAGGCCCGGTCGGCGGCGTTGAACGGCGCGGCCGGCGGCGGGCGCGAGTCGGCGACCGCGGTGCCGCCGGTATCGAGAACCTGCATCGAGCGCAGCAACGGCGCCTCGCGCGCCAGCCCGACCAGCGCCGGGCCCATCTCCGCGATCGAGTCGGTCCGGCGCAGCCGGTCGGCGTGGTCCACCGCGGCCAGCCGCAGGACGACGCGCACGGCGTGGAAGCTGTAGACCGTGTGCTGCTCGAGGGTGACGGCGAGTCCGTCGGCCGCGGCCTGGGCCCGGTTGAGCGCCGCCCGCCGCGCGTCGTTGGCCGAGGTCACGAGCACGAACAGCGTCAGCGCGACGACGACAAGCGCGGTCCCGACCAGCGCCAGGCGCAGCCGCTTGAAATCCCGCATGCCCGAGAGGAACCCGGTGCGATCGGTGGCGGTAAAGCTGGGCATTCGAATGCCGGTTCCGGCGAAGTCCCCTTTCACCGGGTAGGAAGCTAGCGCCCGAATAGTTAATAGAGCCTCAATAAGCGCCGGATTGGCGGGCGGTTGCCGGCGAATCGGGCCGCCAGCCCGGGCCTTTCGGGCCGGCCGGCGCGCCGGCGCGCGGCGGCGTGCGTCGCAGCGCCGCGCGGCGCGCACAAGCCTTTAGTTTCCTGGGGTTGCAGGGCTGCCCTTGCACGGTAGGCCCGTCCCCGCTTGCAATCGGCTAGATATGGCGTATGTAGCCCAAACCCTTACTAGGGGTTGGCACAACTTTCCTCTGGGGATTACGAACGTGAACCAAACCGAACTCGTTGCCGCAGTCGCGAAGAAAACCGGCTTCAGCGCCAAGGATTCGAAATCCGCGATCCAGGCGGTCTTGAGCGCCATCGAGGACTCGCTGACCAAGGGCAAGGGCGTGCGCACGACGCTCGGCACGTTCTCCCTGGGCAAGCGCGGCGCCCGCATGGGGCGCAATCCCAAGACCGGCGAGGCCATCCAGATCAAGGCCAGCAAGACGGTGCGCTTCAAGGCGTCGAAGACGGTCAAGGACAAGGTCAACAAGCGCTAGGCGCCGATCGCCGCCGGCCCCGAAGGGCCGGCGCGCGCGGTCGATCGGACTTCCTCCGGGCGCGGCCCTCGCAAGCGGGCTCGCGCCCGGAACGTTTTCGGGCGGCCCTTCCGCCGCCGGCGCTCCGTCGACTATCATCGCGTCGGGGAGAAACGCTCAATGCACAAAACCTTCGTGCTGGCCGCCGCCGCTCTTGGCGCGGCGCTGGCGGGCGGCGGCGCCGAAGCGCGCATCGTCGAGGTCAAGGTCGCCAAGGTGGAGCCGCTGGCCGGCGGCGTGCCGCTGGGGCCCGCGGGCGCCTACGAGCGCGCGGTCGGCACGGCGCGCGGGGAGCTCGATCCGCTCGACCCGCGCAACGCCGGCATCGTCAACCTGGACAAGACGCCCCGCAACGCCGACGGCAAGGTCGGCTACGAGGTCGAGTTCTTCCTGCTGCGCCCGTCCGACCCCAGGGCCGGCAACCGCAAGATCCTGTTCGAGGTCACCAACCGCGGCCGCAAATTCCTGTTCAACTGGCTGATGGACGCGCCGGCCAGCTCGGCCGGCACGCTCGACGCGGTGAAGGAGGCCAAGGACGCCGGCAACGCGCTGTTCCTGCGGCAGGGCTACACGATCCTGTGGGCGGGCTGGGACCCCGACGCGCCCAAGGCCAACGGCGGCATGGTCATCAAGGTTCCGGCCGCGAGCGCGAACGGCGCGCCGATCGTGCGCACGATCCGCGACGAGCTGGTTTCGGGCACGCGCGGGCCCCAGGTGCAGGCGTTCAAGCTCAGCTACGAGGCCGCGACGCTCGACCAGGCGCTGGCGAGCCTGACGGTGCGCCGCCACGAATCCGACAAGCCCGCGCCGGTGCCGGCCGCGGGCTGGGCCTTCGCCGACGCGCGCACGATCAAGCTTCTGCCCGAGGGAACCAGGCCCGCGCCCGGCCTGATCTACGATCTGCGCTATCCGGCGAAGAATCCGTGGGTGCTGGGCATCGGCTTCGCGGCGACGCGCGACTTGGTGGCGTTCATGCGGCGCGAGGCGAAGGACCAGGCGGGCAACGTCAATCCCGCCGGCGCCGGGATCCAGACCGCGCTCGCGGTCGGCATCTCGCAGAGCGGGCGGTACCTGCGCGACTTCATCGGCCAGGGCTTCAACCGCGACGAAGGCAACCGGCGCGTGTTCGACGGCGTGCTGTCGCACATCGCGGGCGTCGGCCGCGTGTTCCTGAACGCCGAGTTCGGCCAGCCCGCGCGCACCAACACGCAGCACGAGGACCATTTCTACCCCGAGAACGCGTTCCCGTTCGCTTCCGCCCGCACGGTCGATCCGGTGAGCGGCCGGTCGGGGATGCTGCTGCGCGGCGACCGTTTCGACCCGAAGCTGATCGAGGTCAACACCTCGACCGAGTACTGGCAGAAGGGCGCCTCGCTGCTGACCACCGACCCGCTCGGCCGCAAGGACCTGGAGCTGCCCGCCAACACGCGGGTCTACATGGTCGCGGGCACCCAGCACGCCGGGCGTTTCGGCAGCGGCACCGCGCCGGGCCCCTGCGCCAATCCGCGCAACCCGCACAGCGCCGGTCCGCCCCTGCGCGCGCTGATCGCGGCGCTCGACCGGTGGGTGGCCGCCGGCGAGGCGCCGCCGCCCAGCCTGGTGCCGAGGCTTTCCGACGGCACGCTGGTGGAGCCCGCCGCGGTGGGCTTCCCCGCGATTCCCGGCGCCGCGGTCGCGCGCGCCGGCAACGAGATCGCGCCCTACGGCGACTGGGTGGCGCCCTACCCCGACAAGGCGCGCGCCTACCGCGTGCTGGTGGCCAAGGTGGACGGCGACGGCAACGAGGCGGCGGGAATTCGCACCCCCGACATCGCCGTGCCGCTCGGCACCTACACGGGCTGGAACCTCTACAAGGAGCCGTTCCCCGCCGGCGCGCTGTGCGACCGCGACGGCAGCTTCCTGGCTTTCGCGCGCACCCGCGCGGAGCGCGCGGCCAAGGGCGACCAGCGCCCGTCGCTGGAGGAGCGCTACGGCACGCACGCCGCCTACGTGGCGAAGGTCGAGGCCGCCGCCCACGAGCTGGTGCGCGCCAGGCTGCTGCTGGCGGAGGACGCGGCGCTCTACATCGCCGCCGCCAAGGCGAAGGACCCGTTCAAGCCGTAGCAGCAACCGGAGGACCCCAGCGATGGCCGTGGAACCATTCCGCGTCGGCTTCACGCGCGACTGCATCAGGCCCGACGGCAAACCGGCCTTCGACCCGGCGGTGCTCGACGCGATCGAGTCCGCGCCCGGCCTGGCCCACGAATTCATGGACCAGGCCACGCCCGCGATCACGCCCGACCAGGCCGCGCGCTACGACGCGGTCGTCACCATGCGCCCCAGGACCGAGGCCGCGTCGCTCGCCCGCGCCGACCGGCGCCTGCGGCTGGTCGCGCGCTTCGGCGTCGGCTTCGACAACGTGGACGTCGAGGCCTGCACCCGGGCCGGGGTGATCGTCGCCAACACGCCCGCGGCGGTGCGCCGGCCGGTCGCCACCATCATCCTGGCGTTCACGATGGCGCTGTCGCTCAAGCTGCTCCGGCTCGACCGGCTGACCCGCGCCGGGCGCTGGGCCGAGCGCCACGACGACATGGGCGTGGGCCTGGTGGGCAAGACCTTCGGCGCGTTCGGCGTGGGCTCGATCGGCACGGAGGCGTTCCGCCTGCTGAAGCCGCTCGGCATGAAGCACCTGGGCTGCGACCCCTACGCGCGGCCCGAGGACATGAAGGAGATCGGCGTCGAGCTCGCGGACAAGGACACGTTGCTCAGCCGCGCGGATTTCGTGTCGATCAGCACGCCGCTCACGCCCGAAACGAACAAGCTGGTGGGCGAGCGCGAGCTCGGGCTGATGAAGCCGACCGCGTTCCTGATCAACACCTCGCGCGGCCAGACCGTGGACGAACGGGCGCTGTACCGGGCGCTCAAGGACCGGCGCATCGCCGGCGCGGCGCTCGACGTGTTCGAGCAGGAGCCGACGCCCAAGGACAACCCGATCCTCGGGCTCGACAACGTGATCGTGACGCCGCATTCGCTCTGCCACACCGACGAATGCTTCCGGCACGTCGCCGCCGACGCCATCGGCGCGGCGCTGTCGCTGGCGCGCGGCGAGCGGCCCAGATTCGTGGTCAACCCCGCGGTGCTGGAGCACCCGGGCTTGCGGGCGTTCATGCAGGATCGGAAACGGTCGGCCCGCTGATTCGCCGCCCCTCGGGCGCGGCTACGCGCGGTGGCCGAGGACTTGGGCGATCGCCTCCAGCAGCGTGGCGCGGCGAAACGGTTTGGTCATCCACGTGATCCGGCCCTTGAGCTCGGGCGGCAGGGCGCCCGGCGGATCGCCGCTGCCGGTCATCACGATCACCCGAGCGTTCGGGTCCGCCGTGAACAGCGCGGTGACCGTGGCGATGCCGTTCATGCCCGGCATGTTGAGATCGGTGACGACCAAGCCGGGGCGCTCGGCGGCGTAGGCGGCGATGCCGGCGCGGCCATCGGCGGCCTCGATCACGCGGTGGCCGGACATCTCGAGGATGGTGCGCAGCGTGTCGCGCACGTCCGCGGCGTCGTCGATGATGAGGATCGTCGCCATCGCCCCTCGCTAGGTCTCCTGCCGCCCCAGGATGCGCGCGATCCGCCGCGCCAGCTCGTTCACGGTGTACGGCTTCTGGACCAGGTCGACGCCGTCGTCCAGCCGCCCGTGGTGCACGATGGCATTGGGCGTGTAGCCCGAGGCGTAGAGGACCTTGAGGCCCGGCGATCGGCGCTGCGCCTCGGCGGCGAGCTCGCGGCCGGACATGCCGCGCGGCATGACGATGTCGGTGAACAGAAGATCGACGCGCGCCGCGGCGTCGAGCGCGGCGAGCGCGGCCGGCCCGTCCGCCGCCGCGATCGGCGCATAGCCGAGCCCGCGCAGGATTTGCACCGCGGTGTCGCGCACGCCCGGGTCGTCTTCCACGACCAGCACGACCTCGCCCCGCGCCGGGCGCGGCGATTCGGCCGGGCCGGGACGCGCCGGCTCGGCGCCCGCGCCGTCGGCCGCGCGCGCCAGATAGAACTTGATGGTCGTGCCCTGGCCCGGTTCGCTGTAGATCTTCACGTTGCCGCCCGACTGTTTGGCGAAGCCGTAGACCATGCTCAGGCCCAGGCCCGTGCCCTTGCCCTGCTCCTTGGTGGTGAAGAACGGCTCGAAGGCGCGCGCCGCGATCTCCGGCGCCATGCCCGTGCCGGTATCGGTGACCGCCAGCATGACGTACTGCCCCGGCTTCACGTCCACGTTCGCGGCGGCGTAGGCGTCGTCGAAACGCACGTTGGCAGTTTCGATCGTGAGCTTGCCGCCCCGCGGCATGGCGTCGCGGGCGTTGACCGCGAGGTTGAGCAGCGCGCTCTCCACCTGCTCGCGGTCCGCCGTCGCCGGCCACAGGCCGGCCGCCAGCACCATCTCCACCTCGACCGTCTCGCCCAGGGTGCGGCGCAGCAGGTCGTTCATGGAGCCGATCACCTGGTTGAGGTCCAGGCGCTTGGGTTGCAGCACCTGCCGGCGCGAGAACGCCAGCAGCCGCTGGGTCAGCGCGGCGCCGCGCTGCGCCGCGGCGAGCACCCGCGCCGCCAATTTCGCCGCCGCCGGGTCGCGCTCCTTCGCGTGGTCGTGCAGCAGCTCGGCGTTGGTCACGATCACGGTCAACAGGTTGTTGAAATCGTGCGCCACGCCGCCGGTGAGCTGGCCCACCGCCTCCATCTTCTGCGCCTGGCGAAGCTGCGCCTCGCTGGACTGGCGCAGCTTCCACTGCCGGTCGACCGCGGCCGCGACGGCGACGGTGACGACCGAGAGAAAGACGATGTTGAACAGCGTGTACACGCTGAGGCCGGCCTCCAGGCCGAAAAGGCCCTGGCGTTCGCCCTCCAGACGAAGCCACGCGGCGGCCGGAATGAACAGCACGATGGCCGCCAGCAGACGCCGCGCCGCGGTTCCGCCCGGCGACGCGGCCGCGACCCCGGCCATGAAACCGTCCTCGGCCCCGGCGAGCAGCATGCAGAGATCGAGCGCGATGAACAGCGACGCGGTGTGCAGCGCCATCGGCATGTGCGAGGCGAGCCCGCCCGCCGCGGTGGTCGAGAACAGGTATGCCAGGGTCGGCGCCGCCGCCACGGTCAGGGAAACCGCGGCCAGCCACTGCGCCGCCGCACGCGCGCCCGCCGACCGGGCGCGCAGCAGCGCCAGCCCCGTGCCGCTGAGCGCGAAGCACAGCGCGGTGTTCGGACCCATCCGGCCCGGACCGAACCATTGCCGCGCCTTCAGGTCGTCCTTGAACAGCAGCTCGTCGATGCCGAGGTCGACGCGCGCGCCGTATTCGAACAGGGTCGCCGCCCCCACCAGCGCGGCGCCGGCGGCCGAGGCAAGTCCCGCCGCGCGCCGCGGACGCGAAGAAACCGATGGCGCCAGGCACCACAGCGCCGCAAACGACAGCAGGAACGCGGCCGCCGCGTTGGCTTTCATCGCCCCGAGGCCGGGGCGCACCGACTTGAGCCATGCGATGTCGGCCGCCCAGCCCGCCAGCACGGCCGCGGCGACCAGCGCGCCGACCAGCGCCACGCCCGGCACAAGGCGCCGCATGAGCGCAAAACTCGCAACCCCGGTGGATGAGGCGTTCCCTGCCGATGCCGCCGGTTCGATCATGCGCGCCTCGCCGATCGGGAGCCCCTTCGCGCCGCGGCGCGCCCGGCGTGAACCGCCCGAGCCGCCGCACGCAACTATAGCACAACCGGTCGGCGCGCCGCCGCCGCGCCCGATCCGCTTCCGGGCTTGACCTTGCCCCCGCCGGGGGGTGCAGTGTTCCGCCCATGGTCCCGCGCCTGACCCGACGCCGGCTGCTGCGAACCGCGGCGACGCTGCCGCTGGCTTCGGCCGCGTGGCCGACCCCGGGGCCCGCGCGCGCCGCGCCCGCGCGGCGCGACTACGCGCTGACCGCGAAACCGGCCCGGGCGCGGCTGGTGGGCGAAAACAATCCCGCGACCCCGGTATGGGCGTTCAACGGCACGGTACCGGGCCCGGCGATCCGCGCGCGCCAGGGCGACACGCTCCGCATTGCCGTCGAGAACGGGCTGCCGGAGGAGACCACCGTGCACTGGCACGGCATCCGCCTGCCCAATGCCATGGACGGCGTGCCGCACCTCACGCAGAAGCCGATCGCCCCGGGCGAGCGCTTCACGTACGAGTTCGCGGTGCCCGATGCCGGCACCTACTGGTACCACCCGCATGCGCGCAGCTTCGAGCAGGTGCCGCGCGGGCTGCACGGCGCGCTGATCGTCGAGGAGGCGGAGCCGCCCGCGGTCGACCGCGACGAGCTGTGGGTGATCGCGGACTGGCGCCTGGAGCGCGACGGGCAACTCGCCGGCGGGTTCGGCGCGGCCATGGACTTGAGCCACGCCGGGCGGCTCGGCAACACGGTCACGGTCAACGGGCGCGAGATCGAGGAGTGGCGGTTGCGCGCGGGCGAGCGCGTGCGCCTGCGCCTCGTCAACGCGTGCTCGGCGCGCATCCTGGCGCTCGAGTTCAAGGACCACCGCCCGGTGCTGATCGCGCTCGACGGCCAGCCGGTGGAGCCGCGCGAGCCGCCGAAGGACGAGGCCGGGCGCGCCCGCGTGGTGCTGTCGCCGGGCGAGCGCGCCGACATCGCGCTCGACGCGACCGGCAAGCCGGGCCAACGTTCGAGCGTGGTCGACTCGTTCTACCGCAACGACGAATACCGGCTGGCCGATCTGGTCTATGCCGCGCGGCCGCTGCGCGAACCGGCGTTCGGGCCCCCGCCGCGCCTCAAGCCCAACGCCCTGCCCGAGCCCGACCTGACGCGGGCCGAGCGCCGCCAGATCGCCTTCGCCGGGGGGATGATGGGCGGCGCGTTCCAGGGCGTGCTCGACGGCGAGACGCTCGACCCGCGCGCCCTATTGCAGAAGGGCAAGTTCTGGACCGTCAACGGCCAGGTCGGCGCCGACCACCATGGCCGCCACGGGGCCGCGCCCGCCGCGGCGCCGCTCCTGACGCTCAAACGGGGCGCGCATTGCGTGCTGGAGATGGCGAACGACACCGCCTGGCACCATCCCATCCACCTGCACGGGCACGTCTTCCGCGTGACGGCGCTCAACGGCAAGGCGCTCGATCCCCGGGACTGGCGCGACACCGTGCTGATGAACCCGCGCGAGCGCCTGGACATCGCCTTCGTCGCCGACAACCCGGGCGACTGGATGTTCCACTGCCACATCCTCGACCACCAGCAGGGCGGCATGATGGGCCATATCCGGGTGGCGTGAGGGGCTGCGTTGGGCCTCGTCCTTCGACATGCTCAGGATGAGGCCCGCACAAATTCGCCCTCATGCCGGGCTTGCCGAAGCATGAGGGCGAAACGGATGATCGCGCGCCCGCCTATTTCTCCGCCAGCCACACCGAGGCGAGGTCCTGGTTCAAATAGTGGCTGGGCGACATCTTCCAGTTCCGGAGGCGCGCGTCGTAGGCGACGATGCGGTGCCACCACACGATCGGCACGGTGTAGCCCTGCTCGATCGCGCGCTTCTCGAACGCGCGGATGAACTTGCCGCGGTCGGCCTCGCTGGTGGCGCGCTTCTGCTTCTCGAACAGGTCGTCGAGCTCGCGATCGACCGCCTGGCTGACGTTGACCGGCGACTTGTCGTTCGAGACGTAGAGGCGAAGCTGCGTGTCGGGCTGGTCGGTGTCGTAGCAGTTGGCGTCCAGCACCACGTCGAAGTTGCCCTCGATCATCGCCTTCTTCTGCTGCGCGACGTCCCGGGGGCTGAGCTCCACGGTCACGCCGACCTGGCGCCACTGGTCCACCAGGTAGATGCCCACCGGCTCGTACGGCATCGGCACCGAGCGGCTGAGCAGGGTGAACTTGAGGTTCTCGGCGCCCGCTTCCTTCAGCAGCTTCTTGGCCTCGGCCTTGGCGGCGGCGCCGTCGCGCCCGAAGCCCGGCAGCTTCTGCAGCTCCGCGTCCGTGATCGCGAGCGGATAGCCGGGCCGCAAGGGGCCGCCCACCGCGCGCACGAACGCCAGGCGCGACATCGCCTCCGCGCCCTTCCAGCGGTCGATCGCCAGCGACAGGGCGCGGCGCACGCGGATGTCGGAATAGGGCTGGCGCTTGACGTTGAAGAACACGTCGAACTTGCACAGCCACGGCGTCTCCTCGACCTTGAGCTTCTCGCCCACGGTCTGCTTGAGGCGGTCGCGCTCCGCCGGCGACAGGCCGCGGAACTCCGCCATGATCTGCCCGCCCTGGAGCGCATTGATCATCGGCGCGCCCTTGATGAACACGATGCGGAAGCCGTCGAGATGGGGCTTGCCCTTCTCGAAGTAGCCCGCGAAGCGCGCGCCGGTCCAGTGCGAGCCCTTCACGTGCTCGCCGAACGTGAACGCGCCGGTGCCCATGATCTTGTTCTTCGGGTATTCCGGATCGGACTTGAGCTTCGCCGCCGACAGCACGCAGTTCCAGGGGCTGGCGAGATTGCCGAGCATCGAGGCCGCGGGCTGCGACAGCTTGAACACCACGGTCTGCGGGTCGGGCGTCTCGATCGCCGCAATGTCGGCGTAGTCGGCCTTGCGCACCGACACCGCGCCCTGGGGCGGGTTGCGGATGCGGTCGAACGTGGCCTTCACGTCCTCCGCGGTCAGCGCCGTGCCGTCGTGGAACTTGACGCCCGGCTTGAGCTTGAAGCTGTAGGTGAGCCCGTCCTTCGACACGGTCCAGGACTGCGCCAGGTCGCCCTTGACCTGCGGATACCTGTCGGGATCGAACTTGAGCAGCGTGGAGTAGTGCGGGCTCAGGGTCTGCATCGCCACGAACGTGGTCGTGCCCATGCAGTCGTAGTTGGGCGGGTCGGCGTTGACCGCGAAGACGAGCGTGCCGCCCTTGCGCGGCTGCTCCTGCGCCATGGCCGGCGCGGCGAACCCCGCGACGAGAAGCGCGGCGGCGGCAAGCGGCGCGAACAGATTCCGTGCGACGATCCCCGTGGACATGGCTTCCTCCCGGCTCGGCCGCCTTTCAGCCGGCGGCGCTTCATCGCGGGAGTATAGGCGGGATTCCGGGCGGGGCAGAAGCGCGGAAATCGCGCTTCGCGGCCATTGCGGCGCCGATCAGTGCCGTGTAAAGTGTAACCAATTGGGTGACGGCAAGGAGCCGGTCTTGGCGGTTCGCAATTTCCGTCACAAGAGCCCGCATGAGCCGTTCGTCAACGGACGATCGGCCAAGATAGGAAGCCAATACCGCAATCAGGCCTTGCTCATCCTCGATCGTCCGGCGGCGGCAACTGAACTGGCCGACCTTGAAGGTGTGCGCAAGTTCCACGCATTGCGGGGAGACCGCGCGGGGCGGTATGCGATGTGGGTATCGGGCAACTATCGGATCACGTTCGGCTGGGAAGCGGGCCACGCCGTAGACGTCGACTTCGAGGACTATCACTGATGCTTCCCAGCGGGAGACCCAAGGCATGATCGAGCGCAAGCGCCGCCCATCGACGCCGGGCGACATTATCCGGGCGCACTACATCGAGGATCGCGGCATCACCGTGACCGCCCTTGCCCGCGCGCTCGGGATCAGCCGCAAGCACATGAGTGACATCGTGAACGGCCGCGCGCGGATCGAGATGGGCATCGCCGCGCGGCTCTCCAAGGTGCTCGGCACGACCGCCGCGCTGTGGCTCAATCTCCAGGCTGCGGTCGACGCGTGGGACGCAGAGCGCATGGCGCGCAAGTGGCACCCGGCCGCGCCGCTTCCCACGGCGGCGGAGTAGCGGTTCGCGTTGGATCGGCGCCTGTCGCCGGCGGCGATAGGGCCTTTCCATTCGCATGTTGTCGGGAAGAGCTGGTGCCCAGGGGCGGAATTGAACCACCGACACCGTGATTTTCAGTCACGTGCTCTACCAACTGAGCTACCTGGGCATCCCGCGCGGGGGCGCCCCGCGAGGGGCGGCCGCGGTTGGTACGGACGGGGTTACTTAGTGAATTTCGCCGGGGCTGTCCACACCCCGGCCCGCTGCCCGGACCGTCACGCCCGGATTTGATCCGGGCATCCATGCCGACCTTCGTGCCGCGGTCCAGGCGCGGACCGCCGGGCCAACCCCCGGATCAAGTCCGCGCGCGGCCATGCCGATCGAAAAAAGGTGAGAACCAACCGACCGCTGCCGATAGCCGACGGCCGGCCGCTGCCGGCTTGCGGCTTCTTCGTTTCTAAAGCCCCGCCGCCAGCGCCGCGTCGAGCGCCACGGCGCGCGCGTCGCGCTCGAGGCCCGCGGTCTTGAGCGCCCAGACCATGATGCCGACGTTGACCGGATTCTGCTTGCCGAGCTCGGTCTCGCCCAGGCCCGCCAGCGCGTAGAGCACGGTCAAGCCCACGCGCTTTTCCGCCGCGGCCAGCCTGAGGCCGAACCACGCCATCGGCGCCGGCGTCGCGCCGGTCAGCGTCACCGGCCCCTTGTAGAGCGGCTGCCAGTCCGCGCCGATCACCGGCTCCCCCAGCGCGTCGAACAGCGTCAGCGCCATGGCGATGCGCTGGTGGGCGGCGTCGGCCCTGCCGGCCTCGGCCGCGCCGCGCCAGGCCGCGAGCTTCTCGGCGCTCCAGGGCACGGCCGCGTCGCCGTCGGCGATGCGCGCGACCGGCCACAGCATCAGGGCCGCGGCAGCCGCGTCGCGGTCGTTGGCCGACGCCGCCTCGGCCACCTGCAGCCAGCCCTTGGCGACGGCGTTCTCGCCCGCGGCATAGAGCGCGCGGCCCGCGTCGGCCGCGAACCAGGCCTGCTCGCGCACCGCCGGCATTTCCTTGAGCAGCGGCAGCGCCGCGCGCGCCAGCAGCGCGAAATCCCCGTCCTGCCGGCCGAGCTGGAACAGCGCGCGCAGCGCCTCGGCGCGCGCCTGCGGCCGGGTCTGGCCCTTGGCGGCGCGATAAAGCAGCGCGCGCGCCGGCACCGGCCCCAGCTTCGCCGCCTCGCTGAAGGCGCTGGCGAGCTGCGCGGGCGCGAACTCGGCCTTCTCGAACATCTTCGCGAGCTCGTCCGGCGGCAGCGCGCCCAGCAGCGCGGCGCGGTGCCCGGCCTCGAGCCTGAGCGCCGGCGGCGCGTTGGCCGCCCTGGCGATCGCGGCCAGCAGCGCGGGCCGGTCGCGCGGGAAGGTGTCGGCGGGCAGCTGCTGGTTCGCCGCGCGCATCATCGCCAGCGTCAGCGCGTTGGCCTCGGGCAGCGACTTCACCTGCGCGCGCGCATTGCCCGTGAGCGCGTCCACGAGGGTGAAGAACGCCTGGTCCCTGTCGCCCTGGTCGCGCACCATCGCGGCGCCGAGCTGCGCCTTGGCGGGATCGCGCGCCGCGAGGTCGCAGAACACCGCGAGCTTGTCCCAGAACACGCCCGGCGCGCCCAGGCGCTGGCGCGCCTCCTGGCACGCCGCCGCCACGTCGTCGCTCAAGAGCAGCGCCGCGGCGCGCGCCTCGGCCATCGCCGGATCCACCTGGCGCTGCGGCACCGCCCGCACCAGCTCCGTCACGCCCGCGAGCTCGCCCATCGCCGCCAGGCGCTCGATGCGCAGCGCCATCAGGTTGCGGGCCGGGTTCTGGCCCTGCGGCGGCACGGCGATCGACAGCAGCAGCCGGCGCTCCAGGCTTTGCAGCGAGGGCGCGGTCAGCGCCGCGGGCAGCCTGGGCAGCAGCGCCTCGACGATATCGCGGCGCGTCTCGGCCCACAGGTTGACGCCGAACCCGCCGTTCGATTCCGACAGCATGCCCAGCGATTCGACGTCGATCGCCGGCAACTGCCCGCTGGTCACGGGCGCGACGCTGGCCTCGCCCGGCTTGGCGGTCTCGGTCGAGACCGGCGCCTCGGGATTGGCCGCAGGGGCGATTGGCGGAGCCGGGGCGATCGGCGGAGCCGGCTGCGCCGCCGGCGCAGGTTGCGCGGGCGCCGCCGTGAAGCCGGGCGGCGG
>Ga0114930_10000565_pt1 | contig 38066 bp, 32 predicted proteins | sample AnhtaG_FD_87300 | JGI IMG/M metagenome (GOLD analysis project Ga0114930, IMG submission 87300) | Deep subsurface microbial communities from Anholt, Denmark to uncover new lineages of life (NeLLi) - Anholt_01485 metaG | ecosystem: Environmental > Aquatic > Marine > Oceanic > Sediment | place... | reverse complement strand
TCGGCCTCGCCCTGTATACCACCTACGGCCCCGAAGACGAAGACGTCGTCGCCCACGCCACCGCCGACCTCAACATCAGCTTCCTGGACTCCATGCAGGGCGACGAGCTGTTCGCCGAGGGACGCATCATCCGCAAGGCGCGCATGGCCGCCTTCGGCACCTCAGAGATCCGCGACAGTAAGGGGACACTGATCGCCGTGGGGCGAGCCACCTTTCTCATCCGCCGCGAGCCGCATGAGGCGGCAGGCTAGAGGCAATCCGATTGCCCCTTGCAGTGGGTTTCGCTATACTGGCATCGCTGTCTGCCCGGGTGCAGACAGGAGGGGTGGCCGAGCGGCTGAAGGCGGCGGTCTTGAAATTCGCCACCTCCCGTCCCACCCTCTCCCCTTAAGTCCCTTTTCGTATCTGCGAGTTCACCCGTCGTGCCGCCTTATGTCATCTGGTCGCAGGGCTGCTAACCAAGTTCGTTAGCAAAATGTTAGCAAATGCTAAGACCCTGAACATTTGGACGACAACGTCCATGGCGCGCTCCGTGACCTCTTCTCCCTGCCGGTAGAGGAGCGCAGCGAGTTCATCTCGACCCTTGCGCAAGAGGGGCGAAGCCCTAGCCGGGTGACTTTCATGGCTGTGTGCCAACTCCAAGATCGTCCCCTACCTCTTCGTCCTCCTCTGATGTCAACTGATACCAGGGCCAGCGCGGAGTGCCGTAATAATGCCTGGCAGAGGCGTCGGCCTTCCAGCGACTGTTGTAGAACGTTACACCCGACTGCAAGAGAGCCGTTACGTGTGCGTTGGCCCTGAACGCGACAACGCCCGTGCCTCGGGGACGCAACCAGCCTTTCCGAATCGCCTCGTATGCCAGCAACCAGTGCTCTCCCTCGAAAGCGCCCGCGCCAACGACTTTGCCGAGAGGTGCAAGAGCGCCTCTCACATCTATCAGCCCTTTTCGTCGCGCGTCCAACAACAACAGGCTGACCACGTCGTCGTTAAGCGCGACGGCCGCGTCGACGCAACCGACCGGAATCTGAATATTGAATTGAAGGAAGCCCCAAATGCACCACGCGACTTCACTGCCGACCTCACGAGCAGCGTAATTGCGCAGTACGGCTTCTAGCAGTCTCCGCAATAGGGCGCGGTCGAGGGTGAAGCCTTTGACTTCATGATAGTAGTTCAGGCAACCGAGAACGTGGGGCAACACCTCTGGTTCATGCGTGGCGGCCTGCGCCATCAACCGCTGTACGTGCTCCCAGTTTGCGCTATGAATCGACGCCCCATGCATCTTACGCACCGCATACCGAAGCACAGATTTCCCGGCAAACCTCTCCGCGAGCTCGAACGCACGCGAAAAGAAGACGATCAGGTCCTCGAATTGCGCCCGCGCCGTGCCCCTAAATTTGAAGTCTCTCAAGACGGCTACCCATTCGTCTTCAATAGCCATCGGCAGCTCAAGGATCTCGGTCTTTGAGACGTTCACCTCCAGTTCGAATTCAAGCAGCGCCGTTTCGAGCCGCACCAAGGCCTGTTCGCATTCGTCCCTCGTGACCCCCGGCAGCTCGTAGTCGTCGTACCACCGGAAACCCAAGCCTGCGCCACATGCATCGTTATCGACGGCTGAAAGAATGATTTCAGCGATGACGAGTGACGTGTCAGGGCCAATGGGAATCCCGATCGTTTGGCCGTCCTGCGCGTCACGGATGATCTTGTCCAGGACGTTACCTGGGAGGCTTGGACCCGTGTTGCTTTTGGCCAACGCCTTTGTGTGTAGCACCCACGAGATCGAATGCGTGTAGATGCTCGGAAAGAACCGCGTGACGTCGGTCTTGAGAATGTAGCGGGCGACCGCCCGAGCCTTCGCCTTCAATCTTAAGATGGTCGTGAAGCCATCCTGTGGCATGATCGCTCGTGCCTGCGAATATTGGAAATGCGGCTTGCTAGCGGAGATAGGGGACTTCCAGGCAGACTCGAACACTTGCTTGAAGTGCTTTTCGAGGGCCTGGACAAGTCTGAGCTGATTGATGGGGTTGGGAATGGAAAGAACACGACGATTTCTGCCAGCCTCGGAGAGATGATGGCGAACCAGCTTCGTCCGGTATCCCGTGTTCGGTGGAAACGGGTCCCACAGCTCCTGAATATAATTCGGTTTCGCATCCGCAAAGTCTGCGAAGGAATGGGTAGTAAAAGGAGGGGGCAGCTCTCTAGGGAAGTAGCCGGCTTCTAGTACCCGGTGCCGAAAACTCATGCTGTGAGTAAGGCCCCCCCGTCATTGCCGACCCTAGTCTCGCCCGAGATGAGCGTCGGTAGAATCGCATCGCGTAGCGCGACCATGGGCATACTCCTAAACGCAGATGGTGGCCCTAATCTATTGCCTGCGGGTGCCGCTGTCCAGCATTGCCAACCTCTTTGGACTGAGCTAGCGCCTCGGTCGCAGCATCTTGTGGATTTCATCCCTGTGGCGCCGCCCGACGCGAGGAAGACGTTGGGCTATCTCCTTCCAGGAGCACTCTTGGACGGACAAGTCCACCGGCGGCCTGAGAAGAGCCACCCGCCGAGCTAGCTGAGGGTGTTTGCCTTTGGAGACAACGAAGTGCCGAAACGTGTGCCACTTGTAGCCCGGCAGGCGGTTCAGTACTACGCCGAGCACTTGTTGGAGATGTATCTGCCTAGCCTGCACACGGCTGTGAAGCTTGGCCTCGATCACCGCAAACGTGTCCGGGGTGAGTAGGAGAAGATCTAGCTTCATGTTTGCCAGGTCTGGGAAAGCCGCGCAGTACTCGTCTTCGAATGCCTCTTGATTGCCCTTCAGCGCTCTCATGCTGACGAACCCGTCAGGAGCTCGGAACGCCGATGGCAGACCGGGTACAGTCCCGAAAGCCTCGTGGCAGAAGGCGTCGAACTGGTCCGGACCTCTTCTTGATCGGCGATATTCGTCACGCCACCAGTTGAAATAGTCCCTGACGAAAGCGGCCTCCACGAAGACGTCCGCCTCATCCCGTGGCTCAAGACCAAGGGCAGCCTGAAAGGCAAGCACATTCTCCGTGTCTGCCAACAAACGGTAGAGAATAGCGCAAAGGTGGCGTTCCTCCCGGTTCATGACCTGGAAGGAACGTGGCGGCGCCGGGATACGTCCACTTGTGGAACGTCTGCTCAAATGGGCCACCTCTTGCTCGCTTCACCGAGAGCGTCGAAAATGCGGACCATGGCCTCAGTGTCTCTCCTACAGTATTCCAGAAGAGCGTGCCGCAGACGCTCCCGCTCGGCCCCTTCCGTCTCCAGCGCGATCATATGGGCGAAGGCCACCGAGGCGTGTCCGCCCTCCTGGATCTCGAGGTCGTCGTAGCCTAGCTCCGGGACGAGTGCCGGCAGAACCGCCTTGATGGAGTAACTGCCGTGAAACCCTGGATGGTAGTAGTGAGCCCTCACCACCGCGAGGAGGTCCAGCATGCGGTCGCCCAAGACCAGCAGACGATCGGAGTACCGGGGGAACGTGTCGGCCAGCTGCCTGAGGATGGTCTGTTCATAGCTCGAATAGATGACTATCGTGCCTATTGGCCCGATGGCCTCCAGGAGACTCACTGAGAAGGCCTCCCTCGGGTCGCCGTCTCCGTCGTGCAAGAAGGAACGGTGACGTAGATTCCCTCCCGAGTCGCGAACATGAAGCGACCACTGGAAGGGAATCACCTGATAGGGGCGCGTCCCTGGATAGACCGGGAGTGCCGGGTTAAACGTCTCGAAGTCCAGGAAATGAACCGGCTGCTCGATGGCGGCGAGGGCTGAGGCCAGGCCAGGGCCGACATATGGCTGCCCGCTGACGACGCACTCACGTACCCGTCGCTGAGTGGCCGACAGCCCTGGGAAAACCTCCGGAATGTCGCGGATGTCGCGAATCCCGGAGTCCACGAGGCCCCGGATCAGTTCACCCTTGACCCGCGGAAGCTGCTCGATGTGATGCTCGGGCGCCTCCTCGCGGCAGTGTCGATAGAAGTCACACTGGTAGGGATTCGTGCATTGGCGGCCAATCTCGAGCTCAGGTGGTTCCTCTCGGCCTAGAGCTTCTCTCATGCCTGCCAGGCTCTCCGAGACCTCCGACCGCACGAACGCTCGCGCCTGGTCGGTGACATCCTCCAACTGGAACAACTGCCTGAGGTCGTAGGAACCGCCCTCGTACACATACGTGTTGTCGATGTGGAGCAGGCACGCCCTCCGGACGGCAATGCCGGAGCCCTCAAGCACGTACAGCTGGATGGCTACGTCCGGGATGTGCTCCTCCTTGACGCTGGTGCTTGACTTGACCTCCACTAGATCAAAGGTGCCGTCAGCGTTTGGGCTGAGCACGTCCACTCTCACCCTGACGTCGTCAAAGGTGAATGCCCCCTCGAAAATGGCGGGCACAGACCGGTCTGCGATGGCCTGGAGCGTGGATGTCATGGCCGCATCGTGTTCGTAATAGGCCTCTTTGATGAGGCGTCCGCCTGGAAATCTCTGCCTGGCCAGCCGCCCAACAGCGATCCCCATGTCCATAATTGCCCGCTGGCTGACGTCCGGAGGCTCAGCCAACTCGGGGGAGTAGCACTGTAGGTAGAGCCTCTTAGGGCACTGGAGACCGGCTCCGAAGCGGCTCTTGGATAGCAGCGGGATTGTGTCGCGAGTCATTGGCTAGGCTAACGTGAGGTCCCAGGCCCAAGGCCCTCTGGCAGATTTAAGCCCATGCTGGCCCTCATGCTACCGTCGCTAGCCCGCGATCGCAAGCGTGGTATCATCATCTTGATACCGTATCTGCCTTCCCAGTTCGGACGCAAGCTGTCCCGCCAGTTCACTACTCAAGAGGGGGAAGCAATTGCAGGAGTGGGAGTACAAGTGGACCCAAGTTCGGTGGGTGACGGCGGGTAAGAAGAAGGGGAAGGGAGTGACTCTTCTCCAGGGCATATGGAAGGGAAGTGAAGAGGTCGAGAAGGCTGGCCAGGAGGGATGGGAACTGGTGTCGGTACAGCCCTTCGTCAGCACCTTTAGCGGCGAGTCCTGGGCAGGCGGGCCAGGTTCCTCTGAAGTGTCCAGCTATATGTTCTTCTTCAAGCGGGCGAAACGAGGAAAAGGGAAGGCCAGCAGCCAATGATGTCCAGTGAAGCCACGCTCTTCGTGACCCATTGCTCCGCCGGCAAGAACCAGGTGTGCGGAGGCCCCCTGGCCCTCTACACATCGGACCGGATTCAGCGCTTCGGCAATTGGTGCAACGATGCCGGTGTTCCGTGGGCCATCGTGAGCGCCAAGCACGGCTTGTTCTTCCCTCACGAATCGCGTGGACCGTATGACATGGAGCTGTCGTTCAGCTACGGCCAATGCCTGGTTTTTGAGAGAGGCCACTACCTACCGGAGAGCGAGGCCCACGTCAAGCGGCTTGTGGAAACGATCGGCGCTCGGCTGAAGGAACTTGGTGTTCGCCAGGTGGTCTTTTACGCCGGGGGTCGACGGCCCTGGGCATACCTCTTGGTGGTTCACAGCGCGGTCGACAACTGTGTGCGACGTCACGACTCGCGGGAGGATGTGCAGAGGTGCTGGGAAGAGGCCGGGAGGCTACGCCTCGCCGGCGGCATGTCTGACGTGGAAGCACAGCTCAGCAGCCTACGGTGATCTGCTGACTGAGGGGCTAGCTCCGCCGCGAGCCTGGCTACTGCATCGACGTGTGGACAGTCCTATCAATCAGGGTAGCCAGGCGCTGGAGGCCATCGCGATCGAACACATGGCTCTCGCCGACGTACTGACTATTCCAGAGGCCCGATGCGCGAATTTTCTCGCTATACGCATGCAGCCCAAGCCAGGAGGAAGACGGACGACATGCGTCGCAGGCGGCCAGCGTCGCCACCAGAAGGGCTTCCAATCCATTTCGCTCTTCCAGATCTGGCACCCTCACGCAGCGGAACCTGAAACGGTTGCGAAGGAGATCGGTTACCAGCGCCTCGGTTGGCTTGCAGCGAGGGCACGTTTTCTCGTTCTGACGCTCCCAGTGTCCCCTGCCTGGGGCGGGCGAAAGGCAGGGGTTGCTGGGGTCTTCCTTCCTCATGAGCGCCCCGCCAAGGAACTTGCGGAACACGCTCGAGTTCTTGTTGCCTGAGTAATGCATCCTCAGACGGGGCACGAGCCCGCCCTGGCTCCTTGGATGGTTCCCCACGCGGACGATTCTCCCCTTAGGCGCGTGATCGCTCACCTCCCCTTGCTCGTAGAAGAAGTACAGACCGTCTCCGAACGGGACGTCCGCAGGAGAGGCCAGCAGCGGCAATGCCTCCAGAGCCTCGTGGATCGCTGCGCACGCCTGGTTGGGCGTCAAGTCACTCGTCATGGGAGCCCCGCCATTCTTCTCCCGGATACCCTTCACGCGCCTCCTCGGACAGAAAGAACCCCTTGCTATCCGCGCTGGACCAACAGGGAGCCTGGGGAGACCTCAATCTGAAAAATCCCCCGAAATCCATTCTTGTGAAGGACCCGCACTGTGGCCTTGATAGGGACTGGTGACCGTGTATGGTCATTTCGGTTCAGAAAGTCGGCATGGCCTGACTGAATGTCCACTCGGTCCTTGCCGGTCCAATGCGAACGGCGGAGCGAATAAGGGCCTATCTGTAACCTATCCCCTCGTCGGAGGGCGTCCCATTTGCCCCTCAGCGCCTCTTCAATCGCTGCATCATCCTTGCCGCCGCGTGCTGTTGTCAAGTCGTATTTGTCCGGCATCTTTCATCACCTCGGCCTTCATGGATCGTCGTTCACCCTTCGCCCCTCCGCCCCGATCACTTCCTAAGTATCAGGCAGCTGACTAGACCAGCGGTGCCACTTCGCTATCTCGCTAGGTTCCGGCGGCGAGAAACCTCTTGTGGCTGTGACCCAGTTGTACTCGTCGATGAGCTTCGGAATGGTTGACCTGGGACGGCCGACTTCCCCAGGGATGATACCAGCAGGAATCCCGAACTCGGCAGCTTCGTTGCACAGCTGCTTGATCTGTTCCCGAACTTGCGCAAGATACTCGCAGTAGGAGCGGCCGGTCCCATCGAGCCCAAGATACTCCCGAATTGGGTCATCCCACGGTGGGAAAGCCCTTGGCCTAGCTGCGAAGAGGATCTTTGCAGCGCCTGTAGGCCCGACTTGTACATCGTACTGTTTGTCATTGCGAGTCCGCCTGGAGGCCAGACACTGTGAGAGGTCAGCAAAGGCATCGCCAGCGTCTGTGATGTCCCTATCAGACAGGCGGTCTAGCGTCGCAAGACGATCTGGGAGTCTGGGCTCCCATCGCCCCGCCCACCGGCATATGGACTCCGCAGCAGAGTGATGGTGGTCGACGGCAAACTGTCGGCAGCCCCATGAGTTTAGCCAGACCAAGAGAGCCTTCATGTGAACGGAGTTCCCGAAGTCCAGAGCTCCGCCCGTCTTGTCGAGCAGCCTCAGATAGCCAACGTCGAACTGAGTTAGGCCGCCGTAGACCCTGCATGCGTAGGCAAGTTCAAACAGCCTCATTCTTCGGTCCCTTCACCAGCTCTTCGCTCTCATTTCCTGCACGGCTCCCAGGCGCCGCAGGATTCAGACCCGAGCTGGAACCAGCCGTAGCGGGGGGCGTCTGGGTTTAGGCAGTGCTTGCCGTGGCTAGTCCAGGATCGGCCTTGGGGGCCTTCCCACCACTTGCACGTCCAGCACTTCTTCTGTCGCGATCCCTTGCCGCTGGGTAACCGTCTCCTCTCACTCGGCAATCTGCTATTGACCATCGAATGGCCCTCCGAGCTCTCACATTGTCTCCCCTCAGTCGCAGCGCCCTATTCTACTCCCGTGCAGGAACCGCTATTCGTCTCGTGTCTGTGGGTGGACTTTCGGGTCGTATAGTTCATATCGGCCATCTCCATGCAGAAAGAGGAAGGGCTTACTGGTTGGCCAATGTCGCCTGGCTGGCGGTAGATTGATGACAAGGGACATCAAGTGCTGCCAAATGGTCTCGTCCTTCCAAGAGCCCCTTCGTCTGACTCGCCTGTATAATTCCGAGAAAGTCAGTACGTCACCAGCTCGCACTACAGCCCGGATTGCCTCGGCACAAGTCTCACCTTGATGTCCTTTTGGCATGTGATGCCCCCTTCGTGTAGCTTTCAGCCTCCGGGCCCCACTTCGGCCAGCGCCCCATGACAGCGCGGCCAAATGGGTTATGCCTCAAGACGCCCCCATCTTACTCGCAGCCGCGAGGGCTGGCAAGGGAGAAAGCTACGGCCACCGCGACCCACACGATGGCGTCGGTCAGCGGGAGGGCCGGTCGGTCAGGAAGCCTTGCCGAAGCCATCGCGTCCGGGCATACCACCCGCCTGCACCAGCAATAAACAACTGCGCTAATGCCACAATCTGCGCCCTCGCTGCATAGATTTCATGCTTGGGGGACGCATAGTAGGCGAACCGTTGCGACCGCTAGTGGCCGCCTCAAAGGCTGGCGATCTCCCACACCAGACCGACGCGCTGGGCCTCAGGCCCCAAGAGCCGCAGCACCATCTCGTCGGCTTTTACAGCAGACACCGGTTCCGCACCGTGAGCCGCACGAGTCCGGTAATTCCTGATGACGTCGTCCAAGGGGCGCCCCAGGTCCCTCATGCGGTCGGCACCCGGCAGGCCCTTCAAGCCCGCAAATTGAGGGCTGTTAAACAGGTTCCGGAAATGTTCGAGCCTAGCTCTGGTATATGAGTACTCCGGCTTTAAGGCTTTGTCCAGCCTTGCGCCCAATCCCTTCTGCAGGAGCGTCTCCAGGGCGCGAGCATACTGAAGGACCACTGGTGCCCAATCGGCGTCTACAACCGTCTCAAACATTGAGCGGAGAAAATCGGCCTGGATTACGAGCCGCTGCACCTCTAGCGGCAACCCGTCCCAGCTATCCCCATATTCCTCCGCTAGGCGTTTTCGGGAGGCCTCGACCATGCGCTTCGGTGCACTCTCAAGCTTCTGCTCTATACTCTGGAGTAGCGAGTCCCACTGCTCCGTCTTCCCGTGCTGGTCGCGCAGTTGCTGGGAAAGCTCCCTGAGGTGCCAAAGCAGGAGGCGATCCCTTGCCGTCAGGCCCGCCTCGCCGCGCGGCGGGCCCTTTCGGCGAGCCCGAAGCCAGGTCTGCGCCTTCAAGCAGTTGAGCTCGAAATCATAGAAAGGGCTCTCACGATCCGGCTCCATGTCGCCCGCAATCACATTGGTAAACCCCATCTTTTTCCCTATCACGCGCACGGCAGGACTCAACCCGGGCACTCCTTCTTCGCAGTCGTCCAGCCACTCGTAGTACCCCGAGATCACGCACTCGAGGCCATCCAGGTTATCCGCCTCCATGAATGCAGCGCGCAGGCCGTCCAGGGCCACCAGCTCGTGCCATGTGTCTTCCGGCGCAACTATGCCCGCCGCAGCTGCCCGCTCCAGAAACTCGGATGCGTCGTGCGATTCGTCTGGCCATCCGAGGTCTCGGATGAACTCCTGCGCGCAGCGTACATAGGCCTTGCCGAAGGCGCGGACTGCGAGGTCCAGCAATCCCGGCTTATCGGGGAACTCCGGCCCTGGGTTCTCAAAATCGACTAGATGGGACGAAATGAACACCTCCTCGCCGCCAGGGAACTCAACAGAGGCCCCATCGAAGTCTTTGTCGCACAAAGGCAGCTCGTCGACACGACAGCGCTGAAGCAGCAGGTAGCCCAGCTCGCAGAGGCTCGCGGGGTCATCTTCCTCAAGGACCGCAAGCTCGTAGGCCCTCAGGGCGGCCTCCACTTGGCCTTTCTCGGCACGAATATCTCCCAGGCTCATGTCCAGCGGAAGCCTGCTTTCACCTCCGCGGTGCCGGTCGAGTGCCTCCAGAAGCTCAGCTCTCGGATCTGCTCCCGCCAGCACCGCGTCGCGCCGCAAGGCGTCTTTGTCCACCTGCTTCTCAGGCGCGTCAACAGACTCGTCAGGCAGCCAGTAATTGGCGACAATCCCGTACTGCTTGAGAATGTCCTCTAGGAACTCCATTGTCCCGACCCCTTGGTGCCTCGCCCGCTCACCTGGCCCCGTGGAGGTCGCGAACGAACTGCGCCAGTTCCTCGCGCAGCACGGCCCTACACTCGCGATACTTGCTTAGAGAACCGCCGTACGGGTCGCTAATCGGGGTGGGGAGTGAACTGACCCTGGCCTCCGCTCTGGGGAACTTGTCCTCCACGACGCCAGCGTAGCGCGGGTCAAGACAGAGAATGAAGTCAGCCCATTCGACAAGCGCGGGCGTGAGGAGCTTCGGGTAGTCCGAGGATATGTCGATGCCAACTTCACGCATGGCCTCAAGTGCGTTCGGCGCGAGTGCATCACCCGGCCAGAGCCCGGCTGACTTCACTTCAACCTCTTCTGCCATCTCGGAACAGAGTTGCCTGAGGAGTCCAGCCGCCATGGGGCTCCGACAGGTATTCCCGCTACACACGATCAGCACTCGCATGCGACTTGCGGCGTGTGATGCTCACATCGGTTCATGGTCGGGCTCTTGAGGAAATGCCTTTTCGAAGCTTGGCCAACGTCGGGATCACAGCATCTGGTCGCCGGATCGCGATTTCTAGGAATTCGTCGTGGTCCCGTGGCGTAGCTTTGCGGCCCTTCTTCGAGCCATGAGCCGATCCCGAACGCTTCCTGATTTTCGCCAAGTCGAGAAGGAGCTCTGGCAGAGTGCCAAGGACATAGGTAGGCAGCAACCTCCGACGAGACAGAACCGAGCTTGCGCCTCGGGACTTGTCGAAGTCTCGCAAGGCATGACCCTTTTGCCCTGTGGTGCACTGGTCTAGATTCTCAAGTCCCGGGACGTCACCAAGCACTGCAATAACCTCGAAGTCGACCGCCCGAGTGAGCTCGTTTATCGCGGGATTCCAGCCCGCGCTCGGCACGTGGCCGTGAGACAGGATGAACCGGGCGTACTCGTGCAAGGCATCCTGGGTGCCCGCTTCCAGGTCGCCAAGGGTGACGCCGCGAGGGGTAAGGAGGCTGGTCAGGTATCGCTCCCTGGCCTCCCTGCGCTCAGCTGAACCTTCCGCATTCATTGACTGTCTTGACCCGTGCTCGGCCCTGCTTCCATCCCCAAGCGCTTGGCACCGCGCCAAGTGGCGTGTGCCACAGGCAGAATCTCGCTGAACCGAGCGCAACGTTCGCTCTAGGCCACTACTCGTCGGCTAGGCTGGAAGTACTGGGCTACGCCCGCACCTCATCTTTCAAGAGGAACTTGGTGAGATCGACACGCTCGCAGCCCTTCTTCCGGTGAAGGATGAATCTGCCATTCTCGCGGTAGATACGCACGTGCCAATAGAACCGGTCCGGCACCTGTGTGATGTGCATTCCCTCGAGCCACGGCACGAACTGCTCGAACGGAATCAGCAGGACTGATCTCTCGGAGCCACAGCCGAAAGCGACGTACGCTTCCTGAGCACCTGCAAGAGTGTCTTTCTGGTGCGGGTGGAAGGCGTACCAGTACGATGGAGTGCCAGCACTCTCGTGCTCGCGCGACACCGCGCAGATAACCACCAGTGAGCTGTCGGGAGACGTGAAGGTGGCACGGGACCGCTTCACCAGGATCGCTTTCAGATGCATCTGGATTCGCTTGATGCAGTCATCGTGAAACTGGACGGGCACGAACTTCGGCTTGGCCTCCCCAGGCTCTTCTTCGGCAGGTTCGGCTCCCTCGCGAACATCCTCAGCCGCTGCAAACACTACGTCTATGACACCGTCGAGTTTGGTGAACTCCTGGGGAGCCAGTACCTCGTGTATCTTTCGAACCGTAAGTGGGTCTTCTACCTCCTCCTTTAGCCTCATGAGGCGCAGCAGAGCGTCGACACTGATTAGGCGGATGTCCCAAGCGTGGCGTGAGCCACGAATCTGTGCCTCGAGGTCTCCGGTGTCTTCACGCCCTACGATGATGAGGATTGATGAGCCTTCCTCCCTAATAGTACCGTCTCGGATTAGCGCCCTCCGATAGCCGGCAATGGTGCCAAGATCGATCCGGTACGTGTCAGTGGTCTTGACCTCAACGACAATCGCGCCGTGCTCCCCCGATCGCCAGATGCCGTCAAAACCGACCTTTCCGGCGGAGCCCCGATATACACCGTCGGTGACATCGAAGGCGAGGCGCCGTCCTACTTGGTTGATGATGTCCTGAAGAGCGAGACCGCCCCCGTCGAATTTCGTTGTTAGGCAGTCGTCTGCATAGCGCCAGAGAAGGGACGAGGGGACGAGGGACAAGAACTCACGGAATTCACGCGATGCGTCTCTACCGTCTAGTAGCTTGCCGGACCCGCCGAAGGCGATTATCTGTTGAACGTGCTTGCCTTCTAGCTCTTCGCGCGATTCGATCCAGAGGTCAGCCAGCGACACCTGTCTTCACCCCCTTGCTCGGAGCGGTAGTCTCTCTTGTTTCACCGGGAGGCACGCCAGCGCAGTACCTATCGACACATGAGCCACTCTTGGAGCGCAAGCCTCCGTCACCCCGAAGGCCAGTATACACCCAGATACCCTCCCTCAGAGCCAGTCGTTCTCGTCCATGGCGCGGCAAGCCAAGCGGCACAGAGGTTCCTGGCGACAGCCAAGCCACCCTCGTATTTGCTGCCAGGTCGCGCTATGGAGGTGGTCTTCTGGATGACGCACAGCTCTTTGGAAAGCATCAAACTCTGAACCGTACGTGCTACCGTCCTTCCCGCGAACCCGCTCGTTGATGATGACGCCCAGGTGGACCTCTGGTGGGCGCCCACGGGCGCTCCATCTCCTGGAGAGCGCCACAGCAAGGGAAAGGTTCTTGATTAGCTGAGCGAAGCGGTTGCCATTGTCATGCCAGGTGCTCGGGTCCCGGAGGAGCGGCTGGAAGAACGGCTTGTACTCGTGGCGCAGACGGGAATCGTCTTCCTGTTGCCAGTCCCGCTGACGCCAGCCATGAGGCTCCTTCTTAGGATCGCCGCACTTGTGTTCGCAAGGGCATAGCCAATCCCGTGCCACCAGAAGCAGATCCGTTTCGGTTCTCTGAGCCCGTTCCGCCGTGTGCGCTGGCTCCACCTCTGCCAGCGCCTGGTCGATGTCGTGGTCGATGCGCTCGCTGTTCGGCAGGCGCTGCCAGTAGTAGACCGATACTCTCCCTGCGGATGGGAGACCCAACACCTCGCGACAGAATGCTGGAACAAGGCCCTCCCCCTCGAGGGCGCGATAGACGATCCAGGTCAGCCGGTCTTCGCTATGAGGCGCACGGATATGTTCCTTCGAATGGCCGCGAGGTGGGTATCAAGCTGGATGTTCTGCTGCCATGTCCTTGGTGCCCGTTCGAGTAACTGAAACGCTTCATGGACGCGGTCAGGCGAGCCTTGGAAGAGTTCCTCCGCAGCCACCAACTTCCAGCCATCGTCCCAGTCGAAGACCAACAGCCGGCTCTCATCGATCAGCGCTGCGCGGCGGACGTTCTGTGATTTGGCTCCCCAGAGGAGGAGAGCCAGGTCCTTCTTCGGACCGTCCCTGCGGGTATCATTCCACTCGTCGCGACTGATCTGGGCGAGGAGTACTTCTACTTGGCGGATCGGCATGCTCCACTGGTATTTCGCTTCTACATGGAGCGCCTGGCCCGTCCTGGTCCGCAGCACATAGTCCCGCCTCATCCGGCGAGACCGGTAGTTCCAGAGGCGGGCCATTTCTTCAGTCAGGCGTAGCGGAACCTCGGTGTTCGTCCGGCCGATGTTCCATCCCAATGCTCTCAGACAAGGATCGACCAAGCGACTCCTGACCTCGTCTTCACCTGACCAAGTCGTACCGCGCAGCTCAGACAGTATGGCCGTTACCCGTTCCCGCCTTGCCATTGGCTGTTTCCTTCAAGGCCTGCACCCTGTGTGTCCCGACCCCGTCGCCACCACCAACCATGGACTGGCGTTGGCCTGCAGCAGAGGAGGAAGGTGCTGCCTCCGCCGCAGGGCCGCATTTCCGGACGCCGCGACGGCTTCGGCACTCATCCCCCCACCTCCGCACTCAGCAGGTCGGGATTCCAGACCTGCTCGGCGATGCGCCGGTAGAGCTCCTGCCTCTCGTCGAGATCGGCTCGTTTGAACTCGGGGTGCGGACGGAATGCCAGTCCGCTCCGTCGGATGTACGCGAGAAAGCCGGGATTGCGTTCGTAGCAGCTGGGATGCAGGGAACGGGCCAAGAGGTTCTGGGAATCATAGTGCCGGAGCTTCTGCGTGTACGCCAGGTCGCCGTAGCTCTGGTTGAAGCTTCTGGGGAGGAGCAACAGTCCGCCAACCTGGCTTCTGTACTCGGCCAAGTCGGCTGGATGCGGAAATTCATCCGTGTGCCGTTCGGGCTTGTCGGCCCAGATATGCTCGACGTCGTAGCGGCTCTGTCCACTGCCTCCAACGTACTCCAGGAACCGTGACTGCATTCCGGATTCGCGCTCGACATGCTCGGTTAGGCGCGCAAGGATGTGGTGGATAGCATAGCGATTCTGTTGGTGCATTCGCAGGCGATCGTTGGAGGCGAAGGTCTCCTCTTCGTCGTCGAGACGTGCCCGAAGCTTGGCGACAAGCTCGTCTGGATGCGCACCTCGGATGTCGCGTATCACCAGGAACATGGCGTACTGCATCGTGGAGTACGCGATGCTGCGGAAGTTCCATAGGCGACGGGCGAGCAGGATATCGACGTACGCGGACACCGCTCGCAGCTTTCGGTCGATTGCCTCTTCCGGGTCGTCGGGCGTGAGAGGTGCAAGCAGGACGGGGCGCTGCAACGTGAAGCCATTCAGCGCGTTGTAGAAGATTCGCTCCAATCCTTCAACACGGTGAATTGCAGCGTCACGAATCCGGGCGTATTGCCGGGCGTAGAAGTCCAGGTCTCTCTCTATGAAACTGGAGAAGCCAGGGCTGCCCAGAAGTCCGAGAGCTTCCCTGTTGTCACGTACCCATCGGTGGAATTCGGTGCCGATGCGCTCGAAGTCGAGCGGCTTTGCCCCCCTCCTCCGTTCGCGGATGGTCTGCGCGTGCTGGCCGCGCAACCACGCCTTGAGGAAGTCCGCCTCTTCTTCCTTGCCCAGTTCAGTCAATGCGCCGAGCCGCGCCTTCCATATCTGGCTGGCTCGCAGTTTCTCTTGCTCCGCGTCGATGTTTGCGATGAGGTAGCCCTTGAGCATGTCGGTGGGTGAGAGCGAAAGTCCGCGGTCGTTCATCGTTTCGAAGATCATGTAGGCGTCATCATCCGTGTGGGCGCTGATCTCGACGAGGTGGACGTTCTCGATGAGCCAGTCGGCAAAATACGGAAGTGCCGAGCCCTTCAACTCCTGAGGAAAGAGCTCTTCGATGTCCCTGTAACGGCCGATGATGTTGCGCACTGACTCGGGCTCGCCTGATTCGTCGAACGGTCGGTCGTTGAAGAGCGCCACCATGGCCCCGACCCGCTCCTTGACGTCGAGATTGAACGACTTGCGGGCGTACTTCTGCGAGTAGATCATGTCGTCGACCTTCACGGCGTCGTCGCGGTCGCGTTGCAGGTTGTGCAGGAAGATGAGCAGCAGCGTCAGGGTCGTCAGCCGCTGCTGTCCGTCAATGATGAAGTCCCGACCGTCCTTGCGGCTGATGACGATCGACCCCAGAAAATAATGCCCGTATTTCTCTACCGCGCTCCGGGGATGAGACTCGCGGAAATCATCCAGGAACTTGGTCTCCAAGTCGTCCAGCAATTCTGACACCTGTTTCGTCTGCCACTTGTACTCCCGCTGGTAGAGGTCGATGGCGTACTTCGCGCTACTCAAGAGTTGGCGGATAGTCTTGGCTTCTCCCAGGATCTCTTTCATCGGTCCACCTCATGACATCGGCCGAGCGCCTCGACACCCATGATTACCACTAGCGGCGGAATCCTTCAAGAACGCCTTCCCGGACCAGCCCATCGAAGTGCCTCTCGATCCGCCGCGGGATCTCGCCTCCCCTGATGAGCACCCCCAGCTCCATGTTGAGCTCCATGGCACTGCCGGTGAGGTTTGCGCTGGAGATGAATGCCACCGTACCGTCCGCCACGGCGCACTTCACATGGAGCGTCCCGTGACGACCTTCAGGGTTTCGCTCCCGCCTCGCCAGCGGCCAGAAGTAGACCTGCGCGTCCGGCACGGCCTCGTCGAAGGCTCGCAACGGCTCCACCGAGACCAGACCCCCGCTCTCCTCCTCCGATTCCAGAATCAGTCTCACTTCCACCCCGCGGGCGGTGGCCGATCTCAGCTCCTCCGCGATCCGCGGTGCTCGGTAAGCCGCGAAGGTCGCGATCGTGATCGAGCGCTGAGCGCCGCCAATGACGTCGAAGAGGGCCTGGTCCGTGCGACGCAGATGAGTGTCGCCGGACACGGGCCCAGTCCAGATCAACTCGATGGACTCGGCTTCCGCGATCGTCTCGACGGCTCGCTGCGCAGAGATGAGCGCCAGGCTCAGACCCTCCGCTGTGACGTCCGGTGTGCCCTCCCAGGCGGACGCGAGCTGCGCCACCAAACCACGTTGGGCCGCAGTCGGAACCCCCGACAGGAGCCGTCTCGCCTCCTCGGAGGACGACAACCTCCCGACCTCCTCCGCGAGTGCGCGAACGGCCTCCGGCGAGAGCCGGCTGGCGATGCTGGCCACTCGATCGAGGAGTTCGGACAATCCTTCCCTACTCACGTTACTGTGGAGAAGATGGCGGCATCCGGCGTACGCAGCGTCGGTACGAGCAGCGCCCGGTCCAGGTATCTGTTCCCGGACTCGCAGGAGGTCTCGGCCGCAAAGAGACATGCATGGCAGGCCGCCCCGTGCAGGCTCCGGTCCGTCCTGGGCCTGTGCTCCGCGCAGAGAGGGTCCGACGAGCAGAGCCCGGCCCGTTCGAGCGCCTGGTCCAGGAGGCGTCCGAGGTTGGACGGTCTGCCCAGCTCCACCAGCCCACCGAGAGTTCCCTCGCTATCCGGGGCAGCAGTGTAGAGCATGATCCCCGCCATTCCGGCGCCCTCACCGTGGGGCGACGCGTAGATGCGCTCCCTTATGCTAGCTGCGCCATACCCGCATTCGATCGCCAATTCCCGCATCAAGGCGTGGGAGAGCGTGTGCAACATGGCGAAGACTACGCCGGGAAAACCGGTGGCGTCGGCCGAGAGGCGACGGGCAGCCCGCCAGCGCTCGTGTCCTTCGAGGAGCGCCCTTTCCCGTTCTCGAACCGACCCTCTCGCCAGCCAGTCCGAGAGGAATCCGGAGTCGAAGGCCAGGAAGATCCCCTCGCCTCTGACCTCCGTGGTAGGCAGCCACGTGGGCGCGCCGCCGGCAAGCGGGGCACGCTCGGGCCTCTCCTCGCCGGGCCGCGGCTCGTCCGGTGGCTCCACCCGTGTGAACCCGATAAGTGCGTTGACCTCGCGGAGTCGCTGTGCCCGTACCACGCGGGACAGGACGCCCTCGTAACCACTTGGCGCATCGACCGTCTCCAGCATGAAGTCGCGCCCTTGTGGTTGAATGTCCGGGTTGGAGAACGCCTCCCACTCGGGCCCCTTGAGGTCGACCTCCTCCGCCTCAGCGGCCGCCGTGCCCTCGTCTCGTGCCCTCTTGTCGTCTATGGCCTCCATGACTTCGTCGTCGGTGTACCCGGCCAGTTCCCTCAGCTGGCCAGCCTCCCTGAAGGCTCCCAGGATCTCCCGTGACGTCACCGTCCTGAGAACCGCCCAGTTGTCTTCCACGAGCTGGGCGAGCTGGGACGCTTGCGTCGGCACGGACAGCACCGACATCGTCACGGGGAACCAGCCGTTGGAGGCCCCCAGCAGGATCGGCCGGAGCGGCTGATCGCAGCCACCGGCCACCTCCCGGAGGTGGGGATGACGTCCCCGGCAGGCAGGTAGCGCGCCAGACTCCCGTTCGAAGGCGTCGATCATCGATCGGCGCGTGTCGCAGCTCGTGCATCTAACCCACAGGTTGGCCGTCTCCAGCGACGCCCCCACCTCGTAGAAACTGAGCTGGCCGCTGCAGCCGGTGGCGCCCCGATGGACGAAGTACCTCCATGGGAAGTCGTCGAGGTGACCGTCGCGGCACGCCACCAGGAAACGCGAAGGCACCGCCTTCGGCGAGTGGGCCTTGTTGCAGTTCTCGTGGACGTACCTGATGCGGTCGGGCCGGAACGCGTCTTCCTTCAGGACGAAGAGCCCGCTGTCGATGGGGGCAAGAAGCCAGCAGAAGGGACAGCGCAGCCATTCCGGGAATGGCGAGACGGGGACCCCGATGCGGGCGTCCGGGCTGAACGGGTCGTAGCCGCCTTCGGACTCGGCGGCGACCGGCACCGAGAGGAGCTGCCGGATCTGCGGACCGAGCGCCTTCCTCACGCTCGCGAGCAACCGCTCCTCGGTGAGGGGAACCGACTGCTCGGGATTCCAGTCGTCGACCCCGCGCACGATGACTGCGAGGTGGGGAAGGTCCACCAACGCGCCGACGCCGTAGGACCAGATCAGTTGACTCGGCCTGAGCTCGCCGACCCGTAGCGGCTGCGAGACCGTCACGGCTCGTCCTCCGACTCGTCCGGGCTGGGTGGGACCCACGTGGGAAGCCCACCGGTCGACGGCGGATTCACCAGGAGGAGCCGAGCGTTGGGCTCCACGTCACGGAGCGAGTTCAAGGCCGTGAAGGGGTCCCAGGACTCCGGCCCGGGGGACTTGAGGAGGCCTATGGTGGAGCCGTCCCGCTTGCCCCTGTATCCAAGAGTCCTGCCCGGCTTCTCCGCCTCGTGCGCCCACTCGTCGAGCCGCTGCTCAAGGGCCTGTTCCAGGAGATCGCGCACGGGAGGCCGGTCGGTGACGCGCCAGCCCCGGTCGACGATGGACCGCACGTGCTCGTCGAGGGCCGGATCGGACCTGTCCAGTTCGCCGGCCGCCTCGTTCGGGTTGTAGGTCAGATCGTCCAGCCTCACCAGCGAGGCCAGCACACCCGTCAGGCCACGATCCACCGCTCGAGGGGCGAAGGGCGTGAGTGAGAGGGCCTCGACCTGCTTGTAGTAGGTGGCGTGGAAGTGCTCGTACGTCTCGTAGTGTGAGAGGTCGCGGGGGCGAGCCCAGTTGAGCACCGTACAGACGAGTCCGGGCCAGGCCCGGCCGATGCGGCTCGTCGCTTGGATGTACTCGGCCGTCGTCTTCGGCTGGCCGGCGACGATCATCAGCCCGAGGCGACGTACGTCCACGCCCACCGAGACCATGTTCGTTGCAAGGAGCACGTCGATCGCTCCAGCCTGGCCCTCTCGCGTCGAGGCCACGAAGGGGCGCTCCAGACGCTCCAGGACACGCGGGATGTCCGTAGACGACCTGCGTGACGTGAGCTCCTCCACACTCCGGATCTGTCTCTGTGACAGGCCAGGCCGCTCCATTTCGCTCATCTCAGCTCGAAAGGCCCTCGTACGAACGTCGTCCTCCACCAGGCGTCTCATGCCCCCCAGCTCGCGGATGGAGTTGAAGTACCCCACCAGTGTCATCCAGGGATCGGCCGCCTGGCCGTAGCGCTGGAAGAGCTTCTGGGCGGCGCACAGGAGTGCGACGTACACGCGGATCAGGACGGCCGGCCGGTCCCTGCCCGGGGCGCAGATGCCGATGTAGCGGCGGCCAGGCTTCTCCTCCGATGGGTCTCTCTGCAGCCCGAAGAAGTCGTCCGGGGCGTCCAGACCGGGAGGAGGAAAGATCTCGACCTGGCGGAGGAAGAGGCCGTGCACCTGCTCCCGAGCGTTGCGTATGGTGGCGGTCGAGGCGATGACCTTGGGACGAACCGTGTGGCCCTCGTACTCCCAGCTGCACAGGCCGTCGATGGCGGTCTCGTACAGTCCGACGAGGCTGCCAAGCGGGCCGCTGATGAGGTGGAGCTCGTCCTGGATGATCAGGTCGGGCGGCCGCAGCATCCGCGCTTCTTCGGGCATGACCGCGGGGAGATTGCCCCTCCTCGGATGTCTGCCAGTGCACGAACCCTCGGGGGTGCGGAAGCCGTGCCGCAGGCACAGCCCGCTCACCCGGCCGAACAGGGTCTGCACCTCCCCCTTCCAGGGCATCTGGGCAAACTTGTCGACGGTGGCTATGACCAGCGCTGGAAGCAGCCGATAGATCTCCTCGTCGACCACGACCACGGGCAGACCCTCGCCCGGCGCCTGCCGCGCCGAGAAGGGGCAGCTACCCTTGGCGTCCGAGCAGAAGATCAGAGTGCGGTCGACGTGGGGCACGACCCGGATGTCACGTCCCGGCTTGATCTCGGCTCCGCACCACGGGCAGCTGGTCAGCTGAGCCGGTGTGCCGCTGCCGAAACCTCCCTGCCACACGTCACCATGCGCCTCCCTGATCGCATCCTCAGACTGCTTCGTCGTGTTCGGCGTCGCCCGTCTGCCAACCCACAGACCGATTCGGAAGGGCTCGTCGCCGAGACGCTGTTCCCCGCGTTCGAACTCCTCCCGGCGCAGATACTCCAGCGCGCACATCAGAGCGGACGCACGCTGGAACTGTTGGATGGTCAGCAGACGCAGGGTGTAACGCATGATGACTGCCACCCCGTGCGTCCCGTCCCGGTCGCCCACTTCGCCCTGGAGCCGTCGCAACACCATCACGTACGCCGCAAGGCCGAGGTACGCCTCGGTCTTGCCGCCGCCCGTCGGGAACCAGAGGAGATCGGCGACGGCCCTGATGGGCTCGACGCGATCGGGGTGGGTGAGCGAGGTCGCGCTCGGCAGGGCGATCAGGATGAAAGCGAGCTGGAAGGGATACCAGCTGCGGTTCTCGGGGACGTCGATGGCAGACCGGTCCGGGTCCTCGCCTCGCATTCGCGCTCGTACGTACTCGCTGCGTACCCGTTGAAGCCACATCGCTCGATTGGCCAGGCGGAAGGATTCCGCGGCATCGGGGTTGTGCGCGATCTCGCCGATCCCTTCCTCCAGACGTTGGAGGACGCGCTCCCAACGCTCTCGGGCTTCCTTGGCCGCATCCAGATGCGGGGCGAGATCCGGCTCGGGCGAGTCGATCCGCTGGACGTTCCTCTCGATCCATGCCTTGTAGCTACTGGCGAGAGCCGAGAGCGTCGCCAGTAGCTCGTCGGATTCGAGCTCCGAGAGCTCCTTCATGTCGAGGACGAGGTTGGCGAACTCCGGATAGCTGTCACTGTAGTCGGCGATGGTCGCGGACTCCGTCATAGGGACGTCGTACCGCGGGATGACGGCGGTTCGCACGCACACGGCGCGGTCCGGTGCATCGACCGAGCGCTCGACGTGCACGCCCGCGCCGTGCCCCACGGCGAACTCGACGACGTGGCGATAAGTCATGTCCATGGCGCCCTGCTCGAACGTATCGAACAGTCCCGATTCGTCGGTGCGTCGGCGCTCCGGGCGACGACGGAAGATCGCCGACCCGTCCACTGCCGTCACCTCGATCTCGGGCTGAAAGAGGAACGCCTCGTCCTTCAATCTCTCCTGGCTCTCCTGTCCGTTGACGAGGAAGAGGGTGACGATCCAGTTTCCGTCGTCCGCTCGGCGACCCTGTCCCTGCACGACCACCTGGTCCCGCGACCCGTCCGGGGCGAGCTCGACTGGGCCCTCGACAAGCTCCACAACCCGCTCTCCGCCGGCCTGGAAGCGTTTCCAGACCAGGCGTGGCTGTCCCGCATCGGTCAACAGCGTCTCGCTGGGCGTGCGCACGTATTCGCCCCAGGACGCTCTCACCAGGATCGAGGAGGCAGCGCCATCGACCGTGAAGGTCAGACCGAGGGAGGAAGGCCTGAGCGACTGCGCCTCTGGCGTGCCGGACTCGGCCTCGCCGTCGTCGTTGGACGTGTCGCCGGCCTTGACCAGCTCGTCCTGCTCCTCGGGCTCGATCAGCGATCCGCGGGGCGCCAACTGGCCGACGACGTAGCGATCGGTGGGCCTCAGCCCTATCAGTTCCTCGTCGGGCCCGTTCGCTGGACCGAGCAGGTCCCCGACCACGATGTCCACTAGCTCCTCCCGGATCGCGTAGGGGGATGCCTGCTCTTGAGTCTCGCTGCCCGGCGTCGTCGGGTCACTCACAGGCGTCACTCCTTGAAGAGCGGCAGCTCTTCGAGGCCAGCGTCGTCGGCATCATCATCGCTCGCCGCAGTGGACCGGCTCCGCGCCCCGCCGGCCGCGACCTCCTCGGCGTGCCGTTGGTGGTTCAGTTCCAGGAGTCGATCCAGGATCTCCGCGGCCACGGCCTGATCCAGTGCGAAGCGCCGCTTGCCGCGTACCTCCCGATATGTGTGGGCGACCCCCAGATCGCCCCAACCATACGCCTGCAGGACCGCCCTGTCGAGATCAGCCTGGAGCTGGCGCAGCCGTTCGATGTCGTCGGCGTGCTCGTCGGGGTCGTCCATCCTGTTGGCGACCTTGGTGAGACCCTCCTTGCGGGACTCGCAGATCGTGCGCCTGAGGGTGTGGAACTGTTCACCGATGCATGCTATCCCGCTCGTGTCCGTAGGGAACGGAAAGGTCTCGAAGCAGGTGGTGGGAGTGTACGTGTCCCTTGTCTCAAGCGTAGTACTGTAGCGCCACATCCACTCTCGATGCACGAAGCTCTGGAGGACACCATACTCGCCCCAACCCTCATTTGGGAACACATTCAGCTTGGAGTCAAAGACGATTCCCGTCGGAACGAAAACCCAGCCCCATGTCGAACTCACCTGCGCTTTCACGAGTACCTGCTCTTTGTCTCCGATCGCCTGGTATAGCTCAACGCCTCGCCGGGCGAATTGCCACCATAATTCGCGATATTCCTTTCCCTTGCTCTTTGCCCGGACTGGTTTCACCTTGCGTTCGACTATAGAAAGACAATCAGGATACCTCGATGCTTCATCGAGAGACCAGTCGTGGAAGTTGATCACCCAGCGACTGGGCGATTGATCGAACCGCCTGCTGAGGTCCTGCCCATTCAGGTGAGGCGATAGCACATCCGCATTTCGGGGGTCTTTATTGATCAGATCGTTCGCGGTCGTGAGTGTCAGCAGGAAACCCGTGCCAAAGACCACGGACCCCTGAAACGACCGCCGCCTGTTCGAATTCAGCACATGGGGGAGTCCCTTGACCCGCCCAGCCGGCGACAGCACAGACGTGATGCCGGGGACCGGGACGCCGTCTAGTAGTGATCCCCCCAACCAGGGCCCTCGCCTGATCCAGAGTTCGGCGACCTCAAGATTCGCGGTCCCGGGCCAGGCACGGCTGGACAGAGCTCTGAAGATTGAGGCACCCGCGGCGACCAATTGGTCCGGGCCCACCTGGCGAGTCTCGCCTTGAGCGATAGAGTTGGTCGCCAGTGACCCGACCACTCCACCGGCGCGAGCGATCTCAAAGAACCTCAGTAGGAAGAAGGCCGAAAGGTCGGCGTTGCCACGACGCCCGGCGGCGATATGCTGCACCATGTACTCGCGATAGTCCTTGCCGAGGTCCCCGCTGATTTTCTTTCCTCCCGAGAACGGTGGATTCGCCACCACCGCGTCGAATCCCCCATTATCCCGGAGGAAGATCTCAGGGAATTCCGCCGGCCAGTGGAACGTCCGCCGTGGCGGGCGCGAAGGCGGATTACCAGCGTTCAAGCGCTCCTCCACCTCCGCCAGAAGAGGCCCATCCATGGCCTCTTTGTCGTCTCCCAATAAACTGCCGATCTGCTCGCTTAGTGCCTTGAGCCGTTCGTCTAGCGCCGCTCCGGCCTGCTCGGCCGTGGAGATGCACGCAGCCGCTATCATGTCTCCAAGCAACCGTACCGTCCGAAGCCGCCTGTCCGCACGCTCGCTAAGCCGTGCCTTCTGCTCCGCGTCGCGAATGTCGACGACGGAGAACCCCTCGATTCTCTCCCTGAGTTCGAAGGCCTCCCGCAGGGCCGGTTCGATCTCCTTCGTGTAGTCGAACAGGGTATGATGCAGCTCCTTGCCTCTCTCCGGGTCCGGATGGAAGCATCGAATCTGATCGAGGTTCGTGACGCCCAGGAGGCTGTCGCCGCACCGAAGGGCATGATCCAGGAAGCCGAAGGGCCGATCCCTCGCCATCGTCACGAGCCAAATGGAGAGCTTCGCCATCTCCACCGCGAACGGGTTCAGGTCGACCCCGTAGATGCATCGCTCGGCCACCAGCCGTCTCGCGATGGCCAGACGCTCGTCCCGCTCCCGCGGCACCAGCTCCTCGCCAGCGGCGCCTACCGACGGCAGCCCCTCGACGGTGATCGCCCCCGCATTCTTCTCGGCCTCCTCCCAGGCCTCCACGATCCGCTCGGACAGATAGCGACAGACGCCGACCAGGAATGCCCCCGAACCCATGGCCGGGTCACAGATCTTGAGGCCGAGCAGCTGTTGGGCCGTGTGCAGCCGCCACTCCTCGCGGGGCTCGCCCTCGGCCGGCCCCTCGTAGACCAGCGGTTCCAGCGCGTGCATCACGATCTCCTCGGCGAGCGCCCTGGGGGTGTAGTAGGTCTGGGTGCTCCGCCGTTCGAGGCCCGCCGTCACGATCAGCGAGTCGGCCGGATATACCACCGGGTAGCCCCACACGTCGTCCCGAAGGAGCGCATGGTAGGGACGAACCATCGACGCCAGTCCCTCGTCGTTGCCGCAGGCGACAGTCAGTCGCTGCACCGTCTCGAAGTCGGCTTCTTTCCGGAGGCCGTTTCTGATGGCCGACTCCGACCTGTCGGTCTTCTCCTTCAGCAGCGAGACCAGCGCATCCTCGCCCCGACCTCGCGCTTCCTCCAGCGAATCCAGTCGAACCTCCGGCTCGAGCCCCTTGGCTCCCGTGAGTCCCAAGTAGGGCGCGTCGACTCGGACCGCCTTGTGGTCGAGGAGGCCCTCGTAGACGTGCCCGATCTGCTCCACGTCCAGGGCACGGAATGACAAGCGCCGCGCCTCCACTGCCCCGCGCCGACCCCTCATACGGAGGATCTGGAGCGCTTCCAGGAGGTGCAACACGGTCCTGTTGTCGATGGGCAAGGGGCTCGCCGGTGTCTCCCGCCAGGATGTTCCCCGGCGCCGTCCCTCCAAGAAGGGGAATCGGTCAGGATCGAAGAGGCTGCCACCGTACGCAGGCAGACTCAGCTCATCGTGCTCGACGCCAGCGTACGCGGCCCGGAACGTCGCGCACAGCCTCGACCAGGCATCCTGCCGGCGCTCCAGCACCTCCAGCCCCACCCGGTCCGCCTCGGCCCGCAGCTGCGCCCCCAGGGGCGAGACGGCGTAGTACTGATCGTACGTTGGGTTGCCCAGGAGAAGAAGGCCACGCTCCTCCGCCGAGAACAGGAACACCAGCCGCATCATCACCGTCACCGCCGCCTCGTAGAGGCGATCGTCGTCGATGTCCGCGAGCAGCTCTCGCCCCGAGTCCAGATCGGCCCGGTCCAGGGCTTGGACCAGCACCTCCACCGCGCTCCTCACCTGCGCCCCCAGCTGGCCCGTGACCTCCTCCTGGTAGGCGACCGACTCGGACAGCATAGCCTCCAGCGTGTCCGAGGGCGCGCCGAAGAAGCGTCTGGCTCCCAACAGGGACCGGAACGACCGCAACGTCAACGGCTCGTCCAGCCACAGCGACGAGTACCAGGAGGCATACCCGGAGGTCTCGCCCCGCGGCGCGTTGACCAGCGTCCATCGCTCTCCGTTCGTCACGAGCCCGAGGGGCACCTGCTCCTGCCCCAGTTCGCGACAGAGCACCACCATCCGTTCCATGGGAGAAGCCGCCCAGCCGCTCTCCGCTGGTGCACCGTCCAGGTCCTGACAGGCGGGCCACACGGAGATCAGGAGTCGAACCTTGGGCTCCGCCCCATCGTCGGCCGGGTCCGAGAGGACCAGGGTAGGGCTCAGCACCTCGCGGTGCTCGGGGACCTCCACCCCATACTTCCCGGCGGCATCGCCACCATCCAGCAGGAGGTCAGGAGGCAGTTCGAGGGTCTCGTCGAGGACGAACCTGATCCACTGATCGTGGATCGCCGGCTGTGGGTTCGCCTCGTCCTGATCGCTGGCCCACTCCTCGTGTGCCAGCTTGATCCGGGCGAACACCCGGGGGTCGTGCTCGTCCAGCCCCTGGGGGAACACCCGCTCCACTACCGGCAGGCTGAGGAACGGTCCCGACGTCTCCAGCAGGGACAGCCACTCGGCGTGATGCTCGCTGACCCTCATCGCTCCCTTACACCATCCACCTCGGCACCACGAACGTCACGGCCACTGGGAAAGTCCGCACGACGGGATCGGCGTGGCGAGCCCGGATGACCCCCGCCTCCCGCTCGATCTCCTCCGGTATCGCCTCGGCACGCCGTCGAAGGGAATCTGTGTTCCGTTCCAGCTGCTCTCGCTCGCTACTCGTCCAGAGTTCCAGCTGCCTGAACTCCGGTCCTCGGAGCTCCTCCTCGATCGCTTCCTTGAGTTTGGACAACACTTCCGTCATGTCGGCGATCTCTCGGTCGCATCCGCGAGCAAGGGTGTTGGTGAGATGATTCATTCGATCCTGGGCTCGAGCCATGATCGCCGCCACCAGAGCGGGCTCGACCCTGGGCCACAGCTCGGTGAGCAGGTCCAGCGCGGGCTCGGGGGGTAGGATTGGCTCCGACTTCGAGAGGGCTGCCTCGGTCTGCCCAACGTTCAAGCGAGCCAACCTGCCGTCGCGAACCACTCCGCCCGCAACGATGATCTCCTCGTGCAGTCGGTGTCCCCGCCCTCCCTGGATGATGAGCCTGGCGTGGGCCACGACGGCGGGATCGTCCGCCCCACCGCCGTTCGCGACCCGTGCGCTGACCCTGTGGAGCCTCTTGCCGCCGGTCGGGGCCCAGACCTCGGAGCGCAGGAGGCGCTGGCACATCTCGACGAGCCGATGACCGAGGTGCACCAATACCACATCGTCGCGCCCCGCTGCGACCGTCTGGTCGAAGGTTATCGGGCGCCGCTCCCCGGTGTGGGGGTGGTTCAGGCCTTCGGAGCACCTGGCCCACGTGCCACCGAGAGCCGGCATGTGGAACACCGGGCACGCGGAGCGCTCGCCGGTCGCGTCCGGCCAGACTCCGGCCAGCTTCGCCTCTCGAATCGGTGGCAGCCCGCCCACCTCGAGCCCCACCTCCACCAGGCCCTTGACGGTCTCAGGAGTCAGCCTGAGCGATTCGCGGCTCTCTTGGAACCGATCGTACAGCCGCGCCACGCGTTCCCGGTGGTCGCGCTCGATCCGCAAGAGGCGCCTGGGTACTTCTGCTTCGCGTTCCGCCGCTGCCGTTTCGAACCGTGTACGTTGCCCGAGCATCGCCTCCTCGACTTGGCTGGCGATGACCCGGCCGACCCGACCGAGGTCCTGTCGGATCTGCTGCACCTTGATGGCTGCCCGCATGAGGAACTCCAGGTCGCCCTCGATGCCACCGGGATGCTCCTGATCGAACTCTCGCTCCTGGTATCCAGCTCCGACGAAGTGATGGATGAGGACCTCAGATGCCTTCTGGCCGTGTCGGTCGATCCGCCCGATGCGCTGTTCGAGCCTGTTGGGGTTCCACGGTATCTCCGCGTGGACCATCAGGTGACAGTGGTTCTGCAGGTCGATGCCCTCCGAGGCCGCATTTGTGGCCACGAGTATTCGCACCGGCGAGATCTCCGGGCTCGCCTGGAAGGCGGCCTTGATGCGCTCCCGTTTCTCCGTGTCCATACCCCCATAGAGGGTCATGAGCCGGTCCGCACCACCGAAGCCGTTCGCCGTCAGTATGTCGACCAGCCAGTTCTGGGTGGCACGGTACTCGGTGAAGACGATGACCCGCTCGTCCGACCATTCGCCCCCCGGCTTGATGTGCCGGCGGAGCCACTCGACGAGGGCATCCGCCTTGGAGTCCGAGCGCTCGCGTGCGTGCTCGGCCCACTTCCTCATCTCATCCAGCAGTTCGCGCTCGCGGTCGGTCAGGTCATCCAGTAGGGGTGCCGCCGTCGCGACGGCATCACCGAGCGATTCCTCGAAGCGGTCGTCGTCGGCGTAGTCCTCTTCGGCCTCCCGGATCGCCCGGCGCAGCAGCCCCACGTTTCGCTTGGCGCGGTCCTCGCGCCGCTCCGAGACTCCCGGGGCCTCCAGCGTGCTCCGGTGCTGTTCCAGGGTCATGGCGAAGGCCGCCGGCGACGAGAACAGGCGCTTCTTGAGGAGCTTCAGCACGAATTCGGTGGCGTACCGACGATCGCTGCTGCGAGCGGCTCCTTGCCTCGAACGGGTGTACTCCTGCAGGCGATCGTGGACGCGACGCTCCTCGTCGGAGTACGTGACCTCTATCGGAACCAGGTGCCGCGGGGGAAACCGCCGATTGCCCTCCGAGTCGACGATGTCATCCTTGATGCGACGGACCATCACCGTGGCCAGCTGGTTGCGATCCACGGGGATGCCGCGAGCGAACCGCTGGTCGTCCAGCAACTCCAGGAGCGAGGTGAAGGACTCAAGGTAGCCGTTGTGGGGGGTTGCCGATAGGAACAGGTGATGCTCGAAGTGCGGCGCTACCGCTCGGATGGCCTTCGTGCGATCGCTGTCGACCGCGTAGTATCCCGAACCCGACGGGGCCACGTTGTCGGCCTCGTCCACGATCAGGATGTCGTATGTCCTCGGATACGTCGGACGCATGGGCACGGTGTCCCTGAACAAACGCATCGGGCCATCGCGCTTGAGCCAGTCGATGGACGTGATGAGCCGCGGGAAGTGAGTCCACGGGTTCGTATGGATGCCGCGGGATCGCCTGAGCTGGCGAAGGAGATCGGTGTCGACGATCCTGAACTCCAGCCCGAACTTCTCCAGCATCTCGTCGCGCCACTTGATCAGCAGGGACGCCGGGCAGACGACGAGCACCGTCCGCGCACGATGCCGAAGGATCAGCTCCTGGAGGACGAGACCTGCCTCGATCGTCTTCCCCAGGCCAACGTCGTCGGCCAGCAGCAACTTCACGCGAGGCATCTGGATCGCCCGCACGAGGGGATCGAGCTGGTAGTCCTCGATGGTTATGCCGCTGCGGAAGGGGGACTGCAGGGCCTGGACGTCGGCGCTCGTGACCGCCCCCCACCGCACGGCGCTGAGGAGCGCCTCCTGATTGCGGGGCGGGTCGAACCCGGTCGGCTCAGGGAGCCGAGCCTCCTCCAGGATGCGGACGCCGGGCTCGATCTCCCAGATGACTCGAAGCTCCTCGTCGAACGCGTCGTCCTCGACCGAGACGAGCGTCAGGAGGTGCTGCTCCGCTGCTCCCCCATTGCCAACGATCGATGATCGGCTAACGTCGGCGACGACCCACCGCCGCCGACGGACCTCGACGAGCTGACCTTGCTCGGGAACGGCTGCCTCTGCTGGAAGAGTCATCAGATCATGGCCGAGTGGGGCCTCGTCGGCTCACACCCAAAGCAGATATCACTAAGGTGAATTATTATCGCAGCCGGTCCAGCAAATCAAGCCCTTCCGTCGACTGACGCATCGAGAGGCGTGGCGGAGGACCCCAACCCTCGGTCTTCGGGGGTCACTCCTTTTCGGGGCTAGGCCGTCTGCGTCCCGTCTCGACGGCTTCGGCTATCCGCTGGGCTGCCAGCTCGGGGTCCTCGTGCTCCCAGACGCGAATGACCAGCCAGCCAGCCTGGGCGAGCCGCTCGTTGGTGTCGGAGTCCCGCCGTCGATTGGCCGCCAATTTGTCGCGCCACCACTCCGCGTTCTCCTTCGGCGTCGTGCCGTGAAGCGGGCAGCCGTGCCAGAAGCATCCGTCGACGAAGACCGCCACTCGGCTCCGGGCGAAGAGGACATCTGCACGCCGAGGCAGTTCCGGCAGGGGAGGCGAGTCGACCCGAAATCTCAGACCTCGACGATGTAGGGCCGAACGCAGCCTCCGCTCCGCGTCGGTGTCACGAGAGCGAGTGGCCTTCATGCGGCGGCTCGCCTCCTCGGACGACGGACCTGGAACGTTGGCTCTGCCTGGCACCGCAGTCTCCTAGCTCGACTCCGCCGCCCACTCGAACGGCGGGCTGTTGCGCTCCTGATGCATCCGCTCCATCCCGTCCGTCGATCCCGTGGGACCAATGGCTCACACGAAGCTCAAGCGGCCGATGCTGGGCAGTTCGGGCACCACCTGCAAGAATACCACGCCGCACCGCCGTCGAGCGCCTCACGCACGCTCGATTCAGCCGTGAACCGGGGCGCCCGCCCGCATGAGTTGCAGGTGGTTGGCCATTGCCTCCAGAAGGCCCTCGGGGAATCTGAGACGGCTCGCTCTGGCGCGCCTCAGGAAGCCGTCCGTGGCAGCCGCGGAGAGGGGAGTGGTGGGATACTTGAGGAACGATTCCAGGGGCTGGGGTTCACCGCTCACTGGCCACATGGACACCCTGGAACGATGAATCGATCGGCCGTTCGACCAGGCAGCGGTGGGCCAGCGCTCGCCGGCCTCCAGATACCCATCATCCCAACCATCGTACGTTCCGGGACTGGCCAGGCGCTCTCCCAGCCATCGGGCTACGGGGACGCTGAGGGCGTTCCCGACCAGTCGCCAGCGGGCTCTTGCGCCATCTCTCCCCAGTTCTGCGGCCGGTGCCGTCCAGTCCGGCGGGAACCCCTGGAGCCGCTCGCCGTCGCGGATGTCCGGGAGGACGATAGAACCGTCAGTCATCCGAATCGCTGGTGGGGAGGGTATCCCCACGCCGGACCCGCCCTTGAGCGTCGGAACGGCGTCTATCGCCCAGCCCAGTCCGCGTGTCCCCTCGGTCCAGTAGAACCCACAGGCAACCATGGATGGGTCGGCGGCGGGTGGCTCGGCCGCATCGTCCGCAAGAAGGACGGACCGAGGGTCCCCGGTGCGCGACGCGACCAGTATCACGCGCTGACGTCGTTGGGGGAGGCCGAAGGATCTCGCGTCCACCACCCGATATGCCCAGCGGAACCCAAGGTCCGAGAGCGACTCAGTTAGATAGGTCATGGCCTTTCCCCGGCCGAGCGACAGCATGAATGGCACGTTCTCTATGACGAGCCATCTGGGATCGGAATCCTTGAGGAGCCGGAACAACTCCGACACGACGCCCGAGTGCCTCCCCTCGATACCCGTCGTGCGCCCGGCCTGGCTCAGATCCTGACAGGGAAAGCCAGCCGCGACGATGTCGAGTCCTGGCAATCCACGAATCGAGCGCACATCGTCCTCCAGTGCAACGTCCGGGAAATGCCACCGTAGCACGACCTGCGCGGCCGGCTCTATTTCACAAAGAAGGTCGGTGCGGAATCCGCATTGCTCGAAGCCGAGTTCGAAGCCACCAATGCCCGCGAAAAGGCCCGCTACCTTGAGATGATTGGTGCCGTTGCTCTTCACGAACGCACCTCTGAGGATTGGACGGAATTATTCATCCGATCATGCCTTTGATCAGTCTCTCGCCCTCTAGGATACCACTTGAGCAGTGCTGGATGAATGATCCAAGGAAAACGAAGGGCTCGGGCTCACTGCTCCTCGTACCTCACGCCTTCACTTGTGAGCGACTGTCCTGAGCTGCCTTTGCATGGCGCCAGCCTGCAATATTCCTGCGGATGTGAGAAGTGGCCGGCCTTTCGCCTGTCGATATGGCGAGCGGTCCGGACGAGCGCTGCACAATCATCCGCCCTCGCCGACCGCACCAGCTGAGCTCGGAGGAAGTCGACTTCACCGCTGCCGATGGGACTTGCGCAAATCGCGTCATTGTGACATACTAGCAATGATATCTTAGCAAGCAGAGGTTGTCTTTTGCAAGTCAAGAAGTGCCAGTACGCCAGGGTGGACGGTAGCCCGTGCCGGGCGTACCCTATGCGCGGCTCCGAGTACTGCTTCATGCACGACCCGGCCAGGGTCGATGACGCTGATGGGGCACGCCGCAGGGGCGGGCGCAACCGGCGCCGGCCCAAGGTCAAACCGGTGGAGCCCTTTCACCTTGGGTCGGTCGACGATATCGTCCGCTTGCTAGAGACGGCGATTGCCGACACCCTCGTCCTCGAAAACTCCCTCGGCCGATCCCGTGCTCTCGCGCACCTTGCGCAGGTGGCCCGCTCTGTCCTCCAGGGGGCCGAGCTGGAAGCGCGGATGGCTGCCATTGAGGACCTGCTCAATCCCCGACGCGAGACAATCGACAGGAGAACCTCTTGGGGGCGGATGCTATGGGAACGGCAGAAGGCAGAATGAAGAAGCTGTACGAACACCTTGACGCCAAGCAACGGGCGAGGCTTGTGGTCAAGGCCATTGGCGAGGGGAGGGCGCCAGATCCGGCCCTGTACCAGCGAATGCTCCCTGGTCAGCATGAGGAGTACCAGGGCTACGCCACCCTCATCATGGCAACTAACTCGCTGGGCCTGCTGGTCCAGCTGTTGGCTCTCAAGGCGGAGAACATAGCTCAAGCTCTGCAGTCCCTGGTGATCTTGCGTGTTTATGCGGATACATTCGATCTATTGAAAGGTTTCGTTTTCCGCTGTGCTGGCGAGGGCCAACGCGTGGCGGAGCGGTCTGGTCGGAGGAAGCTTCGGTTTGGCCCATTGGACGGATCAGCTCCTATCGGTCGGGATCATCTAGACCGGATCGAAGCGGAAGGATCGAGGGTGTGGATGAGGGTAGCCGGTCATCTGAGACAACAGGTTAGGAGCACATTGACCGGGTTCTGGTGCGAGCTCCAGTCAGCCCTGACTGTCGTCGAACAGATCGCCGAGGAGTTCGAGGGTGATGATCCCCTGTGCCCGGAGGTGAGGTCATCCCTTGACGCGTTGATGCAAAAAGTCCAGCAGCTCCACTTAGAGGCGAAGGGGGAGCTGGGCGACTTCGAGCTGCCAGACCCGGACGACGAGACTATCAGCGCTGTTCGGCAGATTGTGCTCATGAGCGCAAGACTCTACGGCTAGCCACTGATGGCATTGGGTTCGGCGGGAGCATGAGGGTAACTCGCCTAGACCAAGGGAGAGATCCCTTCAAGCACTTCCTGTAGCGCTCTTGGGCCTCTGCTCAACGCCTCGTAGGTTTTCTCGCCTGAGAGAGCTGACACCGCTCGGGACCTAACCACCTGCAGTGGAAGAAGTCTGGAGCTCGGCCAGACTTCTTCGGCACATGTATGGGGCTAGGTGCCAGATGTGGAAGAGCCTCTGCTGTCAAGCTCATGATCGCCTCAGTCTAGCACCTCGTCTCTCAGCACACAGCGACACCCAAAACCCACCCACCTTCGTCACCACCTGAATAAATAGCGGGCCGAATGCTACGTGGTGGCTTGACTACTCCGTATCCCGCTGCTACAATGTGTTGACGAATATGGCGTACGTATCAGGGGGGTGAAGCGATGGCCAAGGCTATCACGATCAGCATTTCGGAGGAGCTCCACGAGCGGCTGCAACGGCTTGGCAGTGACCTCAACCGGAGCCAGGTCTGCCAGCGGGCGCTGGAGGCGGTGGTCGAGCGGCTGGAGCTTAGGCAGCAACGGATGGAGGAGGGTATCGACAACCTTGCAGCCCGCCTGGCGGAGCAGCTTGGGAGAGACGATGAAGAGTCTTTCGAAGCTGGGCATGAGGCGGGCAGGGACTACGCTCAGGGGTGGGCCGGTCTTAGGGGCCTCCGGAAGCTCGCCAACCAGCGACGTTCCTTCAACCAACGGTGGCAATGTGGCGCCCTCGACGCGATTGACTGGCCGGACGACTTTCTCGATTACATCGAACACGTAGATCTTAACGTAGGCCAGTGGAGCGAGGAGGCCTTCTGGCGCGGGTTCGCTTGGGGTGCGGTCAACACCTACGATTTTGCCATGAAGTTGGTTGCGGAAAAGCAGGGTTCACGGGTGGGAGATGATCCGACCCGTCATCCACAAAATGTCGATGAAGGTCACCGCCGTCCAGCCTGATACAGCCGCCGCTGCCAAGGTGGGTAGCCTAGCCAAAGAACGCGAACGCACCCTTCCGGGGGATCGACGCTCGGAGGCTGGATCATGAGCGGAACAGCGCGTGAGAGCCCTGTGCTCGTCGCCGCCCTGGACTACACCGCCCGTGGCTGGCGGGTAGTAGACATGCCATCCGGCAGCAAGGCGCCGGTGCGCAAGGGTTGGCAGGATCTCCGTCTCACGAAGGAGGATCTGCCCAAGCTTTTCGCCAAGGGCGAGAACGTTGGCATCCTCCCGGGTGCGCCATCGGGCAACCTGATCGACGTGGACCTGGACGCCGCCGAGGCTGTCGCCGCAGCCCCTGCGTTTCTGCCTTCGACAGCGCTAGTCAGTGGGCGTCCCGGTAAGCCTCGAAGCCACTCCTGGTACACCTGCGATCCGCTACCGGCTACGGAGAAGTTTCACGATCCCACTGCTCGGGCGGGCGATGACGATAGGGGGATGCTGGTGGAGATCCGCAGTACGGGTTGCCAAACGGTAGCACCCCCGTCCCTGCACCCTGACAACGAACGCTACCGCTGGGAGGACTTCGGTGAACCTGCCCCGATCGATGGCCGTGTACTGAGGAACCAGGTGGCCCAGCTGGCCGCCTGCGCCCTCCTGGCCCGACACTGGCCTGCTGAGGGGAGCCGCCAGGACACGGCACTGGCCCTGGCGGGTTCCCTGCTGCGGGGCGGCTGGGACGTGGAGGACGTGGAGCACTTCATCGAGGCCGTCGCCCAGGCCGCAGGAGACGAGGAAACCAGCAAGCGGGTGACGGCTGGTGAATTCACGGCCAAGCGACTTCACACCGGGGGACGGGCGACAGGATGGCCGACCCTGGCAGCATTGGTGGGTGACCAGGTGGCGGATCGAGTGGCCGCCTGGTTGGGCATCGTCCTGAGAGCCGCCGATGCCATCCCGATAGCTTCACAACCCCAGTGGCCCCAGGACGCCGCCCCCGAAGCCTTCTACGGCCTGGCGGGTGACATCGTGCGCACCCTTGAGCCTCACACTGAGGCCGATCCGCTGGCCCTCCTGTCCAACGTGTTGGGGTTATTTGGCAACGTCGTCGGTTATCAGCCGTACTTCGTGACGGAGCAGGATAGACACGGGTTGCGGCTGTTCACCATTCAGGTAGGTGAGACAGCGAAGGGCCGAAAGGGGGTGGCCCACGAGATCGCCCGTAGGCTATTCCTTCAAGCCGCGCCAGAGTGGGCCGCTAGCAATATCACCACTGGCCTGTCATCCGGCGAGGGGCTGATCTGGGCTGTGCGCGATCCAATCGAGAAGCAAGAGCCCATCAAGGAGAAGGGGCGAGTACTGGGCTATCAAACAGTCCTGGTGGATGAGGGGATAGGCGACAAGAGGCTGATGGTCGTAGAACCAGAATTTGCGCGGACGCTGCGGGTGATGATGCGCGACGGTAACATCCTCAGCGCTGTGATCCGCCAGGCGTGGGACACGGGTAATCTCAGGGTTCTCACCAAGAGCACGCCTGCCAAGGCCACTGAGGCCAACATCAGCATCGTCGGCCACATCACGAAGGCAGAGTTGTTGCGCTACCTTGACGACTCCGAAGCCTTCAACGGCTTTGCCAACCGCTTCCTATGGGTTTGTGTTCGGCGGTCGAAGGTGCTGCCCGAAGGCGGCAGTGTGAACGAAGAGGAGATCGCGGCCCTAGCTCGTCGGGTGGGTGAGGCCATTCGCTTCGGCCAGGGCGTCCGGCAGATGGTTCGCGACGATGACGCAAGGGCGATCTGGCGTGAGGTGTACGCCAGCCTTTCCGAGGGCAAGCCAGGGCTGTTTGGCGCGGTGATCGGGCGCGCTGAGGCGCAGGTTGTGCGCCTGGCCTGCATCTATGCGCTGTTGGACAAGTCTTCGGTGGTGCGGGCAAACCACCTACTGGCGGCCCTGGCGTTCTGGGAACGATGTGAGGCCTGCGCACGTTACATCTTTGGCGACAGGACGGGTGACCCCGTGGCCGATACCATCCTCGCGGCCTTGCGCGCTGGACCTCTGTCCCAGACTCAGATCTCCCACCTGTTCAGGAGGCATCAGCCCGCTGGGCGCATCGCAACCGCGCTCGCTTCCCTTGAGCAGGCGGGGCTTGTGACCAGCGAGGAGCGGGAAACAGGCGGGAGGCCGGAGAGAGTATGGACCGCGACGTAGGGGGCTTATTTCGCATAATTCGCCTTTTTCGCGTTGGGGGCAGGGGTCTGTTATGGGTTATCTCGACATAGCTAAGAGAGTGCTAGAGGACAGGAGGCAAGTGTCACTCAGAGAGCGGCTTGAGGGTCGTGCTCCACGCGCAGGCATCTCAGGGTGCGAAATAAGCGAAGGAAGCGAAAAAAGGGTGGTCACACCCCACCGGCAGGGGGCGCAACACCTGGAATCCTGCTGCCCCCACCGTCCGCCGAGCGAGGTGGGGGAGCGCTGGGCGAGAGTGACGGCGGCTCAGGACCCCCACGTTTGTGCCTGTTGCGGCGGCCCCGTGCGCCCTGATCTGTGGGGCAAGGATGCCCTCTGCACCGTCTGCCGCAACGGGCGTGCCGCCAAGGAGGGGAGCGGTCACATGGTGCGGGCAGCCCTGGACATGGGGGCGAGACTGGTGGAGGACGGCGATGGCGGATGATGGCCGTCTCCTCCTCACCGTGCCGGAGGCGGCCCGACTTCTGCGCATCAGCCGCAACCTAGCCTACGAGTTGGTGGCCCAAGGCCGTCTGCCCCATATTCGTCTGGGCCGTCGTATCCTCATTCCCCGCTTCGGCCTAGAACAGTGGATCGCCCGTGAGGCGGGGCTACCCCAGCCACCAACGTCGGTGGTATCATCGCTGCCGCAACGCCATTAAGGAGGTGCGTCATGCAGGGCCATATCCGCAAGCGAGGCAAGGGTTCCTGGACAGTGGTGATGGAGTTGGGCCGCGATCCCCAGACGGGCAAGCGGAGACAACTGTGGCGCTCGGTCAAAGGCACCAAGAAGGAGGCCGAGGCTCTCCTGGTGCACTTGCTCCACCAACGGGACAGCGGTATTGACCAGCCACCAGGGAAAGTCACGGTGGGAGAGTACCTACAGAAGTGGCTCTCCGTCCACGCCCTTCCCAACACCGCCCCGAAGACCTTCAGGCGCTATGAGCAGATCGTCCGCGTCCACCTGCTGCCGACGCTGAGTGCCATCCCGCTTGCCAAGCTACGGCCCCTCCACGTCCAGCAGGTCTATACTCAGGTTCGGGAAAAGGGGCTGTCAGCCAGGACCGCCCTCCACTGTCACCGAGTTCTGCGAGAGGCCCTACATCACGCCCTCCGATGGCAACTGATTGGTCGCAACCCCGCCGACTCGGCGGAGCCGCCACGACCGATGCGGTATGAGATTGCCGCCCTGTCGCCAGATGACGCTCAGAGGCTCCTGAAGACCGCTGAGGGCACCTCCTACGACAGTCTGGTCTACCTAGCCCTGATGACAGGTCTTCGGCAAGGAGAACTGCTGGGCCTGCGATGGCAGGACGTGAACCTGGAAGCCAGCGTCCTGCACGTCCGGCAGACCTGCCAGTGGCTGTCAGGGGAGGGCTTCATCTTCCGCCAGCCCAAGACCTACCGAGGCACGCGCCCGGTGGCCCTGTCACGAGCAACGGTGGAGCGGCTGCGCGAGCACCGCCGCCGACAGCTAGAGCAACACCTCGCAGCAGGCCCTGCTTACGAAGACAACGACTTGGTTTTCGCCAATGCCCTGGGCGCTCCCGTTCACCCGACCAATCTCCGCAGGGCCTGGCTGGCCCTCGCAAGAGAGGCAGGCCTTGACCGCCTGCGCTTCCACGACCTTCGCCACGCCCACGCCTCCCTCTTGCTTCAGCAAGGCGTGCACCCTAAGATAGTCTCCGAGCGGCTGGGCCACGCTGGCGTGGCCATCACCCTCGACCTTTATAGCCACGTCCTCCCCGACCTCCAGGCCCAGGCTGCCGACGGGCTGGACGACCTGCTGAGCAGGGGCCGTTCCTGAACTTGGTTTGCAAAATGTTTGCAAATGCTAAGATTCCTCAGCCGAAAAGAGGGCCAATTCGTATCTATGGAGGGGTGGCCGAGCGGCTGAAGGCGGCGGTCTTGAAAACCGCTAACTCGATTCGTCGGGTTCGGGGGTTCGAATCCCTCCCCCTCCGCCAGCGTCAACGTTCATAGATCACATTCTTGGAGAGCTTTCATGAAGATCCACGAGTATCAGGCCAAGCAGATCATGTCCGACTACGGCGTGCCCATCCCCAAAGGGCGCGTCGT
>Ga0114930_10000563_pt1 | contig 38167 bp, 26 predicted proteins | sample AnhtaG_FD_87300 | JGI IMG/M metagenome (GOLD analysis project Ga0114930, IMG submission 87300) | Deep subsurface microbial communities from Anholt, Denmark to uncover new lineages of life (NeLLi) - Anholt_01485 metaG | ecosystem: Environmental > Aquatic > Marine > Oceanic > Sediment | place... | reverse complement strand
TGGCCACCAAGGACAGGTCGCCAGTATCTCGCAGCAAGCGTTCGCCGCACGTCTGGCGTAACGTATACGTGGACACTCTCCCCAAGCCTGCTTCCCGTGCGTAGCTGTTCACTAACCGCTGCACGGAGCGGGCAGATAGCGGGTCCCCATTCCTGCTTAGAAATAGAGGATCACCCCTTGAACTCGGCCGTTCCCCCAGGTACGCACTTAGCGCTCTCTGAACCGACCTGCTGAGAGGGATCTCCCGACCGTGAGATGTCCGTTGCCCCCGTACCTTCAAGACAGCCTTGTCCTCCGATAGCGCAACGTCGGCGACCCTGAGTCTGGCCAGCTCTCCCACACGGATCCCTGTCTGGAGCAAAAGCTGTACGATGGCATAGTCTCGCTTGGCGAGACCAGACGCCCCTCTCCGAACGGCATCTAGCAGACGTCCTACCTCCGACCGTGTGAGCCCTCTGGGCCCCTCCGACCTGGGCTGGGGCAGCAACTTGATCCCCAGAGAAGGATCCTCCTTCAGCAGGGCCGAGTCCAAAGCGTATCTATAGAACTTGCGGATGGATTGCAGACGCCGGTTGACCGTGGCTGGAGTATGAGCTTTCTCCGTCGCAAGTTCCAGACAATAACTCCGAATATCTTCCTCCGTCACCGTCAGCGGAGGTTTGGCGTGCGTGTGTGCTAACCACGAAGCGAAATGCCTGATGTCTCCCAGATAACTCTTGACGGTCCGCTCCGATAAGCCCGATTCCGTCAAGTACTTCTCATATGCCGCCAGAGTTTCCTGAAGCTCGGATTCACTCGTCGACATGCCGCTTCCTAGACGCCACTACCTGCACATACATAGGCCAATTATGACGGATAATGCGACCTTATACGTAATGATTGTACTCGACCCTCGGAGATTTGTCAAAATCGTGCCTCTCCGGGGACTACCCTTGGGGAGGGTCTGCCGTGCGAGTAGTGGCTAGTGAGCGAGCTTGGTGGTGTCACCTGCCACTTAGCTGGAGTTGAAACCAACCGCAGTTCGCCTCCGCCGAGGACGGTGAACTCGATGAGGGTGTACGACGGCGAATCCTGAGCAATGGGTGCGGTTTGTCGAGGTTGCTCTCAAGGACGCAGGCGCACCGTTTCCTGCTCCATGACTATGTCGGGCACGTCCCAGCCCTTTTGATCCATCATCTCGATGAACGCCCGGCGGAAGAGCAGTGTGACCTCCACCTTCACCTCTCCTTCGTCCGGAGCGGCAAAGTTGTAACTACTGCTATCGGTGGCGAAGGCGGCCAGCCGGTTGTCGCTCAGCACGCGGGTCGGGTTCCAGTAGGCCGCCGAGGGTGAGATCTCGGTCCATAGCTCCTCCAGCACCTTGGCGAAAGCTTTGCCGGGCTGGTCGGCGTAGTATCCTTCGCTGGGGTCGCCAACACCGCCCCACTCCGGTACCGTCGGCCCCTCCAGTTGCTCCAGCGGGTTGCCGTAGGCATCGGTGGCTTGCACCAGCAGGATGAGATGGCGTGCCGGAAAGTCGGTGGGGACGTGGTGCCCGGTTTGGTCGTTGGTGATCTCCACCTGCACCATAACGGCGTCCCCCTCAAGCTGGGCAGTGGCGGTCATGGTGACCGCGTTTTGCAGCAACTCGTCATCCATCGCGCCGGGCATGTAGTGGCTGAAGATGCGCCCCGGTGGACGTTCCAGCCCGCCTTTCTCCGGTAGGGCAAAGAAAGTGGCGTCGGTAACCGGCATGTGGCAGTCCTGGCAGGTCTGGCCGTTCTCTGGATCGTTGTAGGGGCTTCTCAACCACTCCCCGAAGGAGTCGTAGATCACCGTATCCCAGAACACCCCAAAGTGGCACGGCGCGCAGAAAGCACTCTCTTCCTCCAGCGGCAGGTAACTCACACGGCGGGTCACGTCGTCGAAGGTGCCAAAGAACAACACCTCATCTCCCTCCGAGCGGTAGAGCCGCATGGAGAGCACCCCGGGCATGTTGGGATAGGGGAGGCCGGTGGCCGGATCGAGCGTCACATCCCCAATCTTGTGGCAGAACTCGCAGAACACTCCCTCCGACTCGATGCCGGAGAGCTGGTTGGGATCGGCAGCGTAGGCCCCGCCCGGCTTGGCGGCGGCAGCAGGCACGTGGCAGGCGGCGCAGTTGCCCGCCGTGTCCGGAAAGTCCAGCTTGTAGCCGGCACCGTAGTAGGGTTCGCTGGGATCGGGCCGCAAGGGAAAGGACCCGTAGTCGCGGCTGTAGCCGCGACGAGTAAGGGGGCTCTGGTTGCCCTGCACGTCGGTGCCGTTGTACATGGTGAGAAAGCGCGGGTTGACGGCAGACTGCGAGTGGGCATCCTCCAGCCACTCGGCGTAATGGTCAACCATGCAGTGGCCGCAACTCTTGGAGCCCTCTGCTCCCTCCATCGAGAACCAGGTGTAGTCAGGGTTGTCGGTGGTGTAGTAGGGTCTAATGGTAATGGTGACTGGCTCCGTGCCAGGCGTGGCGCTAGTCCAACCGACGTAGTAGGCGTCGGCCCAGGCGGTGACGCTTACCGGGACGCTGGCCCTCAGCCCACCGAGGGTGAAAGAACCGTCGGTGGCGGTCGTCGTCTTGTTGTTCGTGGCCCGGATCCGGACGGTCGCCCCCGCCACCGGGACATCGTCGTCCAGCACCACGCCACATACCGTGTCTGAAGACAGAGGATACTCAACGGCCAGTGGCGATGGTGAAGGCGCAGGGACGGCAGTGTTACACGCAGCCCAGAACATCACGCCCGTACAGATGACCGCCGCGATGGCCGAGAGCCGTCTACTTATCACGGGCTCAGCTCCTTCGACGCGAGACCCAGACCAGGCCAAGCAACGCTACTGGCAGGGCGGCCGCCCCAGGGCAGATGCCGCCTCCTCCACAGAGAACGGGAACCACCTCGGACGGCGCGGTCGGTTGGGCCTCCGATGGGGTGCCGACGGGTAGAACGGGACCAACGCGCACGGTTGGCAACGCCTCCAATGCTGGCTGCGGCGGCTGGGCGTCCAGATCCAGGCGGAAGACGCCCGCGCCGTTGCTGGCGACGTATACATGTTGGCCATCCGAGGATATTGACAGTCCCATCACGGCGCGAGTGGTCAGACCGGTGTTGATCTGGATCCAGGTCAGTCCGGCGTCAACAGAGCGATACATTCCGCTGGTCAGGTCGCTGGCATAAACCACATCTGGATTCGTGGGATCAAAGACGATGTCATAGACTGTAGCATTGGGCTCCAGCCCGGCAGCTACGTGTTGCCATGTCTCACCAGCATCGGTGCTTAGATGGAGCCCCTGCATCTCGACACCTGCGAGTACGCGGCGCGAGTCAGCCGGGCTCACGGCTACACTACGAACTGGCTGCTGCTCGGGCAGACGCGCCACCCTGGTCCAATGCAGCCCTCCATCGGTCGCTCTGAGCAACCCAATCCGGCTGGCGGCATACACAGTCTGAGCATCGGTGGGGTCGACTGCCAGGTCGAAAATGATTACGTCTGTGAGTTCTTCCGGCGTGATGTTCTCCCAGGTTGTTCCTCCATCATGGGAAGCGGCCAATCCTCCGCCAGCGGCAAATATCTCCCCAACCGCTGGACTTATCATGGTCAGATGATGTCCCGCTCCCGCGTAAACAGTGGTTGGATCCGAAGGTGCGAACACGAGCGCGCTCACCGTCGGACCGAAGGGAGGCGGCACAATTCGAGTCTGCCATCTTGATTCCTCCTCGGTCCATTCAAGAATACCATCTCCGCCGACCAACACGTGGTTGACTCGAGAAGCGTCGAGAGCGACTGCCAGCCATTCTCCCGGTGCCACAGCTTTGTCTTCCCCAGGGTTACGAAGGCCGTGCCAGGAGTTTCCCCCGTCATCGCTGTACCAGCCGCCACTGCGGCCGGCCGCGTAGACCTTCGCGGGATCGAAGGGATCTACTCCAACATGGATGACCTGTGCACCCGTGTAGCCTTGGCTGGCGTTTCGCCAGGTCCGGCCCCCATCCTCGCTCAGGAAGTTCCCGCCGCTGTAGTTGTTGGCGAAGACACGGTTGGCATCACGCGGATCACATTGCATGTCGATCGGCCAACCAGCACGCACACCCGGTGGCCCCCAACCACCCTCACCTCCGGCAACCAATTCCCACGTCTGGCCAGCATCCCCGCTGCGATAAACAGCCGCTTCGCTTCCGGCGTAGGCGATGTTCGGATCAGATGTGCACAACTCGACCGAGCTGTAGGCCTGAAAGAGAAGATTTGGCGGCGAGGCCAAGACCTGGGTCCAATGCTCACCTCCATCTGTCGTGCGATAGATGCCTGCTGAGATGCTTCCCTCGGCAAGGAGGCGTTCGAAGTACATCTCAGGGACGACGTGGCCGGCTGCAGCCAGCAGGATGTCAGGGTTTTCCGGGTGCATGAACAAGCTACCGATGTAAAGCATCCCGAGGCCATTCTCTTCGTTGAGGATCCTCCACGTCTGGCCTCCATCAGTGGACTTCAGGATCCCCAACCCGCCGAATGGTTCGGTGTCCAAGTCGCCCTGACCCACCGCGCCACGGTCAAAGATACCTGTGGAGACGTAGAGCACATCTGGGTCCCGTGGGTCTATCCACAGGTAGCGGGCGAGGCTGGAGGGCATTCCACCGTCCCAGATCACCTCCCAGGATTCGCCGCCGTTCGTCGTCTTGTGGACAACGCCGCCCCGAGGATCGAAGAGTGGATCACCCCAGCCGAACTTGATCGTCTCAGCCATCGCGTAAACGATGTCTGAGGTTCGCGGATCAATGGTGAAACCACGGAACGTGAGGCCGTCATACTCGATGGTCACACCCTCGTCCTTCTCCACCCACGTGCGCCCTCCATCGGTCGATTTGTAAATATGGCCTGTCAAATCTGTACCGGCCCAAACGATCTGTGGGTTGTGTGGGTCCACCGTCAAGCAGAAGATCGGGAGGGCATCGGCGGTAGGGCCGGCCTGGCCCGGGATGCCGGTGTTGGCAGGCTGCCAGGTGTAACCGTTGTCGGCGCTGATGTGCACGCCGGCGTAGTTATCGGTGACGTACCAGATGTTGGGATCGTCGAAGTTGTACCGGATGTCGTAGCCTAGGCCTCCGGGCGGACCGCCCGTGCGGACCCAAGTAAACTCACCGGGTGAAATCACTCCCGGTGTCGGCAAGGGTTCGATCGGGGGTGAGGCCTCGGCCAGCCTAGTCGCTTCAGGCATAGGAGTGGCTTCAACCGGAGGTGGGGCCTCAGCGGCGACGGTCAACACAAGGTCGTCGAACTCGCCCGTCGCCTCGCCCTCGACCCGGAAGCCGACGCCGCCCGGCGGCAAAGGGTCGGGATCGGTGGCACTCAACACCGGCTGGCCGTCCAGTGCCACCCGGTGCGTCTCGCCAGCTACGGTGACGCCGATCTGCAGCCATTCGCCGGAGGGAACAGAGGTTGGCGCCGCGCCCAGTTCCCTCGGCACGCCGCCCGCTACGCGATGCAGTGCCACAAAGTCACCGCCAAGGCGGATGGCATACTCTCCCCTGTCGCTCCAACGATACTGAACCAGCAACTCTCCCTCACCGCTGTACCGAGCACGGACAGTAAGGGACAAGTCTGCCCACAAGCCGCCGTGGAAGGCAAAACCGCCGGGCTCGATACGTAGTACTCCGTCAACAGTCTGCACACCAGGCGAGTGCTCCCAATCGGGTAGGGCTGGGTCGTCGAAGGTCTCAGTGAGCACCGGCTCCTGCCCGGAGGCGGGGACAGCGAGTGCGGCAACCACCAGCAACATGGCAACTAGCAGAACTGCGCGAAGTATACGGACGTGGGTCATCGGTCTCCCCCTTCCAGACTGAGCAATGCCGCCTCCCAAACCCAACCGTGCGAAGCATCCTGAGCCGCATGTTGAGTAACAGCCTTCGATACGGTTCTCTACTGCGCCCGTACCTACTCAGGATGCTCCGTTGCCTGGCTCCACAGACGTGGGAGTTGGCCTACGTTCTTGCGCCTTTCCCAGGAGCGTCTGCTCCGGCCGAAGAACCCGTGGAACCCTTCACAAGATGGAGCGTACGCCGCGCCAGCTTGGTCGAGTTGGCGTGTGTACAGAAACGCCTAACCACACATTCCGACCAATAAGAAGACGGCCACTAAGGACAGAGCAACAACTAACCACTTCATATAACGCGTTTTACTTCTCATAGCGCTCCTCCGTCACGCTGCCACAAACCGCCTGAAGGCCGGTTCTCCAACATGCTCTCAGCCTGTATCGGCGAACGAGTCGAAGGCCTTCCTCTTAGAATGTCCTTGCTAGAGATGGTCGTTACCACCTCCCCGAGTAGGGCCCACTGATCTCAGAAGCCCCAGTCCTTTCCAAGATATGTAGGCTCTTGCGCGCACGAATTTGGAAAGACCGTCAGCGTGTAATGCAGCGCGGAACTGCCGTCCTCCGATGAATCTCGCTCACTAAACTGCTTCCCGCATCCCAGTACCGACTGAGCGTGTTGAAGCGAAGAGAAAGTATGATCAAGGCCATAGACGGCGATCTTGTCATCGGGACTCCAGATACCGTCGGAGTCACGCAAATAGACCCCAATATCGAAAGTGAAGTTCGTGCTCCCCTTGTCGAAGGGGAGGATCAGCACGTCGGGAACATCTTCATCTAAGAACCCCGAGATGCACACATCCGCAAACGTATACCAGATGCCGCATTTCACGTCATGGGTATGCCTTTGGCGACCGCAGGGTTTGGTAGACCGCTGCCCCGCCATACCTAGATTGATATGGCCGTAGGACTCGCATGTAGAACAATCGCCGCAGAGCCAACCGTCACAGGTATACGTCCAGTAGATTCTATCGAACTTGACCTGGACGTATGCCCGGGACTTGGGTAGATCGTAAGCTAGCTCTTGACTCAAGGGCGATTGCGCCTCTCCGGCATCGGCAGCGACCTGCCACCGAATTCGCCGATCGTAGAGGGCAGGGAGTGTCACAGTGGTATCTCGCACGTTAGCGCCATAAACAGATTTGTATTGGGCGCCGTTCAGAAAGATTGTGAACCCGGTGAGTTGCTGGGATCCGGTCCAGTCCCAACGAAGCCGCCGGTTCATGAACCACTGTTCCCATTGCTTCGGATAGACAGCCCTAACGGGTTCTTTGCCTATCTTCTCCTCTCTCAAGCTGTAGGGCGCTGGAATTGTGGAGTCCCTATACGAATAGGTGACCATGGTCTCCCTGCCCCCGATTGGCTGGACAGTCACGCCGATCTCGTAAGTCTCCCCCGTCAACGACCGCCGGGTCCCATCCCAGGTCTCGCGAGCGTAAGCGCCGCTGAAGGTACCGAGGTCGCTCAGCCTTTGCCCGGCCCATCCCCAGCACTCGCCGGTCATCTGCAAGGAGTCATCCCCCGGAATCGGGAGAGCGAACTTGCGGTCTGCGGCTGACCAGGCAGCGATGTTCGCTTGGCCCCCACTGACTTGGACGAAATGCGAATCGTCCCCTGGCATCCGCACCTCGGGCGTATTCTCGAAGGAGACGTAGCAATAGGCTCTGTCGTAGGCACCGCCCGTGGTCATGTCCACCACTTCAAGCTGCAAGCGGTCAGGTGCAGCGGTGGGGCAAGATGGATCCACCTCCACCCAGACGATGTTGCTGGGCTGCTTGCCGACGAAGTTGACAGCCTCCACCCAGAAACTCAAGCCGCCGGTCTGGGGCGCAGGAAACTCCACCCAGGCTGGACCGCCCCCGGCCGGCTGGAGAGAGGCGATGAGCCGCGGCGATCCGCCCAATGGTGCCATCCAGACGTCGTAGCGCAGCTCGTTGGAGGCGTTGTCATTCCAGCGCAGGCGCACCATGCAGTCTTCCACGCTGCCTTGCAGGCCGGTGGGCGCGGCTGGCGGCGTGAAGACAGGGATTGCCAGTTGAGGGAGTAGGGAGCCAACTATTATGGGCAGCGGGACGGTGCTTGTGACGACGCCCCCCGGCGGGGGCACGAAGGGCCCGGGGAGGGTAGGCAGCGATCCAAGGGGAGGAACGGGTGGCATGGGCACCTGAACGCTCCCGGGCGGCGTGGACGGCACTGACGGGCCAACAGATGGTGGTATCGCTTCTTCGCCCTCTTCTGTTTCAGGCCACGCCGGGACGGTCACGGAAGTGCCTGGTGGAAGCTCCTCAGCACCCAGATCGGGATTCAACTCCTGCAGAGCTCCGGGGTCGATCTCGTGTGAATCGGCGACATCTTCCAGTGTCTGCCCTTCTTCCAGAGTGACCTCGACGAAAGGCTCACCAGGGGGGGATAGGGCCTCGCCGACGATGGCCAGCGGCATGCTCTGGCCGATGATGCCCTCAACGTTCACGGCACGTGCAAAGAGCAGGTTGGGCCCCTCGGACACGACAAACTCAAAGGAAGCCGCGAAGGCGGACCTGCCCTCGGCCACATCGCTGTCCCGCGTCTCCAACAGTTCACCCCCCACCCACAATTCGACCCGAGTGACCGGCGTCCGTCCCACGGCCGTCGCAGCCACCAACAGTCCGCTCCCTGTGGGTGCCGAAACGCCTGAGGCCGGCTCGGTTATGTAGACCGTTGGTGCCTCAAACTCAGCGCGAGCCTGGTCCAACTGGCGCGTGAATAGAAACGCGAGCGGGCACAGAAGAACCAGTGCCAACACGACCAGGGATAGGACAGCAACAACTGCCCACTTGACGCATCCTCTTCTCCTCTTCATCGCGCTCCTTCCTTATTCGGGTGATGTATGGACCAGTAGCACTCCTAGCCTCCGCCAGGCATCACTCCGGGATTGTGTTACTACCATTGCTCAGAGTGGGAGTTGTTGCCAGGATTCGGATCGTTCAAGGGCACCTGCATGGTGCAGGTCACGGAGTGCTGGTAGCCCGGAACAATCGAGATGTCAGTATTGAACTCCTGCGTCTGACCCGGGCTAAGGCTGGAGATAGGAATGGGCATGGGCCCCTGCTGGCCCGAGTCAATGGTGGTACCTTCAATCGGGTCGGTCGTAACCCACTGGCACGACAATTGAACGGTGACGTTGTTAGCGGTGCCCGGGCCATGGTTGGTGATCCTGACCCACACCGGCCCGGAAGGCGTCTGCGGGTAAAGGTCGGTGATCGCCAAGTCTACCCCGGAGGGCGGCGGGGGGGCCTGACTGACGGTGACGGTCACTTGTTGCGTGGTCGGGCCCCCGCAACCGGTGGCGACCATGGTGTAGATTGTAGTACTCTGAGGACTCACGACACGTGAGCCCGGTGATCCCACTTCGCCAAGGCCAGGACTTATGACTACTGAGCGCACCAACTCGTCGCTGTTTCCGTTCGTTACCCGACCCCAGCTAAGCGTGGTGGACTGGCCAGCGGTGATGGTGCTCGGGTTGGCGGTAAAGGAGGAGATCACCGGCGCACCTGGACATCCGGGCGGCGGCGTGGGCACTGGCGGTGGTGTCGGCTCCGGCGGCGGTGTTGGCTCTGGCTCCCCTTCGACGTGGAGCGTTACCGCCCTCACTCGGGGACCGTCAGGTGTTTCCACCAGAAGTTCGTAGTTGGTGGTCTGCGAAGGGCATTCCTCGCGCTCCCCAACGTGCGGGACCTCCTGGCCATCGATGAGCACACGCCACTCCTCAGGAGCGCCCACCTCCCAGAGCAACACGGCGCATCCACCGGCCGGGATCATGTCCGGATCTACCACAAAGAAGATCGCCACCTCGCCCTCTGGCGGCTCGACGTGGAGGGTTGTCGTCCGCATCTCGCCCGTCTCGGGAACTAGCAGCTCGTAAGTCGTAGTCTCCGGGGGACATACCTCCCTCTCGCCCGTAGGTGGCACACCCTCGCCACCAAGCAACGCGTCTGCTGGAGGAAGCACCTCCCAACGCAACACGGCGCACTCGCCGGCGGGAATCGCTTCGGGCTCCACGAAGAAGATGATCTCTCCCTCCCCTGGCTCAGGCGGTACCGTTGGCGAAACCTCCAGCACCTCGCCCACCGTCACCACCGATATGGCCTCGCCGCCGACGTTGCCCTGGTTATCTATGCCCCTGGCGCGGACGGTGTAGGTGCCCGGTTCGGTCGGGTCCCATTCCACCGTGGCCTGGGCCAGACGGCCGCCATCGGCAGAGGCGGTCACCAGGGGGGCATCGTCAACGAAGAATTCAAAGCTGGCCACGCCATCGGCATCGGAGGCGTGTGCTTGAACCGTGACCGGCCCCAGTGGAAGCGCGGATCCGTCGAGGGGCCGATCCAACCAGACCATTGGCCCCTGCGCCGACGCGCCACAGGCGGCCAGCACGAGCACCATCACGAGCACCACGATACGACAAATGAGCGACCATCTCATGTCCTTCCTCCTTCTTCTCCGGTGACAGGCTGGTCACTTGCCATACGAGTAGTCTGCTGCCCGTGCGCTGAGCACAGGATCCCATAACCACGGGGATACTCAACAAGTAAACCATATCACTTCACACATCGCAACCTGGAACGGGAGGTGGGAGTGCCAGACATCGCCAAGGTCAGCCTGTGCGCTCCAAAGCAACCACAACGCGACGGCCGCCGTGCCGCCAGCCAGTGCTATGAGTGACAATCTACAAAGGGCAAACAATGTGTTGGCCCGGAGACGACACCAATGACCTGGATTCCCATGAAGGGAAGTGTCATCGGCAGCGGAACCACCTCGCAGGGCTGCTGAGAGGCCTCTGGGAGAGGGGAGAGGAAAGCGGCGAGACGTGAGGCGCGGTGCCCAAGTTCGCCGCGCTGAGTCCCAAGAACCGGGCATCCTGACGCACGTCCCAAGCTCCGTCTTGAGTGGGCCGAAGCCGGCATCGAGGCGTGCGACAGGCATTTCCAGGGCTCATGTACTCATGAAACGAAGCCCTACGAACGCAAAGACGCTCATCCGAGCGGCTCTCAAGGAAGTCGGCTCACAGTGCGGGCAATCAGCAAAGCAGTTACCATGTGGCGGAGCTTTGGAAAAGGTACCACCTCGTGATCATCGTGGGTGTTATTCATCAGTTCCAGACTCCCTCTAGGAGACCTCGCCCGCTGGCCGGTTGGCCAGAAAAACAGACGGCGGCGTCCCCTTGGACCGGGCGAGATGACGGACAGAGTTGAACAGCTCGTTGCAGCCGTCGATCAAGGGCGGAGCCCTGCCCATCAACGGCGCAGGTGGCCACCCCGACCGACCTCAGTCACCCGTGCCCCGATACTGAGAGATCGCGTCCTCAAGGACAGCCTCTGCCAACACGGAACAATGCAGCTTTCCTTCGGGCAGGCCACCCAAAGCGGCTGAAACGTCTTCGTTGCGGACCGCCAACGCTTCGTCAAGCGATTTGCCCATGACCAGTTCCGTGAGTACGCTGGCGGCAGCGATAGCGGCAGGGCAGCCGAAGATCTTCACCTTGGCGTCCACAATGGTGTTCTCTTCGATCTTCAGGTACAGACGGACGGTATCCCCGTCCGCTGGGTTCCCCGCCTCCCCCACCGCACTTGCATTCTCAATGGATCCCACGTTGCGAGGGTTCTGAAAGTGATCCATGACCTTCTCATCGTGCATCTAGTTGCTTCCTCTCGTTTTCCTCGCGTCCGATCAGCATGATCTTGGGGCCTGACTCCACATTTTCCAGAAAGACATCGCCTTCCCGGAGCTTCCTGTCTAGTTCGTCCCGCTCATAAACGACGTAGTTGATCTCCCGTCCGATAGAGTCCTCAAGTTGCGAGACGAGGGAGGACAACCGCATCAGGTCCACTTCACCGACGATCATCAGGTCAATGTCCGACGAGGCGTCCTCATCTCCGGCGGCGACTGACCCGTAGATGAAAGCTTCCTCGACAGTACCTAGCTGACCAAGACCGCCCCGCAAAACGTCACCCATGCCGGCCGTCTTGAGAATGATGCTCTTCAACTCAGCGTAGATGGGGAAGTCTTTGTTGACGCTGTAGTACTTCAGGTTCGCTTCGGCTTGGGCCTCCAGGAGACCAATTCGCTCCAATCGGCGCAACTCCCGCTGGATTCCGTACGGGGACTCCTCCAGCAGACGTGCCAATTCACGCGTGTAGAAGCGTGTATCAGGATTGGTCAGAAAGGTGGTCAGTAATTTGACGCGCACCCTTGAAGAGAACAGTTGCTGAAGCATAGAGTCACCTGCTGTACAAAGAAATTGTACGCTTGTACAAAATCCTTGTACATTGTACCACGGGTCACTCTTGTCCGCAAGCCAATACAGCCAAATCCCTTGCATGTCAGGTTGCACCCACCTGACCGTGCTTTGGATCTGTGCAAGGTGCCGGTGCTCTCCACAGTGTGCGACTACAGCCTCAAGGACGGGGCCGCGCTGACGGCGGCAATCACCGACTGAGAGCTGACTACTGAAGAACTGGCGCTGGTCGGTGAGCGCATTCTGAATGCAGAGAATCTCATCAACGTGCACCTCGGCGCAGGCCGGGCCGACGACGACCTACCCGACCACTTCGTCGAGGATCGGGTCCCCGACGCCGGCCCCACCCGCGGAATGACGGTGGACATTGAGCGGCTCAGGAAAGACTTCTACGCTGCGATGGAATGGGACGACGAGGGACGTCCCACGCCTGAGAAACTCAAGGAGCTGGGCCTGGAACGCTTTATCCAGCACGCATCTCTCACGCCGCTCGTAAGCGCAGCAGTGTCACTTCCGGGCGACAATTGAAGCGCACAGGCGGGGCAATGAGGCCTATGCCCCGGTTGACGTAGACCAGCGCGTTTGGCCCTTGGACCAGCCCGGCGGCGTACTTCTCGCCGAAGCAGGATGGCACCACTGGCCTGCCGAGGAAAGGTACGTGCACCTGGCCACCATGCGTATGACCACACAGGGCGAGGTCGATGCGGCTCTGGGGCAACATCTCTGTGAAATCCGGGTTGTGCACCATGAGCAGTCGGGCTTCGTCTGCCGGTATGCCCATTAGTAGACTGGCCAAAGAATCCCGCGTCTCCGACCACATAGCGCGGAAGTCGCTGAACGATCCACCAAAGAAGCCAGCCGTGTAGCCGGTGTCCTCGATGCCCAGCAGCCAGAGGTGCTCACTCCCCACCTCCACGGCCCCGCGTTCGTCCCTCAGCACCCTGATGCCGGCCTCCTCGACGTTGGCAGCCACCTGGTCGGCGTCGGTCCAGTTGTCGTGGTTGCCCAGGACTGCATATACCCCATAGCGCGCCTTGAGCGACGCCAGTTGCTGGGCACAGGCGCTGCTGTAACTCGCTGAGCCGCAAACGAAATCCCCCGTAAGGACGATCAAGTCGGCCCCCAGCTCATTGGCGATATTCACGCTGCGGCGAACGTCCTCTGCGCTCACGTATCGTCCCAGGTGGAAGTCGCCCAGTTGAGCGATGGTGAACCCCTCCAGCGCCTCGGGCAAGCCCGGCAACGGGACGTCAACCTCGGTCACCTCTATCCACCTGGGCTCCACCTGCGTCACGTACAGCGGAGCAAGCAGAGCTGCTGTGGCCCCGCCTAGCAGTGCCCCGCAGCCTGCTTTCAGGAATGTACGGCGAGAGACTCGGGGGCTGTGGTTGGATTCCTCGGCCATCTTCGGAACGCTCACACAAAGGCGATGATCTTGGCACGCACACGTAGAGCGGATTCTACTGCCAAACACGGCGAACGGCAAGCGTCATGGAATCCAGCGCACTAGCGTGCCGGTTCAGTGGCGCGAACATGCCCGAACCTCCCGCTTGCTCTTTCAGCAAGGAATTGGCACAATGCCCCAAAGCCGCCGCAAGAAGGATTCTGCCAGCCCCGGAAATGCGGTAGCTCACTGACAAGCAATCCAGGCACGCAACCAGTTGATAACTCGGCACGTAGCCGTGAAGAAATGGAGACAAATAGGTGAAACGCATAGCTGTCACTACATCTGCAATCATCGTTCTGCTTACAATATCGCTCCTTGGGTGCGGAGGGCCCGCCCCAGAGCCGACCGTTACACCACTGCCGCCAACACCGACTCCCCCTCCCACACCTACTCCCACACCTACTCCCATGCCGAAGATCATGGATCCCAACTACAGCCATGCCTCCTTGGCTCTCTCCATCTGGTATCCAGAGGATTGGGTCTACGAGGAGGCAGAGGACGGCGTGATCTTCGGCACCTCAGGGGCGCTCATCTCCGGTGAGGCCCTGGAAACGGGTGCCGCCATGGCCATCATGCGCGAGAACGTTGAGGATGAGGAAACGATCAAGGACCTGGCCCAAACCACGCTGGAAAACCTCTACTTCGAGGAACTGGAGACCAGCGATCCACAACCTCACTCTGTAGGCGACCAGCGCGGCATCATCATCAACCTCGAAGGCACTCCTGAGGAATCCTCCGTGCCTTTCCGAGGCATCCTGGCCGTGGTTGAGCGCGGCGATTGGGGCTACGTCTTCCTCGGAGTCTCGGTGGTAGACGACTGGTCAGAGTATGGCGAGACGCTGGAGAAGATGCTTCGTAGCGTGGTGTTTGAGACCGTCGAGAACATCTACAGCAGCGACACGTTGGGCCTCAGGATCTGGTTTCCAGAGAACTGGGTCTACGAGGATGACCGGGACCAAATCATCTTCGCCAGCTCGGCCGGCCTGTTCGAGAGCGGAGATCTGGAAAGCGGTGCGGCCATGCTGGTCTCGGGTTCTTCCCTGCCAGACGTGTCACTGGAGGAATGGTTTGAAGATCAAGCCGCCGATCTCGACTTCGAGGAGGGTGGCGCGACCAGCGACATCGAGCCCCGCACGATTGGTGGCCAGAGCGGGCTTATCCTCACCCTGCAAGGGATACCTCTCGGCAGCGAAACCCTGGTGAAAGGCTTCGTCGCAGCCGCAGACTACGAGGACTGGGGATACTTGTTCCTCGGAGTCTCAGCCGCGGACGAGTGGGCCGAGCAGGGTCCAATCCTCGAGGAGATGCTGGATACGGTCCAGTTCGTTGAGTAATCGGACGCGACGTCGTACCGTGGCCTTTGCTTAAGGGTCAGCACACCAGGGGCACGCCATGCCGTTTCCCGACTGGTGTCTTGTGTGCCTGAGATCCACCCCTAGCGCCCAGAAGACCAGTCCTCCCTGGAACAGCCAGTAGTAGACCAAGTACACACCCGCTCCAATCAGGAACATCGCACTCACACGATGGACGTACGGCGTGAGCGTCCTTGGCCAACGGGCCACGGACGGCCTGGCCACGGCGGCACCTATCATGACGACGAAGATGACCGTACCCATGCCCAGCGCGTACCAGAGGAACTGATCCAGGCCGCGCAGCAACCCCTGACTCGCTAGAGTCCCTCCCACCACCGCCAGGAAGATGGGAAGTGCGCAACTCAGCGAGGCGACGGCATAGACGATGCCGAACAGGAATGCATTGCCGAGATTTCGCTGTGGGTTGATTGGCGCCTGTCTTCCAGCCACCAGGCCCAGGCTCTTGTGGGTCAGCAAGAGGCACAGACCGAGCACGATCATCGCAGCTCCAACGATCGATCCGGCATAGGGGAAGGCTGAGATCAACCACTGGCCACCAGCGGCGACCGTCGTTCTCACCATCCCTCTTGCCAATGTACGAGACCCTGGTGCAGTGCGCAGAATCCCACAGTGTGTAGTTTTCCGCACCATTGGCGTCGTACGTCGCCGAGAACGTGTTTGGTCCGCACTGTGTTCTTCCCGCGCCCCTCTTTCAGGTGGTGCTGGGGCGCCCCATTGAACGCCAAGACCACAGGAGGTGGCGGGAAGCACTGGAATAGCACCATATGTAGTGGCCCACGAGTGGGACCTTGTCCAACGACAGGTTTTGAGTCGTGCTAATAACCTATTCAGATCCCACAGTCTCTCGCCGCCGCGGCCGCCGGTACCGCCAGCCCGTCAACCTGGCACAGTTCTTGCAGCAAGAGACTGTAGAGGTTCGTTTGACCAGGCCAGTATCCCCGGGAGCAGGCTGTATCAGGTTATCTGCGCATTGGTCCACGTTCCCGTTCGAATATCGGAGGGTTGACAGTGGTTATCGATGTCACGCCGAAGAGCCAGAAGGAGGCCTAATCCATCCCCTCACAGTCAAGAGTGAAACGGAGTCTCACCTGGCCGTTTTCTGCCGACGAGGATGGAGCAAGAGTGCCGGATCGGCACCGCGGCGCACCTTGGGATGGCATCAAGGTACGTGCCGTGGCGATAGAGTGCCGCAGCCTTGCCACGCCAGGCAATGTCCGTCGGGGCCCCGACGGTGGGGCAGGTGGTTCTCCGCATACGCCACGATGCGGTGCCGCTACACGGCCTGGCACTGAGAGTGGGCGCACCCCACGTCTTGATGTCGAGCGAGGAGAGCGCGAGCGTAGGGGACCCACAAATGAGAGAAAGCGAATGGTGATAGCGGCAGCTAGGCACGGGATGGCGTAGTCAGCACAGTTGGCCGCTCAGTGATGGAGCTACTCAAGATGGAGAATACCCAGAAGACGGAAGACCAACTCATACATGATCTAGTAGAATGCCGCCGGCGCGTCGCCAAGTTGGAGGCTGAGCGCCTGAAGGTGGAGCAGGCGCTACACCGAGAGGAGAGCCGGCTTGATGTCCTGCGGCAATTGGGGTTGGAACTCGCGGGCTCGCGGGGACCGGACGATCTCCTCCACTGCATCCTGTCACGGGCCGTTCAACTAGTGGGAGGAACATCAGGTGGCCTCTGCGTGTACCGTCCAGACCAGGATCTCCTTGAGTGGACGGTGGTCACCGAGCCCCAGTTCCTGCCTGTAGGAAGCGTCGTCAAACAAGGCGAAGGGCTCGCTGGCGAGGTATGGGAAACCGGCGATGCTCTCACCGTCGACGACTACCCGCATTGGCACGGACGAGCCTCCGTGGATCAAGGATCACCCTGGACCGCCGCAGTGGGCGTGCCGCTCCGGCGCGGCGGGAGGTTCGGGGGTGTGCTCGGCGTTTTCTCGGACGCCGGGAACACCTTTTCCGCAGCCGACACAGAACTCCTCAACCTCCTAGCCAGCCCCGCCGCGCTCATCATTGAGAACGCACGCTTGACCAAGCAGCAACGCCGTGGCCATCGGCAAACACAGACCATCACCGAGGTAGGACGGAGTATCGCTGCTATTCTCGATCTCGACACTCTGCTCTCTCAAGTCGTTGATCTCATCGCTGACCGCTTCGGATACTGCTTCGTCCATGTCTTCCAAGTCGACTCTGACGCTGGACGTGCGGTATTCAAAGCAGGCACCGGGCTTGCCGGACGTATCTTGAAGGAACGGGGTGTCTCGTTGAGGATAGGCGAAGAGGGGATCATCGGATGGGTAGCCCACAGTGGTGAACCACTCATAGCCGACAACGTGGACGAGGAACCTCGCTACTACTTCCACCCGGCACTTGCAGACACCAGCTCTGAGTTGGCTGTCCCCATCCGCCTGCGCCAAAAGGTCATTGGCGTGTTGGATGTGCAAAGCGAGGAATTGGACGCTTTCGATGAAACCGATCTAGGGACGTTGCAGACACTGGCAGATCAACTGGCCGTGGCAATGGAAAATGCCCGCCTTTATGAACAGGAGCGGAGGAGAAGTGTAGAGCTCTCTACACTCCTTGAGACCGCTCGAGATCTCGCCTCGTCTCTCGATCTTGACGAAGTCCTGGAGACTATTGCTCGCAGGGCCAAGGAACTGACTCTCGCCGATGGCAGCAGGATCTACCTTCTGAACCAAGCTGAAGAGACCTTGACGCCCCTGGTCGTGCTGGAGGACTACGCCGATGAGATCATGGCCACCTACGTTCCCGTCGGCCAAGGCATTACCGGGCACGTGGCCGCTACTGGAGTCCCAGAGATCGTGAACCGGGCGCATCGCGACCCAAGGGCTATCAAGATCCCCGGCACTCCCGAAGAGCCAGAGTCCCTGATGTGTGCACCCATTGCTGCCAAAGGAGAGGTCATCGGAGTGATGACCCTATGCCGTGAGGGCGAGGAGGGATTCAGCGACGACAATCTTCGACTCGTCACCAGCTTGGCGAGCCAAGCCGCAACTGCTATTGAGAACGCTCGGTTGTACGAGGAGACCAAGCGCCTGGCGGTGTCCGATCCCCTAACGGGTGTTCGGAATCGGCGTCACATAGCCGACCACCTCCGAACCGAGGTAGCTCGCGCAAGTCGGTTCGAGCGCGAACTCTCGGTTCTCGTGATGGACATAGACAACCTCAAGCTGTTCAATGATACCTACGGCCATCTCGCAGGGGACGACGTGATACGGACCGTGGCTCAAGCCGTGATATCCGCCATCCGCGATATCGATGCCGTCGGCCGGTATGGAGGAGATGAGTTTGCCGTTATCCTTCCCGAGGCCGGTCCCGAAGGTGCGGCTGTGGTTGCAGGGAGAATTCTGAATGCCTTGGAGAAGGAACCCTTCCAGGCACCAGGAGGCACCAAAGTCCCCGTCAGTATCAGCATAGGTGCGGTTTCCTATCCTGGGGACACTGATGAGGTCGACCGCCTGTTCTCCCTTGCGGATACGGCCATGTATCGGGCAAAGTTGGCGGGAGGGGGGCGATTCGCCTCCCTGACAGCCGTCCTGGACGAGACCCCCACAGAGTCCGAGGCGCCTTCAGACATCCTACAGGGATTGCTGATCACCGTGAATGCCAAAGATCACTACACCTTCAAGCACTCCCAAGCAGTGGGCAAGTACGCACTGGCCCTGGCTCGGGCGTTGAAGTTGTCCAAAGATGAGACCAAAGCCCTCAAGGTCGCAGCCGAGCTTCACGATGTCGGTAAGATAGGCGTCCGCACTGACATCCTGAGAAAGCCTGGACCGCTCTCGCCCGCAGAATGGAAGATGATCTACGAGCATCCCCGCCTAGGACACATGCTCCTGCGTCAAGTCCCTCAGAAGGAGGCAGTCCTCCAGGCCGTATTGCATCATCATGAGCGCTACGATGGAATGGGCTACCCTGGCGGGCTCGAAGGAGAGGAGATTCCATTACTGGCCCGTGTCCTCGCAGTGGCTGATGCGTATTCCGCCATGATGGCTGATCGCCCTTACCGCAAGGCCTTGACGCTCGATGAAGCCCGCGATGAGCTGCGTCATCACGCGGGAAAGCAGTTCGACCCCCACTTGACGCAAGAGTTCATTGCCTTGCTTGACGAAGGGAACGTCCAGTAGCCTCAAACGTCCCTGGCCGCATCCAGTGGGTATTGGCAGGCGCTGCCGCCACCTTGCCCGGCTGGGCAATTGCTGATCGCGTAGCCGCACGCCATGCCATGCGGCTACGGTGAACTGGTCGTCGCTGCCTTCTCGTCAGAGGCAAGTTTGAATTCATCGCCTGATGTCAGCTATGAACCTGCGGTGCTTGGTCATAGGGGTCTGCTCTGGTTACCGCGCTGGGGACGCAGAGGACAGTGTCGCTAACCAGGTCAGGCATCTGCTACGGCGAGGAACTCGCTGCGCAGCCTATTGTTTCTCGTAGGGCTTCCCTTCCTGCGCCGGCGGTCTGACGCGCCCGACTAGCCCAGCTACGACGATGATGGTCAGGATATAGGGTGCCATCTGCAAGAACTCAGGCGGGATGGTAACGTTCACAATAGGCAAGATCGGCTGGAGGATCTGCATCTTGACCTGCAGAGCATTGGCGAAGCCAAAGAGGAGGGCAGCCAAGAAGCCGCCAATGGGGTTCCAATTCCCGAAAATCATGGCCGCCAGCGCCACGAACCCCTGACCCCGTGTCATCCCGTCTTCGAAGGTTCCCACCATCCCTATCGAGAAGTACGCCCCGCCGACGCCGGCGATCAGTCCGGCGACGATGACGCTGATGTAGCGCATGCGGTTGACGTGAACGCCTACTGTGTCGGCGGCACGGGGATGCTCACCGCAGGCGCGCATCCGCAGTCCCCAAGGCGTGAAGAAGACAACGTAGTTGACCACCACCAGGAGGATGAGCATGATGTACACCGTCGGTTGGTTGTCGAACAGAAGAGGCCCCACGATGGGGATGTCGGCTAAGAGAGGGATGCGTATAGTCTCGAAGTGACCGGGGGTGCTGAGGCCGGCAGGTTCCAGCACACGGAGGTTCAGGAAGCGGGTAGCGCCCACGGCAAGGATATTAATCACCGTTCCGGAGACGATCTGATCCACCTTGTATTTGATGGACAGCACAGCATGGAAGGCCGCCATGAGCCCGCCGACCAGGCAGGCCCCCAGCAAACCTATCCACAGATTGTCAAAGATGGCCGCAAAAGCCACGGCCGCGAAGGCACCAGAAAGCATCATCCCCTCAATGGCGATGTTGATGATGCCCGACCGTTCACACAACAGGCCACACATCGCTCCCAGAGTCAGAGGAGTGGCCGCCAGGAGGGTAGCCTGCATCATGCCCGGTAGGTTGAGGCTCTTCCCGCTGGTCATCCACACCAGAAACGCAAAGACCGCCAGGAAAGCCAGCATCAGACCTAGTGCCATGCGCACGGACGAGAGGCCGCGGTAGAGCCGCAACCCGGCCACCAGAAAGCAGAGCGCGCCTATGGTGTACAGTGTGGACTGGGAAGGAAGAGAGAACAGCGTGCCCAGCGCTTGGTCCGTGAAGGTGGCCCGGTCTCCCGCCTCGGTGCCAAGACTCCCCAACAGCACGATGGCGGTTCCCAGCAGCAACACCGACACGGTGATCAAGAGGTCTCGCCGGTTGAGGCCAGATGCCTTGGGAACGCTCACACTTCGTGCCTGGACTGCCATGTCTTCCTCCGTTATGCCCCCCAACCCCGCGAGAAGACGGCCATCTCGGCCTCAATCTCTTCACGGCGTCTTTCGCGGAACCGGTATATGGCCCGGATAATGGCGGGCGCGGCGATGAAGACGATGACCAACGCTTGCACGATCTGCACGATTTCGGTGGGAACCCCGGCCACCGACTGCATCCTTGCCGCCCCTGCGCGGAGCACGCCAAAGATGATGGCGGCCGCCACTACGCCGGCCGGATGACTCTTGCCCAGCAGCGCCAAGGCGATGGCGTCGAAACCATACCCGGCCCGGAAGCCGAGAGCAACGTTGTGGCTGATGCCCAACCCCTGGCCCACCCCCGCTAGACCCGCCAGACAGCCGCTCAAGAACATGGCCGTTACATAACTTCTGCCCACACTGATACCACCGTAGTGAGCCGCTTTGGGATTGGCCCCCACGGTGCGCAATTCGTAGCCCCAGGTTGTCCTGAACAAGAACCAGCCGGTGACGACCGCCGCCGCCAGCGCCAGCACGAACCCCCAGTGAAGCGTGACTGGGTGATCCAGGAAACGGGGCAAATGGGCGCTGGGCGCGATCTCCTGGGTGCGACAGGTGCCCTGCACGCCCTCCAGCGGCCCGCACAATAGCCACTCGCTCAAGCGGAAGGATATGTAGTTGAGCATAATAGTGGTGATTACTTCGTGGGCGCCGGTTCGTGCTCTGAGGAAGCCGGCAATAGACGACCAGAGACCGCCAGCTATCGCACCTACTATGATAGCCAAGGGTAGGTGGATGATCATGGGTAGACCCGGGAAGGAGAAGCCGACAATCACCGCCGCTATCCAGCCAACACCGATCTGCCCCTCCGCTCCGATATTGAACAAACCGGCGCGGAAGCCCAGAGCCACGGCCAGCCCCGCAAAAATGTAGGGCACCGACTGGACCATGCTGTCACTGGGGCCGCGCACTGCCCTCAAGATCGGCTGGATCCCCTCGCCACCCAGCGACCGGCCGATTGCCTCCAGGATATCGAGGGGATTACCGAAAGCCCCCTCATAGAGCGCCCCGTAGGCTCGCGCCACGTTGCTGAAGCCCAACCGGAGAGCCTGGACGATCTGACCGGCGCCCAGCGCCTGATATACCGCCTGGTCGGTGAACATGATCACCAGCGCGCCGATAGCCAGGGCGGTGACGATGGACAGCAGAGGTATCGCCAGGTCCCGCAGCCGCGCGCCCAGCCAGGTACGCATCCAGGGCCATCCCCCTCGCGGAATGGACAACAGCGCCAACGCTGCCAGGCCAACAAGCACCGTGATGGGCCACAACCCGAGAGCTATAAGTAGAATCAGGACCAACCATTTGCTCAGCAAGACACCCACGCCGACCAGCACAGCCAGCAAGGCCAGGCGGACCCACAAGGGCAGTGCGGCGATCCGTTGAGTAAGACCCGAAGTTCGTTCCTCAGTCAACGGTCACCTCTCCTTTCTCATCTTCGAGGTGAGCCCCGGCCATCATCAAGCCCAACTCCTCACGCGTGACCTTGTCAGCGTCCACGGTACCCACGATCTGCCCCTCGTACATCACCGCGATCCTGTCCGAGAGAGCCATGATCTCGTCCAACTCCACTGAGATCAGAAGCACTGCGACCCCGTTATCGCGCTTTTGGACAATCTGACTATGGATATACTCTACCGAACCGACGTCCAGTCCTCGCGTCGGTTGCGCAGCGATCATCAACTTGATAGGGCGGGAGAACTCACGGGCCACAATCAGCTTCTGTTGGTTGCCGCCTGACAGGGTTTGGGCTGGCAGGATGATGCTGGGGGTACGTACATCGAACTCTTTCACCACGCGGTCGGCGTATTCGTAGACCTCCTCGCGTTGGATCACCGGCCCCTTGGCGAATGGCTCCAGGTAGTAGGTGGACAATACCACGTTGTCGAAGATAGGGAAGGTCAACACCAGACCGTCCTGCTGCCGGTCCTCGGGAACGTGAGCCACGCCCAGTTCGGTGATGCGCCGAGGCGAGGCATTCGTCACATCCTGGCCCAAGATGCGCACCGAACCGCCCGTTCCCGGAAGGAGCCCGGTCAACGCCTCGACCAGCTCCGTCTGGCCGTTGCCCTGCACGCCGGCCACACCCAGTATCTCGCCTGCCCGCACGAAGAGGTCTACCCCGCGTACAACTGGATGAGCTCGTGCGTCGTCAGCAGTGAGACCGTCCACTTCCAGCACCACATCACCGGGCGACGCTGGTCCTTTGTTCACGACGAGGTCCACCTCGCGGCCTACCATCATCTCGGCCAGTTCCTCCAGCGAGGTCTCCGGGGGTCTGGTCTCGCCCACCAGACGGCCGTCGCGCAGGACGATCACTCTGTCGGCGATGGCCATGATCTCTTTCAGCTTGTGAGTGATGAACATGATGGACTTGCCCTGGTCCGTCAGGGACCGCATGATCTCGAAAAGCTCCTCGGTCTCCTGGGGGGTAAGGACGGCCGTAGGCTCGTCGAGGATCAGGATCTCGGCCTCGCGGTACAGGGTCTTGATGATCTCGACACGCTGTTGCACTCCTACCGGGATATTCTCAACAATTGCGTCGGGGTCCACAGCCAGGCCGTACTGTTCCGACAGTTCGCGGATCCGCTGCGCTGCCGCGCGCCTGTAGATGGCTGTTGTGAGCACTTCCAGGGCAGGGAAAGAGGCGGCGGCAAAGAGCAGCGCCACAAACACGAGGAAAGGAATCTGCCCCGCGCGGCCCAGAATCAGCGCCACGGCTGCCAATAGTGCTACACTACCCAGAGCCGTGATTGGAAAATAGAGGCGGAACCCGAGTTTGGTCAGCCAGCCGAGCAGCATAACCAGCGCAAAGACACCCGCCACGGCAGCACCACCCGCGACTGCGGCCACGAGCCACTGCGCCACGTTGTCCAGGGCAAAGATGCTGCCCACAAGAAACAACACTGCTGCACCGGCGCCCGCCAGGCCCACGCTCCGCCACGAGAAGGAAGGCCTGGTCGGCTCGGCGCCCATCACTATGTTCTCGGCGACGGTGAAGACTGGAACCAACTGAAAGTGCTGGTGGACCATGCCGATGCCCAGACCTATGGCATCGTTGGGCTCCTGGATGTTCGCCTTCTTCCCACGGATCTCTATCTCACCTTCGTCAGGTTCGTAGAGGCCGTAGAGGATGTTCATGAGGGTGCTTTTGCCGGCTCCGTTTTCGCCCAGAAAGGCGAGGATCTCCCCCTGATTGAGCGAAAAGCTGATCCGGTCATTGGCCAGCACCCCGGGGAAGCGTTTGGTGGCGTTGCGCACCTCCAAGATCGGGGTCATCCTCGCTCCCTTCTATCACAGTGGATCACCACAATGAACTGCCCGAGGATGGTCAGCCCATTCCGCTGTTCCTACAATAGGCGGTGCTGGGTGGTAGCCCAGCACCGCCCTCAGACTGTACTACGTTCCGCTCAGGCTACCCTGTCCAGCCGGTATCGATGGTGCCGTCGATGATCCCCTGCTGGATCGCCTCGAGTTCCTGAACAATCTCGTCGGGTATCTGGTCCTCGAAGTCGTGGAAGGGAGCCAGGCCTACGCCGCCGTTCTCCAACGTGCCGACGTATACCCCACCACCTGCAAACTGGCCCTCGATCAGCGATTCGACGGTGCCGAACACCGAGTTGTCGAGGCGCTTCATGCAGGACGTGATGAGGATGTCCTTCTCGTTGGGCAGCGTGAAGTACTGGTCCACATCCACGCCGATGCCCCAAAGGCCCCTCTCCTTGGCCGCGGAGATGCCGCCGTTCCCGGTCTTGCCACCGATGCCGAAGATGACGTCCACACCCTCGTCAATCAGCGAGAGACCCTGGATCTTGCCCTCATCCGGCGCCTCGAAGTCGCCCACGTAGGTGCCCGATACCTGGACATTCGTGCCGTGTTGGTCGTTGTAGTAGGCCACACCCGCTTCGTAGGACACCACGAAGATCTCCACCGTAGGAATCTGCATGCCGGCTACGTAGCCCACCTGCGGGTCATCGGGGTCCTGCATGTCAGCCCACGCGGCTGCCAGGTAGCCGGTGGGGAAGGCCGCCCCATCTGTGGCAAAGACGATGCCCTGCACGTTGGGGATGCCGGGGTCGTAGGCGTAGTCCACGATGCCGAAGTTGACATCGGGATACTCCGCCGCCATCTTGGCGGTGGCGTCGCCCAGCAAGAAGCCCACGGTGATGATCAGGTCATAGCCCTGTTCCGCGAACTCGGTGATGTTCTTCTCGTAGTCCGCCTGGGCCTGGCTCTCGATGAACTCAGCGCACACGCCCAGTTGATCCTCAGCCATGACCAGCCCTTCCCAGGTGTTCTGGTTGAAGCTGGCGTCGTCGATACCACCTACGTCCGACACCATGCCGACCTTCAGCGCGCACTCGTCCTCCGGCTCCGTCGGGGCAGCAGGGGCGCACGCCGCCACTAACCCTGACAGAGCGAGTAGCATAACCATTGTCAACAGAATGTACTTTCTCATTCTTTCCTCCCCTTCGGTTCATCTTTCTTCGGTAACAAACAACCCACCTCTATTCGTCTTGTCAGTGGACCACCTCCTTTCTTCTCGCCAGGTTATCAGTCCTAGCTGTAACGTGGTAACGCTTCCCACGAAGGACGTCCTCGCGCGCTTCCGCACCGCCCTTCCTCGCTCGGAGCAAGACGGATGACAGGTCGTGCTGCAACCACCGGCGAAGAATTGCACCACCTGTCGCACTCGCATCCTGGTCCTACAAACATGCGGATTGTAACCGATGTAGTCAGCATTGGCAAGCACGCCTCGTGTTCTTGGGAGCAGCCGCCCCAGCAGTCTGGCTGTGGCGTCACCCTTCCCGCTGCTGCATAGATGGTCGTGCATCTCCGTGCAACAGCTTTCATCGCCGTGCATCACCGGATCCTCTGAGTCATATCGCCACGCGCACCGTCACGCCGTGAGTCACATCCTCGAGCGCCGCTGGCGAGATTTCGATCTCAGCTCCCACCTCCCCTGCACCCACCAGCACGCTTCGGAATTCTGTCATACCTTCGTCCAGGAAGACAGGTATCGAGCCAGCACCGATAGGGGAGACGCCGGTAGGCGGATGGCCCAGCACTCGAGTAAGGTCCTCTTTCGCGGCCATCTGCACTCGCTTGACACCCAGCAACTCAGCCACCCTGGCCAGATCGGTGTTCTTGTTACTCGACAGAGCGACGAGACAGAACTCCTGCGCATCAGTTGCTCGAAGGAGAAGCGTCTTGGTGATGCGGGCCATATCATAACCCAGGGCCCGAGCGAAGTCGTTGGGACTCCGGATGGGGAATGGCATGTCTTGGTGAAGGTGCACCTGGTACAACACTCCGGACCCTTCCAGCACCGCTTCCACGTTCTCGTTCACGGCTTCTCCCACGCGCCCGCCCTCGCTGCGCCGCATCATGCACGAGGGCTGGCCTCGACCTCATCACCCGGGCTTCCAGCCGACTGCATAGCGGCACGCTGCTCCGCTGAAGCCTGGCTCTTGGATGACCCAACACTGAGCATCTGCTCTGGTTCCAGATACGGCCTCGCGAGTTCCCAGACCTCAGCCGCGGTCCACTGTCTGGTGCCGTCCAGCGTGACGGCGAGGGGATGCTCCAGCAACCACTGGTCGTGTAATGCTTCAAGCTGCCCTAGGTACTCCAGGGTGACACCGGTTTCTTCGTGCCGGCCACGGACCTTCATCCGCTCCAGGCACACTTCGGCAGGTGTACGATAGTACAGGACGCAAGCTGGTTCCACGCAGTAATTCGCTACCAGGAAATCCCACAGCCCGCAGTATACCTGCCACTCCACATCGCTCATCCCGCCTAGGCGATAACTGTTGGTGCCGAACACATACCGATCCGTGAAGATGGACCTCTCCAGGACAACGCGGCTGTGGTCCGTGAGCGCCAAGACCTCTTGCCACGTCTTGGCCCGCGTAATGAAGGCCGTGATCTGGAAGGTGAACGCCCACCTCTCCATATTAGCGTAGAACATATCAAGGAGATTGGCCGCAAACCCGCTCTGCCACGCCTCGACGGGCTCCTCGATGAAATCGAAAATCCCTGAGGCCTTCAGTGTGTTGCCTAGCGTGCTCTTCCCCGCGCCGATGTTGCCCTCGAGCAAGATCATCTTCCTATCCTCCACCCTCACCTCCTCTCCGTCCGCGCTCTTGCAGCATTGGCATCTTGCCAACTGCCCTCCACATGTAGCTTCACTCTCCGTCTCATCGCCAACGCTTCACCTCTACTTCTGCGGACTGACCGCCAAAACAGGGTGCGGGTCAAGCACAGGGCCAGTCCCAGGCCAGCAAAGGTCAATGGTTCCTTCACCTGAAGCACGTCTCCTCCCCAGTTTCAGGTAGCATGGGGTGCAGGGTGACGGCGAGGGTGGCGTGATGGTGCGAGGGATCAAAGAGCCCTGTGGAAGAGTCGTGCACTTGACTACACACCTCGCTGGGCACACGGCACACTCCCGACTCCCCATGGACAACTTCGACGGGGAAGCAATTGCATTGTATCGCATCCCATGACCAGGTGGCAAGCTGGCTCGCAAGCAAGCCCTGGGCAGCCGCTGGTCGCAGTCCTCACCATGGCTGGACCTGCGGACGGCGCCTGAGCCCGGGAACAGCCTTGCCGGAGGGTTGCCTTATCAAATGAGTCATGGTATATTTGCTGGTGATACAGACAAGAAAGAAGCCTCGCGGTTTGGCCGAACCCGAGGCAATGGCCAGGGTGCAGGATGAGCACCCCGACGGGAGTAGTGTATCGCAAAGGCTCGTCCTGCGCAACTGGGCGAGCCTTTTGCTTTCGAGTGTCCGACGCGAGAGCGCGTTGATGCGACGCCGGGTCTCCTCGACATGCGCAAACATATAAGGAGACGGCACACGGGGACAGACACCGCTTATCTGGTTTGGCTCTGCGGTGCCTGACAGACACAACCAGCTCAGGCGGCAAGCAGTAAGAGGAGGAACGATGGTGGGAGGTCAGATGTACGAGCAGGCGATGAGACAAGAAGCCCGAAGGCTGATCGCTGAGCACGGAGAGCTCTTGGAAGCTCGGTGCGTGTCAGGCCCGCCCGATTATCAAATCGAGTTGGGATTTGCCGACGGGCATCAAGAGGTAATCACCCGACATTCGGGACAGATCGACATCACCATGATGAAGTTCGGCTACTCAGGGACGGGCACCGAGTGCTTCTGGGCCTTTCTGGACGAGGCGGGCTTCAAAGATGTGTCATTGCAGCAGCTTCAGACCATTAAGGGTCCCCAGGTTTTGCGCAGGGGCGAGTCGCTACAGGAACCGGTGGTGAGGGAAGAACGAACCGAGCAGGAGTTGCACGAGGAGTCTAGTGAGGAGACAGAACTGCCGCTCTGGGAGGATGTGTCTCGTGATCCGTCACTGATAAGTCCACTGATCCTGGAGCAGTTGGAGAAGAGCATCTGCTTCATGACACGGGACGAAACCGGGCCTGTTGCCGCCTTGGTGATGCGTGCTTCGCCGGATGAGTTTCGCGGCGCGCTCGCACCGCAGACGCCGATGAGCCTCTACGTCCACGACTATGAAGCTCCCACCTTCCATCTGTATGGTGTCTATCCCATCATCTGGGATGACCCCAAGCAGCCTTTCTTCAAAGAGACCTGGCTGATCGGGGCCGCCAGCGTCGCAGGGCCATCGGATCCCCTCAGTGAGGGCCAGCTCGCGAGGCTGGAGGCGTTGCTGGCCCAGGAGTATACCTACTTTCTGCTCGTGGATCAGTCCAACCGCCTCGTCTCTGCACGGAAGGTGGACTACTCGCCGGCGACCCAAGAGTACTTCCTCGGACTTCTGCCACAAGTTAGGGCCGCTAGGAGAGTCACCATTTCCAACGTGGAGCTTATCAGTGCGGTAGGCGAGTACATGAACCGCGTCTCGCTGGAGGAGGTCAAGGTAGCCGCGACGAGGCTGCGTGTAGAGCCGATGAAGCCGGAGGAGGAAGTGAGTGGAGCCGCCATTCCTGCGGAGCCTGGCGAGGAACGGGTCTACCACTGGCAAGGGAGAAGCAAATTAGGTAGGGTCGGGCTGGCCCTGGCAGCAATAGCATCTTTCTTCCTCTGCTCTGGGACTGCCGGATATGCCATGACGGGCATGGATCCAGGTCTGATCGTGCGCCTGTTAGTGCTCATCTGGATTCTGTCAATATCAGCCCGGCTGATGTTCGATGCCTTACGTCCCACCACAATACGAGAAGTCGTCATATCTCCCCGGAGAGGCGTCATCTTCCGACGGAAGAGCGGCCAGGAGAAACCCGTTATCGCCGAGATAACCCGGGTGACCGAAGCCAAGCGAGCTAATCAGTTGCTCATAGACGGCCTCTCTCCGCAGAGCAAGAACGTCCGCGCCCAGATCGGTAAGGCCAACCTGGGGGAAGGGGATTTCGAGAGGTTCAAGGACGATCTCCAGAGGCTCATCCCGGGGGTGAAGATAGAGGTTCCGATTCGAGTCCCAGTTGTGCGAAGAGTGTTGGCAGCATTGATGACCCTTCCGGCGGCGCTGGCCCTTGTGGTTCTTCTCTTCGCTACGGGTGCCCTAGTTCACGACCGTGTCAGAGGGATAGAATCTGCAACGATGCCTTTCCAGACTCAGATGGTTATCGTGGTCGCTCTGTTGATAGCCTTCGTACTGTTCGCTGGCCTCTCCACCCTCCTATCCGACAGGCGCAGAAGGATCCTCATCATCTGGACTGCGTTTCTTGTGGTGGGGCTCATCAGCACGGGCGGCATAGTCGCCTATCTACTGCAGGGCGAACTCCCATCGCTAGAACTGCCCCTAGTTGCTCCGGTGGCGACCCTGATCAGCCCCGCCGACACGCCGACACCTGGCTCTCCCGGTGCGGATCGGGTCATCGCCTACAACCCTGGGCTCGCGCAGAACGAGGACTACGCAAGTCCGGAGGCAGCCCTCGGCGCCCCTGACCTGGTCGAACAGCCTTGCTGCTCCGGGATGTTGCAGTTGGGCGCTGGCGGGAGCATCTTGCTAGGGTTTGCCGACAACGTGATCTATGACGGGCCTGGCCCCGACTTCCAGGTGTTCGGCGAGTCTGCTCGCGATGACTTCATCATCGTCGAGGTGAGTGCTGACGGGCAGGCATGGAGCGCGTATCCCAAAGCGAACGAGTCACCAGAGCCCTTCGACCTGGCCGATCTGGGATTGCAGCAAGCGGTGTTCGTGCGAATCACAGACGTGCAACCAGGCACGTCCACTGGTGCTGAGCTGGACGCCGTGGAGGCTCTGCATAACGGCTCGCCTTTGGAGGGAGGACTGCCAACGGATCTGCCCGATGCCATGGCCCGTGCTGATGCCTCGCTGCGCGAGGGGCCGGGCAGTGGATACCCTGCCAGGGGTCAAGTGACCCAGGACGCGATATTGGCCGTTCAGGGCTGCAACCTGAATCGCACCTGGGCCCAGGTTCAGACGACCGATGGCCAGATAGGTTGGTGCAACATAACGGAGATAGCCCTGAACGTGTCGCTGGGCGACTATGAGGTCCCCGAGATCCCTCCGACCCCCATTCCACCGCCGCCGACACCAGCACCGCTGGCGCTTGAGCTCACTGAAGCACAAACCAGAGGTCTTGCCCAGGTTGCCATCACCGGCCAGGGCCTGGAGTGGATCAAGGTGGCCCTTGAGTCGCTGAGCCCCGATCCTCTGGAGATAACGATCTCGCCAGGTACGATATTCCAGGCTCAAACCGCAGGGACACAGAACATGGTCGTCAGAAGACAGGGGGTGGTTCTCCTCAGCTCCCGTGGAAGCAGCGAATCTGTCACATTATCAGCTGCATGCGCGAACATGGAACTCGGCGTACCAGAAGAGAGCGACCAGTTCACCATAAGCGGAGCACCCGCGCCCGAAGATCTCATCAAGTTGCTCGCTCTTCCCGGCTTCCTAGACGAGACTTTCCGTGTGCAGCAGTTCGCCATCTGGACCATCACAGACAACCCAGGGAGGGGCGAATATGTCGGCCTCGGGTACTTCGGCGTCGGGAGCGGTCCCAGTGATGAGGAGATGCAGAGGATTCGGGCCTTGTTCAATCAGGCTGGCATCCCGATCGAACGCTATCGAGCACTCTAGTAGAGCGCCTGGTCCTGAGGCGCCGTGGCCGGGCTTCGGCAAGAACCTGCGCGCACGGGGCCAAGCAGGGCTGGACTGGCCAGAGATGCAAATGGCCTATGACCATGATCATTGAGTTTCTTCAAGCACACCCTGTGGTCCTCAAGTGATCGCCGTCGCCCTGCTCATCCACGGCGTTTCAGGCTTGGTGTACCTGATCCCCAAGGTGGTTTTCTCCAGACCGCTACCACTCCGCCTTGAGTACCTGTTGTCCCCCCTCATGTTTGTATGGTTCCCCTTTATGGAGCTAATGAGGCCTCCCTGGTGGCGGAAGAAGTGGCTGCACAAAAGTGGCGTTGCAGAAGGTTCAGTGGTCCTGGAGGAAGGTTTTGGTTTTGGCACCTCACCTATGATCGCCGCCCGAATGGTGGGGCCAACCGGAAGAGTCTACGCCCTGGATGTGTCTCCTACGAGTGTGGGAGCCCTTTGGTTCAGAGCCAAGCTGTACCGGCTGAAAAACCTGGAGGTCATCCTGGCGGGTGCCAAGCATACGGGGCTACCACAGAACAGCGTGGACGTGGTTTTCATCGCCGACGCCTTCCACGAATTCCCGGACAAGCAAGGGACCCTCACGGAGTTGCACAGGATCCTGAGGGAAGATGGCGTACTCTCCATCTTGGAGGACACGCAAGGAAAGGCGAAGAAAGCGGCAGCTCTAGCAAAGGAGAGCGGCCTGTTTTCCTTGGTAGAGCAGGACGGGAAGTTCCGCAAATTCCAGAAAGCTGCTACCATGCATTTGCCCGAGACCTCCGTCACGGAGGAGGGTTGGGCCGCCAAGGTGGGAAGACCGTCGAGAAGTAGCGGCTGACAGAGAACGAAGTGATGTTGCTCGCCCGCCGGTGGCGGAGTGAATCCTAGAGGCAAGCCACGCCGATTCTATCCCGATGGCGCGACCCCTAGTCCGCAAGCCAGATCTGCCCAACCGGTGGCTTGCCGGCACTCAAGACTGCGGCGCTATGCACCTTGTGCAACCGCTGTCTGGCCAAGATGGAGGAAGGAAGAAGCTTGCGGTGCTACCTCGATCGCGCCAGGGAGCATCTGTGCGACAAGACGGGGCCACACCTCTCCACGTCTCAGACACGGACTTCGCAGGCGCAGAGGACTGACACGCGCGCTTGGTCGGCCTCCAAGCCTCTTCGGTTCTGCGTTGCTTTCCGCAACTAGACAGGTTATCATGCGCAGGTATCAGCGGAGACAGAGAGTCCCGCAGTCTGTGCCCGCGTGGGGTGTCGACTGTGGTAGCAGAAGCGAGAAGGAGGGCCATCATGCCAAGAGTAGTTCACTTCGAGATCAGCGCCGATGATCCAGAGCGAGCAGTGAAGTTTTACGAGGAAGCCTTCGGCTGGAAGATCAACAAGTGGGAAGCTCCCACCGATTATTGGCTCGTCCAGACGGGAGAGGAGGGTGAGCCCGGTATCGACGGTGCCATCATGAGGAGGGAGAGTGGATGGACGACTGTCAACACCATCTCCGTTCCCTCCTTCGATGAGTTCGCTAAGAGGGTGAAGGAGGCGGGCGGGGAGGTTCTGTCGCCCAAACAGGCCATTCCGGGAATAGGTTACCACTCATACTGCCGGGACAGCGAGGGAAATCCTTTCGGCATCATAGAGGAGGATCCCTCAGCGCAGTAGGACTAATCGGACCCCTGGGGTGGTCCTGGCGTGATCTGTCCTCTCTTACGGGGCGGATCGCCGGACCCGACCAGGCCATTCGCTTGGTTGCTTGCCTCGTACCCTACATCGATACCAGGAGCAGCAGGCGCAGGATGAAGGAACCTAGCCCAATCGGCTCTGTAGCAGGAGGGGGGCGGCCCATCCCGTTGCGGTCGCGTCTGTTGGAGCAGGCCTTCGACCTGGTATCTGTAGCAGCCTGACAGCCCTGTGGATGCGGAGGGCGACGGAGGTGAAACGAGACGAGTTTCTCAAGAAGGTCGCGCAGATGTGCGGTCCCGTGGAAACGGAGGCCATTCACCGCCTGGCTGAGATGCCTCCAAACCAGCGCTACAGCACAGCTCGGAAGCTGGGAGAGACATCCTCCGACTACGGCCTGATGGAGTTCCTGACCGCCCTTATAGATGACGACCTGATCGATGGGTTGGCCGCGATCCTGCCCCAACCCGGAAGCTCCGATGAGGCTCAAGAACTACTGAAGCGCCTGTGGACTCGGTTGCTAACCATGATCGGTCCAGAGGCCAGGGACGTGCTCTATGCCCACCATCGGCTGCGTCTGATCGCGGACATCCAAGCGCAGCGGGCATCTGCCTCAGGCGGGACGAAGCCCGACCAGGCGTATCAAAGCGCTGTTGAGACGGCCCGCGCAGTTCTAGCGGACACAGACGGCAGTGGAAGCGAGGAGAATCATGCCGGAAATCGAGATTGAGACGACAGAACACCACGACAGCTACGAGTTCCAGGTAACCGTCAGAGAAGGACGAACTGAGACTCGCCACCGGGTCACGCTTCAGAAGACCGATTTCGACGATTTGGTGGGAGACGCAGCCAGCCCCGACGCCCTGGTGAGGAAGTCGTTCCGGTTCCTCCTGGAACGCGAAGCCAAAGAGTCCATCTTGAGATCCTTCGATCTCATGGTCATCGGTCGCTACTTTCCAGAATACCGGCGCGAGATCGTAAGGCGGCTGTGAGTGGGGACACAACGGGCGCCATTGGAGTCTGGCCCAGGACGGACCACCGCAGGAGGCTACCCTAGCATCCACGGAAGCTTGTCCAGATCCACGTTACCTCCCGAGAGAATCACCCCGATTCGTGCGCCCGTCAGATCTATCTTCCGCTCGAAGAGCGCTCCCACAGGTACCGCGGCGGAGGGTTCGATGATGATCTTCATCCGCTCCCACACGTGCCGCATGGCAGCGATGATCTGCTCCTCGCTCACGGTGACGATCTGCTCGGCGTGAGCCTGGATGATGGGAAAGGTGAGGTCCCCTAGTGAGGTCAACAAGCCATCGGCCACCGTCCTCGGATTGACTGATGGAACAATCCTGCCCTCCTGCAAGGACCGACAGGCATCGTCGGCTCCTTCCGGCTCCGCGCCGATGACCCGTGTTTCAGGCGAAACCTCGGACACCGTCAAAGCTGTTCCACTCAACAGCCCCCCGCCTCCCACGGGCGCCACCACTACGTCCAGGTCTGGCACCTCTTCCAGCAGTTCCAGTGCCGCCGTCCCCTGTCCGGCTATGACACGAGGGTCATTGTACGGATGCACAAAGGTTGCGCCGGTTTCCTGTACCACTTGGGCCAGAGCCTCCTCGCGCGCCTCAAGTGTCGCTTTGCAGTAGACGATGTTCCCCCCGTAGCCGGCTACCGCCGCCCTCTTGACCCGGGGAGCATTCGTCGGCATGACGATGAGTGACTCTACATCTCGCATCTGTGCCGCGAGGGCCAGGGCCGCTGCATGGTTGCCGGAGGAATGGGTGGCCACCCCCCTGCCTGCCTCAGTCTCAGAGAGAGAGAAGACAGCGTTGCAGGCACCGCGGAACTTGAAGGCGCCCGCTCTCTGGAGGTTCTCACACTTGAAGAAGAGCTGGGCGTTGACCATGTGATCAAGGCTGGCACAGGTCAGCACCGGGGTACGATGTGCATAGGGCCTGATGCGCCCTGCCGCCTCACGAATAGAGTCCAGATCTGGAACAGCATCCATAGTTCAACGCTCCATCAACGGCTCCGATCGGTGCTCTAGATGCCAGGCAACTCATCCAAGGCCACCCCTAGCGGCACCGACCCGGACTTCAAGGTTATGTTATCACCGTGCCAATCATGGGGCAAGCACGAGTGGGCGAGTGCTCCTTTCCTCCACCTCTCTTGGTGGTGGGAATGAGTCCCCAAGAGCGACCTATGCAGTCCCTTACTGCACTTCACGATGGTCGCGCCGCAAGCAGACTTCACCGCCAGTCGGCAGGACTTCGAGGGCTAGATGCCCACAAGGCACCTTCTCACTCTCCCGGCGCCGCCCCCACGGATGGGGCGGTGGGTCCGCGAACTGTTGCGAGCCGGGACCAGGTGTGCTATACTGGCTGCCAAGCGGGCACCCCTTGTGAACTGGTAGCAGAAGCATCCCGCGAGCACCGGCTACCATATCAACCACAGCGACGTCGTCGCTCCGTACTGGCTGTCACTCTGCGCTCTCAAGCGCCTGAAGGAGAAACGTTCTGTGACCCGCACTGTCCGCATCGTGCTGGTTGGCCTGGGCAACCTGGGCCGCCGGTTCTGCGACCTTCTCGTGGAGAAGGGGCCTCACGTGGAAGCCACCTACGACCTGCGGCTTGTGCTCGTCGGCGCGGCCGACAGCCGGGGGGCGGCCCATGCCAACGACGGCCTGGACCCTGCCCAAGTCTCCGCAATCAAGCAAGCTGGGGGCACTGTCGCTGAGTATCCTTCGGTGGGTAGGTCCCGCCGACCTGCCGCCGATCTGATAGTCTATGAAGGGGCAGATGTCCTCTGCGAGGCCTCGCCTGTCAACCTGAGTCAGGGGGGTGAGCCAGGGCTGACCCACATCCGCACAGCGCTGATGCGAGGCGTGCACGTCGTCACCCCCAACAAGGGCCCTTTGGTCTTGGCCTACACGGAGCTTCATGAGATGGCAGCGCGCCAGCGAGTACAACTGCGCTTCGACGGCACGGTCGCCGGTGGACTGCCGGCCCTGTACCTGGGCCAGCGCGACCTCCGTGGCGCCGTTGTCGATCGCATCGAGGCCATTCCGAACCTGGCCACCGGCTACATCCTCGAGTTGTTGGGGGATGGGCTGTCCTGGGAGAAGGCAACAGCGCGGGCTCGAACGGAGGGGGTCTTGGAGGCCGATCCCTCTTTCGACCTGGACGGATGGGACGCGGCCGCCAAGCTGGTGATCCTGGTCAACGCGGTAATGGGTTTGCCCGCTCGGCTAGAGGACGTAGACCGCGTCGGCATCACCGGCGTCGGGCGGGCGGACATACGGGAAGCACGAGCCGCAGGTCGCGTCTACAGGCTGCTAGCCACCGCCGAGCGCCGGCCCGACGGAGGTGCTGACCTCCGCGTCTCCCCCACCATCATCCCCACCGGTCACTTCCTCTCCACCTTGGGGCGCAAGCAGATGGGGGTGGTCTACCACACCGACATCTACGGGACCATCATGGCGGCCATAGACGAGCCCACGCCACTGCCCTCCGCCGCTACGATGCTGCGGGACATTCTGGACATCTTCCTGGAATAGAGTCCCCTAACATCCATCCAATCGGCGCGCCGGAATGAATTCCCGCCCTACGACCACCAAGTCCCTTCAGGACTCCTCTGGTCACCCTCGCACCGGTAGGGGCACGGCATGCCGTGCCCTCTTGCGTGCGTTTCCATAGCGACAGTTGACGGCCTATCCCTCTCGGAGTATAGTTGCTGTCAACGAGGTAGCGGGCGACTTTTCGCCTGACTGATCTGATGTTTGCGCTGCCCCGTCCTGAGCCTGCCCAAACGCAGCATCCTGAGTAGCTGCAGAACGTGGTGGAGCAGCGTATCGAAGGGCGTAAGCCGACGGTAGTGCACTACGAGGAGGAGACAATGGAGTGGGGTCGCTGCACTAACAAAGAGCTGACAGAGCTAGAGGCCATCGTGGGGAGCGAGAACCTCTCCACCGGTGAGTCGACCCTGAGACTGGCCAGCCGGGATGAGTCCTACTACACCCCCCGGATTCCCCTTCAGGTCGTGGTGATGCCCGGCTCAGCGGAAGAGGTCTCCGCCATCATGGAGATCGCCAATCCCCGCAGGATTCCAGTCACCGCCCGAGCAGCCGGCACCAGCATCGAGGGAAATCCCGTGCCTCTCTTCGGCGGCATCGTGGTCGATGTGCAGCGCTTCGACAAGATCATCGAGATCCGCCCCGAGGACTTCTTGGCCGTGGTGGAGGCCGGGGTGGGCTACAAGGACTTGAACAAAGCCTTGGGGCAGCACGGTCTATTCTTCCCTCCATATCCCGGCGCGAGCGCCATGATCGGAGGTATGATCGCCAACAACGCCAGCGGGGTCAGGACCATCAAGTACGGCGCTACGAAGGACTACGTCCTCAAGCTGACCGTCGTGTTGGCCGACGGCCAGATCATCGAGATCGGCAGTCTCGCGACCAAGAGTTCTTCAGGGTACGACCTGGCACGTCTCTTCGTGGGCTCTGAGGGGACATTGGGCATCGTGACCCAAGCCAGCCTGCGGTTGGCAGGGATACCCTCCCACTTCTCCTCCGCGATAGCCACCTTTCCGACGCTTGAGGCCGCAGCCCAGGCCGTTTTTCAGATCATGCGCTGGGGCTTCTCCCCCGCCGCCCTGGAGATACTCACCTCTGAGCTCGTCCATATGCTCAACCGGGATAGGGGGTTGGGTCTGAGCGAGGAGCACACACTGTTCCTGGAGTTCCAAGGGGCCAGCGAGATCGCCCTCGAGGAGGAACTGGGTCCGGTGCATGAACTGTGCCAGGAGGCCGGAGCACTCTCATTCGAGCCAGGGTTGGGGATAGACGAGCGAAACAAGCTGTGGGAGGCGCGGTACGAGGTCTACGAGAGCATCAAGCATACCCACCCCGGCGCGGACCCTTTCGTGGCCGACGTCGCCGTACCCATCTCCCGTTATCCCGAGATGCTGGAATACGCCGCCAGGGTGATAGGCGACTACGGAGTCGCAGGGTACCCCTTCGGCCACGCCGGCGACGGAAACCTGCACGTGGTCTTCATGGGCGATGCGCAAGACAAAGAGGGGTGGGAGAAGATCACGAAGGCCAACGAGGCCATCGTCTCTCGGGCGCTGGACCTGGAGGGCACCTGCACCGGGGAGCACGGCGTGGGCATCGGCAAGCGGCCCTTCATGGAACGAGAGCACGGGAAGAGCCTCGAACTGATGCGCCAGATCAAGAAGCTGCTAGACCCCCAAGGGATCCTCAACCCGGGGAAGGTATTCCTCTAGTCAGGCGACCTTCCCAGGCGCACTAACTCCAACAACTCGTCTTCGCTCTGGGGTTGCACGACGGCGGCGGGCATGGTGTTGCCCACCAGAGGACGCACCAACTTGGGAAACACGCCTATGTCGTGGCTGTACAGGCGTCGCTCTATGGGGTCAAAGGTCACCCGTTGATCGAAGATGCCCTTCAAGTCCCCCTTGAGCGTGTCTGATAGTTCCCGCACTTGCATTTCCTTTCCTATTCCAATGCTTCCGCCAGCATCTTGTGGGTGGCCATGATCTGAGCCAACACCTGGCGTAGGAGGTCCAGAGCTGCGATGATCCGCTGATCAGCGAGCGAGTAATAGATGCTCACTCCTCGCCGCTCGGTCCTCACGATCGCCCGTTCTCTCAGCACCCTCAGATGGCG
>Ga0114930_10000562_pt1 | contig 38223 bp, 31 predicted proteins | sample AnhtaG_FD_87300 | JGI IMG/M metagenome (GOLD analysis project Ga0114930, IMG submission 87300) | Deep subsurface microbial communities from Anholt, Denmark to uncover new lineages of life (NeLLi) - Anholt_01485 metaG | ecosystem: Environmental > Aquatic > Marine > Oceanic > Sediment | place... | reverse complement strand
GCTGCTTAGAATGTACACGCGGTACTTCGAGGCAAACAAATACAAATTCCAGGAGCTTGATATCACGCCGGGAGAAGAGGCGGGAATTCGGTCGATAACACTGCGAGTCAGCGGGCCTTTTGCTTTCGGCAAGCTCTCGTGCGAAACCGGCGTGCATCGGCTCGTTAGAATCAGCCCATTCGATTCGCAGAGCAGGCGGCACACGAGCTTTGCCGCGGTGGACTGCGTCCCGGAATTTGAGGAAGATATCGACGTTGAAATAAATGAGGATGAACTGAGGATTGATTTTTATCGGGCCAGCGGGGCCGGGGGGCAACACGTGAACAAGACCAGCTCGGCGGTACGGATTACACACGAGCCGACCGGTATCGTAGTGCAGTGCCAGAACGAAAGAAGCCAGCATAAGAACAGGGCACAGGCGATGAAGGTGCTCAAGGCCAGATTGTATATGCTCGAGCAGCAAAAACGGGATGATGAGCTTGCAAAACTGTACGGCAATAAGGGCGAAATTGCCTGGGGAAGCCAGATACGAAGCTACGTCTTGCAGCCTTACCAAATGGTCAAAGACCATCGAACCAGCTTCCAGACAGGCAATGTGGAGGCGGTGCTGGATGGAGAGCTCAACGGATTTGTCGAAAGCTATTTGCGGCACCGGACCAAAAACAAGCAAAAGTAAAAAGGAAAATAAAGGTCAGAAAAGATGAAAGAGATTATTGATGTCGAACTAAAAACGCGGACGATTGATTTCAGCAAGTGCAAAACAGATTTGCTTGCGGTGGGGCTGTTTTCGGATACTAAAGGGCTGGACAAATTAAACACAGAACTCAACGCCAAGCTCGATGGCGCAATCGAGCGACTGATTAAGTTAGGCGATTTCAAACCAAAAGAGGGAACCAGTGCAATCGTTTATGGCAACGACAGCATTGGAGCCGAAAGGGTTCTGCTGGTCGGCTTAGGTGAAAAGAAAAAAGCAACGCTGAACACCGTTCGCAAAGCGGCATCCAACACGGCAAAAAAGTCGGTGGAAATGAAAATAGAAACTATCAGCCTGGCGCTGCACAAAGCATTTGGCGGACGATTCGATTTATCCGCAATGGGCAGGGCCGTAGCGGAAGGGACATATTTCGGCAGCTATCGCTATGATGAGTTTGTTACCGACAATGAAAACGGACGGGCGGATTCGCTTAAAGTTGAAGTAATCGACTCCGATTCGGCGAAAACGAGAAAGCTAAACAAAGGTCTTTTGAGCGGGGCTGCTATCGGCAAAGCGCAAAGCTATGCCCGGACGTTGGCAAATCGGCCGGCCAACGTAATAAATCCAGCCGAGCTGGCAGCCGCCGCAAAAGAGCTTAGTCGTGGTTCAAAAAATCTGAGCTGTACGGTTTTTGACGAAAAACAGTTAGCAGCGAAGGGTATGGGCGGAGTGCTTGCGGTCGGGTCAGGCTCGCAAAATAAGCCGAGATTTATTATTTTGAAATACAGCCCCGTCGCCAAAGCCGCAAGTCGTTGGCCAACGATTGGCCTGGTGGGCAAAGCGATAACCTTCGATTCCGGGGGATTAAGCATTAAGCCGGCCGCCAATATGGACCAGATGAAATTAGACAAAAGCGGCGGCATTGCGGTATTGGCAACGATGAAAGCTGTGGAGGAGCTGGGGTTGCCGGTCAATGTTTATGGGATAATCCCATCGGCGGAAAACCTGCCGAGCGGAACGAGCTATCGACCCGGTGACATTATTACAACCTTCAGCGGCAAAACCGTTGAGGTGCAAAATACCGACGCCGAAGGCAGGATGATACTGTGCGATGGTCTTAGCTATGCCGTCAAACAAAAATGCGATATTATCATTGACATAGCAACATTGACGGGGGCCTGTATGATTGCTCTCGGCAAATATATGGCCGGACTGATGGGCAACGATGAAAAACTGATGAAACAATTGCAGAGAGCCTCAAAGGACAGCGGTGAAAAGGTCTGGCCAATGCCGAGCGGCGAGGAGTACGCAAAAGAGATGAAGAGCAAGATAGCCGACCTGAAGAACATCGGCAGCAAATGGGGCGGAGCCTGCACGGCGGCAGCCTTTTTGAGGCAATTTGTCGGCGATGTAAAATGGGCACATCTGGATATTGCCGGTATGGATATATTCAGCAAACCTACCGAATTTTCAGCGGAAGGCTCAACCGGATTTGGCGTGCGGTTACTTACTACTTATCTTATGAATTTAGTTGCAGGTTAAAGAAATGGCCAAAAAACGCAAGACCATAGATACCGAGAAAATTAGAAAAGCGGCTAAGGAAATACTCTTAGCGATTGGTGAAGACACTGAGCGCGAGGGTTTAAAGAAAACGCCGGAACGGGTGGCAAGGATGTACGCTGAGCTTTTAGGCGGGATGCACGAGGACCCTAAAAAGCATCTTCGCAGCGTCTTTACCGAAAACTACGACGAAATCGTCCTGCTGCGTAACATACCATTTTACAGTATCTGCGAGCATCATCTAATGCCGTTTATCGGTTCAGCTCATGTTGCCTATTTGCCTTCGGGAACGGTGCTTGGTGTCAGCAAATTAGCTCGTATTGTAGATTGTTTTGCCCGGCGACTCCAGACGCAGGAAAGGCTTACGTACCAGATAGCTGATTTCATAATGAACAGCTTAAAGCCAAAGGGTGTCGCAGTTGTACTGGAAGCTTCACATAGCTGTATGACCATTCGGGGCATAAAGAAGCCCGGCTCGGTAATGGTAACATCGGCACTTCGCGGGATATTTAAGAGAGACCCGAGAAGCCGAAATGAGGTTATGAGCCTGATGCATAACGGCAACAAGTAAGGGATTTTCTTTATGCATAAGCTCACCAGGTATGTGCGGTTTTCGATTAATCCTTTTCTGCCGGAAGAAATTGAAGGATTCAATTCATTTGTATCTAAGCCGGCCGGTGAAGGACTTTCAATATTCTTAGAATTATCTGTCGAAGTGGTCGGTGAGGTTGAGCCGGCTACGGGATTTGTTGTTAATGTAGCTGATATTGACAACAAGGTTCGTGAATTCGCGGTGCCGGTTTTTGCCGAGCGAATAAGACAGGATTTTCGTCGGGCAAGACATATCGGTTTTTTCGCAGTGGCTGAACTTCTAAAATCAGTCTGGAGCAGATTGGCCGATAAGTTTGGGCCGGCTCAATTAAGCAAATTGAGCCTGAAACTGAATCCTTTCAGGAAGGTAGTTATAGATTCGAGAGATTTGGAGATGGTTTATTTTAGTGAGAAATTCGAATTTGCAGCGATGCATAAGCTCTGGAACAACGATTTCTCCGATCAGCAGAACCTTGATGTTTTCGGTAAATGCGCAAACCCCGCCGGTCATGGCCACAACTATATCGTTGAGGTTACGATAAAGATGCCGGCAAACGAAAATGGTTTCCATATCAGCGATTTTGAAAGAGTAGTTGACAATGAGCTGATAAAACTCGTTGACCATAAGAATTTGAATGCCGACGTTGACCAGTTCAGCAGAACCAATCCCACCGTTGAAAATATTGCAGCTTTCGCATGGAATAAACTCGTGGGCAAATTCGGCCAAGCAGCTCTGCACTGTGTTACTGTTTGGGAAACCGACAAGACATATAGCTCATACTACGGCTCAGGTAATAGCGAATAACGTAACACAACACTGTTTTTGTGCACCTTATTGCTTTGATAGTAAATAAAAGGGGCACCGCTCAGGCTATTTCTTCCTAATAGTCTTTTTAAGGCACTTTTTACTGGAAAGAATGGATACCAATGAAAACAAGGGCCTTCACACTGATCGAGCTGCTGGTGGTAATCGCAATTATTGCAGTCCTTATGGCAATTCTCATGCCTGCATTACAACGGGTGAAAAATCAGGCCAAAGGTACAATATGCGTTCAAAATTTAAAGACCCTCTCGTTGGCCTGGTTTATGTACAAAGATGATAATGATGATGAATTGGTTAAGGGCACAACAGGTTCCTCCGATGGGAGCTGGGTATTAAATCCATCTGGCGACACAATTGAGGATAAGAAGGATGCTTTAAGAAATGGCGCACTTTTTCCCTACGTTAGCAATACTGTGGACGTATATCGCTGTCCTGCCGACTTGAGGCAGAGAGACCCAAGGGTATATGCCTTTCGCAGCTACTCGATTGCCGGTGGTATGAATGGAGTAAATCCGGCAGGCGGGTGGCAGATTTATCCCATCATAAAATATTCCGAAATAAAAAGGCCCGCAAGTAAATATGTCTTTCTGGAAGAAGCAGACCCAAGGGGATATAATATGGGTTCCTGGGTTATGCGTCCAAAGTCAAAAGAGTGGGTGGATCCATTCGCAATCTGGCACAGCAGATCAAGAAGCACTTTGGGATGGGCTGATGGCAGCGCGGAAATGCACCGATGGCTGAGTAAAAGCTTAATCGAATGGTGCAAACAGGCCTGTGAGGAGCCCGACACATTCAGTTTCTATAAGCCCCGCGATGAGGATGACCTCGAAGACTTCACATTTATGTTGAATGGCTATGCGTATCGAGCCCTTCAGTAGAGCCGGCTCCCAGCAAAACAACATTGTGCATTGGCTAACAGGATAAGAAAAAAGCTAAGAAGCACACGTCTCTGTTAAAACTTTATGCGGTGCGCCTGGGTATCATTAGGTTGCGCATGACGAACTTATCGGGTGTTGGAGGTGTATATTTTTAACATAAAATCGTCTGTTGAGCACTCCTCGCAGGTCCGCCTTACTGGGCCAAAGGCTAATTAGGGGGCATGTCTTTACTAAAGCTATGTTCTTTATTTGCCGATACTTATGGTATAGCGGTGAAGCTGTATTTGTTTGTATGCGCAGCCGACGGGGACGGAGTCTAATAAAAATTTACTATTTATTATTGACTATTGATTATTTTTCCCCACATTAGAAACTTTGTGCCTGTGCCTTATATGAGATTAGCAGGGAAACCACGTGATGGAATGAGAATTTTGTGAAGACTTTTAAAGTCGCTTAGCAGTGACCAGAATTGGGCAGAAATAGTCGATGGACTCATTACGTATTGAAAGGCAGGTCGATTGAAAGCGTTTATTACAGGCGGGGCGGGTTTTATCGGCTCTCATCTGGCCGAGCGGCTGCTCAAAGATGGTAACAAGGTGCTTGTCATCGATAACCTCAGCACCGGCAGTTTGGGAAATATCGAAAGTTTCAAAGAGCATTCCGGCTTTGAATTTGTTGAAGGTGACATCCGTAACACCGAACTGATGGAACCTCTGGTAGAGCAGAGCGAAGCGGTCTTTCATCTGGCTGCGGCTGTTGGTGTCAGGCTGATAGTTGAGGACCCTGTACATACGATAGAAACCAATATCGGCGGCACTGAGATAGTGCTGGATATAGCCAACAAATTCGGCAAAAAAATCCTCATCGCTTCAAGCAGCGAAGTGTACGGCAAAAGTGAGGCAGTTCCATTTCGTGAAGACGACGACATTGTGCTCGGCAGCACCAGTCTATCGCGGTGGTCGTACGCCTGCAGTAAGGCGATAGACGAATTTTTGGGCCTGGCTTTTTATCAACAGTATGGATTGGGCGTAGTAATCGGCAGGTTCTTTAATACAATCGGGCCGAGGCAGACAGGCCGGTATGGGATGGTGGTGCCGCGATTCGTTCAAGGGGCGTTGAGGAATGAGCCGGTCCTGATATATGGGACGGGCAAGCAAACGCGATGCTTTTGTTATGTGGCCGACCTCGTCGAGGCGGTCATCGACCTGATGAATTGCGAGCAGGCAAAAGGAAACGTATATAATATTGGTTCGAGCGAAGAGATTGCCATCGAAGACCTGGCTGATAAAATTATCAAAATGACAGGCAGTAAAAGCAAAAAACAATTTGTGCCCTATGAAATTGCTTACGGAAGACCTATTGAGGATATGTTGCGGCGCGTACCGAGCCTGGAGCGAATCAAAAAAATGATAGGCTGGGAACCCAAAACAAGCCTGACCGAAATGCTGAAAGTGATTATTGATAACGAAAAACGTAAAACGGACTGAACATTATGAAAAAGGCGTTGATTACAGGCATTACTGGGCAGGATGGCTCATATCTTGCAGAACTGTTATTGGAAAAAGGTTATCAGCTCTGGGGTATCATGCGGCGAAGCTCGTCGTTTCATACAGGCAGGATTGACCATTTGTATAAAGACCCGCACGAACAGCCACGACTTAGATTGATTTATGGGGATTTGACCGATGGCAGCAACCTTTCAACAATTATTAACGAGATTCAGCCGGACGAAGTCTATAACTTAGGCGCACAGAGCCATGTTCGTGTGAGTTTCGATATGCCAATCTACACGGCTGATGCGGATGCTCTTGGAACACTTCGGCTCCTCGAGGCAATCCGTTCCATCGATAAGCCGGCTAAGTTTTATCAGGCCTCCAGCAGCGAGATGTACGGCAAGGTTGTCGAAACACCACAAACAGAAAAGACGCCGTTTTATCCACGAAGTCCGTATGGTTGTGCGAAGGTGTACAGCTTCTGGCAGACGGTGAACTATCGAGAAGCTTACGGTTTATTTGCGTGTAACGGGATTTTGTTTAATCACGAATCGCCGAGGCGAGGCGAGACGTTTGTTACGCGAAAAATTACCCGAGCGGCAACGAGAATAAAATTGGGCATGCAGGACAAGCTCTATTTAGGTAATCTGGATGCAAAACGAGACTGGGGTTTTGCCGGCGATTATGTCGAAACAATGTGGCTTACGCTCCAGCAGGACAAACCCGACGATTATGTTGTAGCCACAGGCCAAAGCCATTCGGTCAAAGAATTTGTGGCGGAGGTTTTTAGTTATCTTGACCTGGATTGGCAAAAGTACGTTGAAATCGACCCGCGGTATTTCAGGCCGAGCGAAGTTGACTGCCTCCAGGGCGATGCGGGCAAGGCAAAAAAAGTTCTCAACTGGGAGCCAAAGGTAACCTTTAAAGAGCTTGCGAGAATGATGACCGATGCCGATATGAAAATCGCCGAGAACGAGAGAATTATCAAAGACCACCAGAAAACAAAACAATGAGCACTTTTTTTGAGAACAGGCGAGTTGTTGTTACCGGCGGCGCCGGTTTCTTAGGCGGTTACGTTACTGAAAGACTGCAAAAACGGGGCTGTAAGAATATCCTTGTGCCGAAGATTGAAGACTATGACCTGGTCAGCATAGATGACATAAATCGGATGTACGAAGATATGAAGCCGGATATTGTCATTCACTTAGCGGCAGTTGTAGGCGGCATCGGTGCCAACCGCGAACATCCGGGCGAGTTTTTCTATAAGAATTTAATGATGGGCGTTCAGCTCATCGAGCAGGGCAGACTACGAAACATTGAAAAGTTTGTCGCGATTGGTACGGTTTGTGCATATCCGAAATTTACGCCGGTGCCGTTTAAGGAAGAAGACATTTGGAACGGATATCCAGAGGAGACGAATGCACCGTACGGACTGGCCAAAAAAATGCTGCTTGTTCAATCGCAATCATACCGGGCCGAATATGGCTTCAATTCGATATTTTTGCTGCCGGTAAATCTTTACGGGCCCGGCGACAATTTTGACCCCGCCAGCAGTCACGTGATACCTGCGTTGATAAAGAAATGTGCTGATGCTATTGATAGCGGCGCAGACCATATTGATTGCTGGGGGACAGGGAGTGCTTCGCGTGAGTTTATTTATGTAGCCGATGCTGCTGAGGGGATTCTTTTGGCGACGGAACATTACAACGGCTCCGAGCCGGTCAATATCGGGGCCGGATTCGAAATAACGATAAAAGAGCTTGCTGAAAAAATCGTCGAGCTTACAGGCTTCACCGGTGAAATTCGCTGGGACAGCTCCAAGCCGGATGGTCAGCCGAGACGGTGTCTGGACGTCTCAAAAGCTAATAAATACTTCGGCTTTGAGGCCAAAACTCCCTTTGATGAAGGCCTTAAGGCGACAATAGACTGGTATCGAAAACATAAAACAGCATAGCCGTTCTGCTAACAAAACGGGGAGGGTAAATTTATGAAGCTTCGTGTACTTTTCTTTGTACTTTTTTGGGCCTGTTGTACCTTTGGGGCTGATAAATATGTAAGCCCTGGTGCGGCTGATGATAACGGCACCGGTACGGCAAGTAATCCCTACAAGAAAATCAGTACGGCAATTGCAAATGTGGGTGATGGTAACATAGTTTATCTGATGACGGGGACGTATGACGAAACTTCACAAGGCCGGGGATGGTATATTTATATTACCGGCACAGCAAAAAGTTATACTGTCAAGCCATACAACGGCGCTGACATTAACTTGATTACAGATGATAACTGGGTCTGTATTCGGATTAACGCAGACGATAGCCCGGACGATAAAAAAACAATTGCCTTTGAAGGTATTACATTTTCATTTGGCGGTTGCCAGAAGTTCATATATTATCACCAGGACAAAGAGCTGAATTTAACTTTCACTGATTGTCTGTTCGATACATCGAAGGATAAGCCCTTAATTGCCAGTGAAGCTGTTTCGACAGCATCAACCAGAGAGATTTGTTTTACCCGCTGCGTTTATAATAACACTTCTAATCTTTACCCTATGGTCTTTAATGACTTTGCTCTGGTTTATTTCGATGATTGCACTCTGATTAATGACATCAGCAGCGGTGATTGTGTATTTTTTGACCTCTGGAATGAATGCAGTAACTTCGTCCTCAAAAATAGCACTATATATAGCAAGACGAATGGATTTTATCCAAAACGTGCTTCAAAAATCGGTAAGCTTATTATCCAGAATAATACGTTTATTCACAGCCGGACAGCAGGTCCATCACCTGAATATGCAATCCGGATACCTGATGCAGACATAGGTGCAATACGGATTACCGGCAATACTATTCACTACACCAATACTGATGCAGGCCTATTTAGAGGCGTTCGTCTTGGTACAGTAGAAGCAAGCTGGACAAATGTATTTCGTGCGCCCGTAATTGCCGACAATACAATCATTAATGACAGATTTGGTTATCACGGCACTGGAATTTATCTCGGCTCAAATGTCCGGGGTGCATCTTGTTTTGGTAATCAGATTACAGGTTTTCAAGGTGGTATCAACAATTATGCTCAATACAGCTTCATTACGGATAATACAATAAGGTGCACCGATGGTATAAATATGTGGGGTGGTGGTTATAGTAACATCTGGCATAACTCAATTGTGTCTGTTGATGGCCATGCTGACGGAAGGGCTATTATGTTTGGTCGGATGCATTATGCCGATTCTACCCTAAAGACCATATTCACGACCACAACCGTTACGGATACCGATGAAAGTGCCTGGGGCGGCAACCAGGGTAATGTATCGACCGGTATGCTGGCCTTAGTGGGCGGCAACAATCCAACTTCTTGGGGCATTGTTGAGTCCATGGATGGTAACACAATAACCGTAAATAACTGGACCACTGCTGATTTAACTGCTGTCATTGAAACGCCCAGCGATGGAACAGCAGTACATATAGTTCGGTTCAGCGAACACAATACAGTCCTGAACAATATTTTTGACAGTTCCCAGGCCCATTACACAATTACTTTTGATTTCAATCCACGGTGTGGTGAGGATTACATAGATTACAATTGCTATCAAAAAGGATTGCGGGCTTTTTCTAATCTTGGTGAGTCGGGTCAAGACAATTTAAGTGATTTCCAGATGAAGTGGTCATCGTGGTCAAGGATATTCCCAAACAACGATGCGCACAGTATCGAGGCGGACCCGCAATTTGTTGATATAGCTAATGGGGATTTCAGACTCAAGCCAACGTCACCCTGCTTGAATGCGGGCAAGCCGACTCCCAATGGTGGTTATACAAATATTGGGGCATGGCAGGGAATAGGAGGAACATAGTATCTTGGGGCAATGCTTTTTCCTTATGTTACTCTGTTTCGCGTCCCAGTCGAGCCTGACTGACGCAAGAGTTAACCTGGCGCGACATAAGAGCTATACATTTTCACCGAAGCCTAATTATCATTTGTGCACCGATAAGTCCGACGTAATTCAACTTACCGACGGCGGAACATCCGGCAGTCAATGGACGAACAAGAGCACCGTAGGCTGGCAGAAAGCCGAACCGGCTGTGGAAATTGTGATAGACCTCGGCAAAAAATCCGCTATCTATGAAGTCCGGATACACACTGTCGGGGGAGGCTTCGCGGATGTAGAGTTTCCTGAATTTGCCGCTGTGTTGTTGAGTGATGATGGCTGGGAGTTTCGATTTGCCGGACTGGTAAGCAGTAAAGACTTAACGAACATTCGACGCTTTGGTTCCCGCGGCGCCCCACGTACGATGAGTGTTGGAAACATAAACGCATCGGGACGATACGTAAAGTTGGTAATAAGGCCAAGCCGACGTTACATATTTCTTGACGAAGTAGAGGTAATCGGCGAGTCGCTTTTTACAGTAAAAAATATCAAACTTCGGAATGACCTTGAAGTGTTCACGAGTTCTGAAGAACTATTAAAAAGAATTTACGGTTACCTGCAGTTGCGCGAAAACGTTGCCGCCGCGCTCAAAACTGTCAAAGAAAATCGGTCGAAGCTATCCGGCCAATTCAGTGAAAAAATGTTTTCTGAACTTGAAAGACAGGCCCAAAAAGCAGATACACCTACAAAACTGCTTGCCATAAAGGAGCAGGTAGGGAAAACGCGAGCCGGAATATACAAGGCGGTGTATGGAAAGCCGTTTGTTTGCCTGCCTGCAAATCCGATGGAGATTGTATTTGAAAAAGAGATGCTCCTTCGCAAAAGCACCAAAGGCATAAACATTCAAATGTGGCAGAATGAATACGAGTCGGCTGCATTTAACATTGTAAACTGTTCTGATGAGGCGATGACGATGGCCGTTTCTATTTCGCCATTGCTCAGTCCTGCCGGTAAAAAAATAGACAGTAACAGAACGTTCACGGTCAGAAGAGCGATATATGTTAAAGGCAGTACGGTTGGTTCAATAGCTGATGCCCTTGTTTTGCAGGCGGAGCGTCCCTTTATTTTGCAGCCGGGTGAGCTGACACAAATATGGTTGACGATTTTTAATCCGACGTTGACGACTGGCAGTTATAAGGGCCGAGTTGGGGTTTTGGCAAAGACCGAAAAGGGAGAGAACCTGCCGATAGAAACCATTCCAGTTACCATAGAGGTTCAAAAGCACAAATTTCCTGAGAACGTTGCCCTTAATACCTGCAACTGGGCGTATTATAAAGTTGCCTCTGCGGCCGAGATGGCTGAAGACCTTCATAATCATCATATTAACGTTTACGTTGTTCCTCCGCAGGACCTGCCTTTTCTGCGATTTTCATCGGACCGGCCCGGCGTCGTTAGAAAACCAAATTTTGCAAATTTAGATAAAGCTCTTCGGTATCACAATTATGCCAGAACATATCTGTTTTGCTTAGACTTCAATAGCAATAAGAAGGATTACGGCCGATTCGGAAAGGTCAAATGGATGACTCCAGCTTGGAAGGCTGTTTTTTCACAATGGCTGAAAAACCTCGTAAAGCATCTCAAGGATGCTGGCGTCGGCTACGATAAGTTTGCGCTGTATCCGTTTGATGAGAGTCTGTGCGATGATTTTTATAAACTGGCTAAACTAATCAAAGCCACAGACCCGAAAGTAAGAATCTACGCCAACTCTTTTGGCAAAGGCCCTAAAGATTTTATGCGATTTCGAGAGCTTAACGATATATGGTGTCTTCAGGACAGCCACTGTATGCGACGCCCTCAATGGCTGGAGCAGATAAAAGACTTCGGAAAGCAAGTATGGACGTACGAGTGTCTAAGGCCAATGAAAGCCAAAGACCCATACTCGTATTATCGCCTGATGCCGTGGCGCGCTTTTAAGAGAGGCCAGACCGGGGCGGGTTTCTGGATTTACTACCACGGATTTAACTTTCAGACTGGTGCCGTTCCCTGGGATGATACTCTAAAACCCCAGGGCTTCTCCGGCGTTGTTTATGGCAGGGGAGACAGTCCTGTACGAGGGCTTGCCGAGAATATCGTTCCCTCACGCCGATGGGAAGCTTGGCGCGAGGGAGTCGAAGATTATCAGTATCTGTATGAGTTACAGCAGGAGATTAACAAGATAAGACAAAAAGACCCGGCAACGGCAAACAAGGCACAGGAAACCCTCGATCGCCAGGTCAATCGGGTTTTGAACAACCAGCACGACAGGAAGATTGTGTATGAGGCCAGAGAAATCTTGTCGGATACACTGCTAAAATTAACAAGTCAGAAAAATTGACCGCAACAGGACACACCTAAACAATAAGAGCTTAGCTCATGGAGTTTCATTACCAGCACGCACTATTGCCCGATGACAATAAATTGCTTATAGATATCAATGAAGCATCAGTCCGGTTGTGTGGTAAATTAAGCCGTATAGACACAAACCTTCTGGATGTATCGGATGCCGGCAGGAAGTATTTCAGCGACCAGGTCAGGAACATAAGAAGCACATTGCGGAACTTCTCGTATATCTTGTCCTGGTCAATTGCATACAGCGACGTTCCCTACGACGAATTTGTTTTCATAGACCACGGCGCAGGTGTGGGCATACTATCCTTGTTGGCTAAAGAGCTTGGCCTTGGTACAGTCATATACAATGACCTGTGGGCTCCTTACTGTAAAGATGCTCAAATTATAGCCGAGGCAGTCGAAGCAAACCGGGCGGACCACTACGTTCTCGGAGATATAGACGAACTGGTTGACTTTTTGAAAACGAATTCAATCTCCTGTAATGCATTGGCTTCCTACGACGTAATTGAGCATATATATATGATATTGAAACGTTTCTGGTAAGACTTTCTGATTCGTCGGCCGGGCCGCTCACCGTTGTAATGGCCTCCAGTGCGAACCCGTTTAATCCGCTGATAAGAAGACATCACATGGAATTTCAGGGAAAAGCCGAATACGGCGGCAGAGAAAAAACTCAGGGTTGTCGAGAAGACTATCTTACAAAGGCCTATATCATTGTCCGGCAGGAAATCATATCTAAACACGCTCCCTCACTTTCGGACGCAGAGGTCCGGCTATTGGCAAAAGCCACGAGAGGCCTGATTGAGCCGGACATCAAAGAAGCAGTCGATGAATATCTCAGAAGCTCAAGCATCCCTCAGGAACCAAACCACCCGACAAATACGACCAATCCCTACACCGGCAACTGGGCTGAACGCCTTCACGACGTCAACTATCTAAAAGAAATCCTTTCAAATGAAGGCTTCAAGGTGGATATTCTCGCAGGATACTATGCAAATTCAAAAACCAACCATCCTCTCAAAAGATTTATGGGTATTGTTTTAAATTCCTTGATTCGAATGCTAAAGGACAAGGGTCTGTTCTTTGCGCCTTTCTACACAATATATGCGAGGAAAGGCGGGCCTTATTGAGCTTTGCGTTACGCCTGTTAGAAGCGTATGTATCCATATTAATGGAATACAGGGTGGCACCCTCAAACTTGTTTGGGGGTGGTCTTGCCGGTAAAGCCTGCCTCTCTCGTCTCGGCGAAGGCCGAGGCCGTAGCGGGGTCTGTAAATTTTTAGTTTCATTTGTTTTGGAAAGACCAATAAAAGCATAGTTGAAGCTCAGACCGAGCAAACAGAAACATCAAATGTCGTTACGAAAACGAATAATAATGAATGCCGGCTCGAACTGGGCCAGCATGGTGGTGGCCGCAGTAGTTGGGCTGGTACTGCTTCGAGTTATGTGGAGCGAGCTCGGTAAGTCGAGCTATGGTGTCTGGGCTCTGCTTTCAACCGGACTTCGCTATCCGATGATCCTGGAAGGAGCATTTTTGCTGTCAACAAACCGTTTTGTGGCCTTTTATCGTAATGACACAAAAGAATTGAATCGTTTTGTCTCGGCATCATTTATAATGCTGACGGCGTTGGCGGTTTTGACTATCGTAGCTGCAGTACTGCTGTCCTTTGTAATTTCCGATATATTTTCGTCGGCGATTACTCCTGAATTTGCACACGATGCCAGGATTACGTGCATACTGGTTGGTGTTACATTGGCCTTTAAGATAGTGGAGGCAACTTTTAGCGGGGCATTGAGAGGTTATCAGTACCATACGCGGTCTAACGCTGTTGTGATTACAGCTAATCTGCTTCGGGCGGTTCTTACGGTAGGGTTACTTGTGGCTTGGAAGAGTATAATCGCCGTACAGTTAGCGTTTGGGATTACGGCGGCAATATCTGCACTGTCGATGTTTGTTGTTGCACGAAAGTCGATTGCAGGTTTCAGAATCAATGTGCTGAAGGTCGACAGGGAAACAATTCGAGAGCTCTTCCGACATACCGGTCACGCAACTGCACGTTCGGGCAGTATGATTTTTATGTTTAGTACATTAGCATTATTGGTTGGTAAGGTAGGTAGTGCTGAGGATGTGGCGGTCTATGATGTTGCCTCCCGAATTCTTGGCTTTGTCCGTGGGTTTCTGGTAGGGGCGCAGAATGTTTTTCTGCCGGCTGTGACAAGTCTTTACGCAAATGGGCAAATCGAAACAATAAAAGCGATCATCAAGAAAGGAACCCGTATAAATTCTGTTCTGACCTGTGCTTCATTGATTCTGCTGGTTGTCTTTGCAGAAGAATTTCTGGCTTTTTTATTGGGAGGTGATGTTCCGTCAAATACAGTTACAGTGATGCGAGTGTTGATAATGTCTGTCGTTGCCCGCGGGTTTTTCGGAATATGGCTTCCGGCATTGGTGGGTATAGGACATCTTCGAGGGCTGACCATTGCAGCAATTGCGGCAGCGATAAGCGCGATTTTACTGGAACTGATACTTTTGCGGGGTTTCGTTGCCGTCCCGATGGCACCAGCGATAGCGCTGGTGGTTGTACTGTGGGCGTATATGGGGCTTTGGCTGCCCTTTTACGGTCTGCACAAATTAGGGATACGCCCCTACGAGTATTTGAAAGACAGCTTGTCTCAACCGTTGGCGGCAAGTCTCGTTTCAATTATAGCACTGTGGGTGCTGAGCAGCGTTCTGTTGAGAGGGAACGTTCATTGGATGGTGATGCTTACATTGTCCACCGTTGTTGTAATGGCAAGTTTCACAGCTATTTCATTACGGAAAGAGATGGCTGATTTAATCCTCGCAGCGAGAAAAAGGTTCGAGGGCAAAAAGGAACATTGAATATGAAGGTTCTTGTTATTAATCAATGCTCTACCAACAAAGGCGACAGAGCCGTCCTGTTTTTCGTGCTCAGAGAGCTGGCCCGCAATGGTGTTGACCAGGTCACGGTATCCGCAAGTAATCCGGAATACTGGGAAGACAAACCGGATTTTCCTGATGTGGCTGTTCGAGTTATCCCGTGGGGATGGGATACTTCCCGTAAAAAAGGTGTCGGTTTTTTAGGCAAAGTAATTCACCGAGTGTGGAAAATGATACTTAAGCGACGAATCCATTTCCCCTTAGTACGTAACGCCCTGATTGCAGGCAAACGTCCTTGGTATCTTCGGTTCCTGGTTAATAAGCAATTCGCCGAAGCTGTTAAAGACGCTGATATGGTCCTCAGCACCGGAGGACATCACGTAACGACTATGTTCGTGCCTGATGCGGTTACTCCACAAATATTCGATATGGCGGCAGCTTTGCTTTACGATAAGCCGCTGGTACTCTGGTCGCAATCTATCGGGCCATTCGACTTTAAGTTACCGAAGAGCAAGTTGATGGTGCAAAAAATACTTTCCGGTGCCGGCCGAATATTTATCCGTGACGAGGCCTCGGCAGACCAGATAAAAAAAATGGGAGTGTCTCTGGAACACGTATCTAAGACACGCGAGTCTGTATTCGGCCTGTGTGACATTGTGGAATCACGAATCAGGCCCAGTGATCGCCCACCTGTAATGGGCATTGCTGTTTACGTGCACACACGTGCTAACCAGCTCAAAGAACACGAAAACCACCCACGTTATTTTGCGGCGTTGATTGACCATGCTATTAAGGCCGGATATAAGGTGCGTTTTTTCCCGATGGAACTGCAAGGCACAGACCGTCCTTGTATTGAAGCTGTGATAAACAGCGTTGATAAAAAAGAAAATTGCGAAATTGTAGAGGGCTTTCCCGGAACCTCGGACCATATCAACGCCGTCGCCCAGTGCAGAATGTTTGTCGGGCACAAGACCCACTCACAAATCTTCTCGTTAGTAGCTGCAACACCGTTGCTTGCGATTGCATATCATAAGAAAACCGAAGACTTTATGGCTCAGTTCGGACTCGAAAAGTACTGCATTGCCGATGCCCAACTCAGTGCAGAGAAACTGATACAACTCTTCGGTGAAATCAATAATAAACTGGATACCATCAACCGCAAAGCTGAAGAGGTAGGCTCTAAAATGTGCACACAGGTCAAGGAAGATTTTGCAAGGATGATTGAGCAGGTCCGCGTGGAAAAATAGAGTGTTGTTAAAACTGCCGAACATAGATCAAAAAAATCAAAAATCGAAAAGAAAATACCCAAACTGACCTATTCTCTGTGTCATTCCCGCGAAAGCGGGAATCCACACTATTGCTATGGTTTTGGATTCCTGTTTTCACAGGAATGACAGACTACGCTATGCTCTCGTCAAGGCAACACTTACGGCAAAGTTTGGCTCAAAATCAGTCAGTTTGAGGAAAATACTTAAAATTCCTGATTTTTAACCTTTAATCCAACCCTTTGATTTCCGATATCTAACTTCAGATTATATTTTTCCAGCTTTAATAAGCAATCGGACAAACTTATTTTCAGAAGCCTTATTTTAAGGGTAACCTGATGGCAATATTTATTGCAGTATTATGTTTGATTGCAATAGTAATATGTGTACCGCTGGTGGTCTTGAAGCCGAAGTGGGTGTTTTACATATTCCTGATATCTGTTACGTTCCACAGCATACTTGCCGGCTACATATATGCTGCCGGTAACCTTGGTATGCCCCGCACGTGGGCACCGGCGGATGTCCTGGCGTGGCTGACATTAGCGGCAGCACTTTTTGTGCCGCGAGAGCGGCAATATCGTTCCGGCGTCATTGGAAAATGCTTCATTGTCCTAACATTAGTAACCGCACTTGCGCTGATACAAGGCCTGCTGATGCATACTCACACCGCTTTTACGTATTCGAGGGTGGCGCACTTTGTAGCAGCTATGATATTTGGGCTTAGGTACTTCACAAACTATTCCCGCGCGAATGGATTTTTGAAATTCTCGGTTGTTTTGCTCCTGGTGATGTTTGTCGTACATATTTTAATCAGATTTGGTGCATTCACACCTCTGGCTGCCGAAATCGAAGATCCCACGCAGTTAGGAGGTGAGAGAGGCACCTATTCTCTTGTCCCTCTTCTTTACCTTTCGCTGGTAAGTATTGCTATAGGCAGGCTGGTAAGTAAAGTCGGCTCCATTCCTGTATCTGTGTTTGTGCTGCTGATCGGTGTAGGCGGCATAGTGCTGAGTGAAACAAGGTCGATGTATGGGGCAATGGGTGTGCTGGCAATAGCTTCGCTTTTGTTCGTCAAGGGCAGGGCCAGAACTTTGCTTGCGTACGGGATTGTCGGCCTGCTCGTGATTGGTGCCGCCTCTGCAATAGGTTTCGATTTCCTGGAAAGATTTCGAGCCGGAACGACAAGAACAGGCAAAGTTGAAATACCGAGCCCCTTTCAGGAAGGCACGTGGAGGGCCCTCGAACACGAAATAATCCTTTCAAGTTACAAACAAGAGCCTTATTTTATACTGACCGGCAGGGGTATCGGAGCGCTGCATCCGGCACCAGCGGGCAAATCGCCTCTGGTGGGTTTTTATCATTCTGAGTATTTAGGCTGGCTGGATAGATGTGGTTTGCTCGGATTGGTAACGGTGCTCATCTTGATATTCGCTATTCTTGTGCGGAGTTTCGCTTTATCCAGAAGCGATATCCCATATATGCGATATTACGGAGCAACGTCCTTCTTATTGATGATAGCGTTGGCGGCAGATGGATTCTTCCATCCTATATTTTCGAATCCCCGTGCCGCACCGCTGTTGATATGCTTCGCAGCTATAATGGCTAACTGGCAGGACATCTATCTAAGTTTCCATCAAGAGACGGAAGTTTTACAGCAAAGCGAGCCGTATGTGAGTGGTTAATTGGTTGTCAGGAAAGTGAGCTAAAGTGCCTAAAGTGAACTAAAGTGACAGCTTTTCTGTCATTCTGAACGCAGCGCAGCGAAGTGAAGAATCTCTTTTTCGTTGACCAGATCCTTCGGCTTCGCCTCAGGATGACACTTACGTGTCACTTTAGGCACTCTAAACTTTAGTCACTTTTCACTTATTCTGCTCACCACTCACTACGCCAATTACCGCAGAAAAGGAACTATTAAATATGCGTGTACTAATGGTGGCCGGTGCAAGCACAGGAGGCTTATACGCGTACACCGACGCCTTATGCAGTGGTTTGTGCGCAGCCGGTGCAGATGTAACCGTACTTACCAATTCATTGTGGGCGGACCTGCCGAGGCCGTTCAGAGTTGAAAGGCGTCTATTTGAGTTTATAGATAAGAAAAAACAGTGGTCACAACTGCACTGGGCGACGGACCGATTTTGCCGAAGTCTGATTAACAGCTTGCGGCGGAACCGATTTGCTGTTCGCGAGCATTTCGATGTGGTTCATTTTCAGGGCGTGGGCACTCCGCTACTGGACCAGCTTTTCTTAAAGCCCCTAATACGGCATTTGCCTGTAGTGCTTACCGTCCATGACGTTAAGCCCCATTATGAGCATTTTGTCAGCAGAGCTTCGTTCATAAAACGAAGTCTTCAAATCCCTCATCGTTTGATAGTTCATTACGAGGACGGCAAAAGACAACTGGTTGACCACTGGGGTGCTTGCGCCGACCATATAGATGTAATCCCTCATGGAATTATGCGCCTGCAAAATCCACCGGACCCGACTGGTGCACGGAAAAAATTAAACCTGCCGTCGGACTGTCAGATAATACTTTTCTTCGGGGCGATTCGTCCAAACAAAGGTCTGGATGTTCTTCTTAAAGCATTGGAAATTATCAAATCGCGTAATCGCCGGATTCTACTGGTTATTGCCGGTGGTCTTCTCGGCAGATTCAGCTTCGAGTCATACTCCGATATGATTAGAAAATCCGATTTATCAGAGCATGTGCAAACCTTTATCCAATTTATTCCGGAAGAAGAGGTGGATTATTTCTTTGCAGCGTCTGACCTTGTCGTATTACCCTATTTGAAATTTGAAGCACAGAGTGGAGTATTACTTCGTGCCTATGCGCATAAAAAACCTGTGGTCGTCAGCGATGTGGGAGCAATAGGTGAGCTTGTGTCCTCAGATAAGGTTGGATTGGTTGTTGAGCCCGGTGCCGTAGAACCATTGGCTGAGGCTGTCATAAATGCGCTGGATAGACTCGATAAGTTTCAGTCCTGCTACGACCCTGAACTCGAAAACAAGTATAGCTGGGAGCATATCGCCGAGCTGACTATGCGCAGTTACGAAGCAGCGGTCAAAAGCAAAAAAGCCAAGCTGGCAGATAAGCGCAGTACTTCAAAATTGAATCTATAACTTGTCATTCCTGTGAAAACAGGAATCCAGAATCGTATCAACAATGTGGATTCCCGCTTCCGCGGGAATGACATGGAGAATTGCTCACTTTTAGTATTATAGAATAATGATGAAAATAGCATACGTTGTTTCGAGCTTGAAAGTCAGTATGACCTTTGTGGCCAACGAGCTCGAGGCACATGAAAAAGCTAAATGGCAGGTTTTGCCATTGGTTAGTTGCAGGCCAGGCGAGTTTGAAAATTTGTCCGAACTTCTGGTCAAATGGAACAAGTGGGCCGTTTTTCGCCCTAATGTTTTTATACAATTAAGCGTAACTTTACGAGAAATCATTACACACCCGCTTCGTTTCGCAAGAGTCTGCTTTTGGCTTTTAACTTTGCTGGCCCATAGCCCGGTTGAATTTGCAAAAGCACTTTATGAGCTAACAGCTTCCTGCTACTTTGCCGGCCATTGCAGGCGTTTCTCAGCAGAGCACATACACGTGCATTTTGCCAGTCGCTCCCTTAGTCTTGGCTTGATGATTGGGATGTTGACTGGCCTGCCCGTCTCGTGTACCGTTCACGCCTTTGACATATTTACCAGAAGTGCAGGCAGCTTACAAACGCGATTAGCCAAATGCAAATTCATAGCTGCTGTTTCTCAATTCAATGTTGAATATCTGCGCAAAACTTGTGGCAAATCTGTCGCCGATTTGTGTTACGTTGTGCATTGCGGAATAGACGTGGAAAAATTCAGGTCTCTTTCTCGTCAACCGGAACCAGGCAGAATAATTTGTGTGTGCAGACTTAGCCCGAAAAAGGGTCTGGACGTTGCGATAAGGGCTTGTGCGAAACTGCGGGATAATAATGTAAAATTCCTGTTCGAAATTGCAGGAGACGGGCCGCAGCGCCAGGCCCTTGAGAAATTGATTGGACGGCTACATTTAGCTGATAACGTCAAGTTACTCGGCGCCAGGCCAAATGACCAACTGATGGAAATGTTTAGTCGGGCCTGTATATTTCTTATGCCGTGCGTTAAGACCCCAGGAGGTGATATGGACGGCATTCCCGTTGCGATGATGGAGGCAATGGCATGTGAGGTGCCGGTCGTATCAACCGGTATATCGGGTATTCCGGAGCTGGTTAAAGACGGCATAACAGGCCGGCTGGCTCCGGAGAAAGATGCCGATGCGCTGGCGCAAATCTTAAAAGAGCTTCTTGAAGATATGGATAAAATCAGGCAGTTCGGAAAAGCCGGCCGTGAACGTGTTCTAAAGGATTTTTGTATTTCCCAAAACGCAGCAAAGTTGAGGGAGCTAATCAGAGCCTGATGCACATTCTCTATATTCATCAACATTTTGCCACGCCGGCCGGAAGCACCGGCACACGTTCGTATGAATTTGCCCGCAGATGGGTAAAAGCCGGGCACAAAGTTACCTTGATAACCGGCCATTATGATGTCGGCGGTTTGCAAGTGGCCGGCGCACTTTACCGGAAACAGAATATAGAGGGGATAAACGTAATCATTGTTGGGACCAAATACAGCAATAAACAATCATATCTGCGCAGAGTAACTTCATTTCTGTCCTTTTGCCTTTTGAGCATTTATGCCGGCCTTAGAACTAAAAGCGTAGATGTTATATATGCGTCCAGCACACCATTGACAGTTGGAATACCCGCTATGGTCATAAAGTGGATCAAACATATACCTTTTGTTTTTGAAGTGCGTGACCAATGGCCTGAAATACCAATCGAATTAGGTATCATAACCAACAGGTTTCTTATCAAGATACTTTTATGGCTCGAGAAAACCATTTACAGAAATTGTTCTTCCCTAATTGCTTTGTCGCCGGGTCAGGCGGATGGTATAAGAGCCGTGTTGACTGAGGAAAAACCGATAACAGTAATACCCAACAGTTGCGACATTGATGTGTTCAGGCCGAATATTGACGGCTCGGCTGTTAGACAAAGAAAAGGCTGGGGGAATAAATTTGTTCTTCTCCACACAGGCGCAATGGGCAAGGTCAACGGCCTGGATGTCGTTATCAAAGCTGCCGAAAGGCTTAAAGAGCATAGTGATATTATGTTTGTATTGATAGGTGACGGACATCAAAAACTGTTTCTGGAAGGCAGAGTTAAAGAACTCGGTTTGACAAACGTGGAAATTTTACCCTCCGTGCCGAAACAAGAGCTGCCAGAATTTTACGCCGCGGCTGATATAGGGCTTGTGATAATCGGTAATTACCCTATTATTGAGCACAACTCCGCTAATAAGTTTTTCGATGGCCTCAGCGCAGGCAAGCCTGTGCTTTTGAATTATTCCGGCTGGCATAGAGAGCTCCTCGAAAACAATGAAGCGGGCCTCGGCTGTACTTTATGCAATCTCGATGAGTTTGTTGAAAAGGTGCTGTACCTGAATTCGCACGCCCAGCAGGTAGAAAAAATGGGACAAAACGCCCGGCAGCTTGCCGTTAAAAAATTTGACAGAGATGGGTTAGCAAAACAGGCTCTGGAGCTAATTTCTTCGGTGATAAGATATGAATGAAACGCAAAGCCAGGTGGTGTTCAAAGACCTCCAGGTTGCCCATGCTGGGCAGGTTGCCGCGTTACATATTCAATGTATAAAAACCAGCTTTATCAGCTCTTTGGGCATTGATTTTGTAACTTCTCTATATGAAGCCATCGTTCGGAGCAAATCAAGTTTCGGCGTTGTCGCAGTGAGAAACGAAAAAGTACTCGGATTCGTAGCGTTTTCCACAAACCTCAATAAACTTTACAGGTCAATCGTTTGGAGAAAAGGGCTGAAATTTGCATTACTATTGGCAGGTAATATGTGGTCCCGGAAGCGGGTAAAAAAAATATTTGAGACCCTGTTTTACCCTTCCAGAACAAAGAAAATGAATCTGCCTCCGGCGGAACTGCTTTCAATTGCTGTTGGACCCGAAGAACGAGGAAAGGGACTGGCCAGTCAATTAATTAAAAAGGGTTTCCAGCGTTATCAGAAAACAGGTGTAGATAAAGTCAAGGTCCTCATCGGAGCAGATAATAAAGCGGGGAATAAACTGTATCTCAAGTTTGGATTTGAGCCTGTCGGACAGATTATCAATCACGGTGTACTCAGTAATATTTATGTTGCCAAAACCAAAGTGAGCTAAAGTGCCTAAAGTGAACTAAAGTTATCATTTTTAACTTTAGGCACTCTAAACTTTAGGCACTTTTCACTTATTCTACTCACCAATTACCCATTTTCAAATAGCCTTTTTGCCAGACTACGATTCCGGAAACAACGAACACAACTATATATACAATAAAGGCATATCTGGTTCTTATCTGGCTCATAGCAAGGCCGAGAAGTGCATACATACCAGCTAAGCCGTAGCAAATAGCAACGGTTCTTTTCAGCGGTATGCCTCTGTCAATCATCTGGTCGTATATATGCCCGCGGTCGGAAACGAACAACGGACGTTTATTAATGAATCGCCTTACGAGCGCAACAGCCGTATCGAGGATAGGTAGCCCAAAGACTACGACCGAAGCCATCCACCATCTTGGTATCTTTTCAGCGAATAAAATCATAAGGGCTGCCACTACAAATCCGAGCAGCATACTTCCGGCGTCTCCCATAAATATTTTGGCCGGATGGCGGTTAAATGGTAAAAAACCGCATACCGCGCCGAGAAGTCCCAAACATATAATTACGCGCACCGGATCGCCAACCTCGCTGAAACCCCAGGTGCCTAAATGAATCGCTAACAATAAGCAAGCAGCGGTGATTATCACTGTAACACCTGCGCAAAGACCATCCAGACCGTCCAGAAGATTTAGCGAATTGGTTGCGCCCAATACAAAGATAATTACAATCGGAATTCCCAAAATCACTTCAACCTTTTCCGGGATTCTTGCTCCGGCCAGAGAATAATACAGGGCCGGTCTTATGCCGACCAAAACTAAAATGACAGCAGCTACAATTTGGCCTAATATTTTCTGCCTGGGTTTTATGTCGAATATGTCATCCACCAGTCCAATAAAGCATGCTATCGCTCCGCCGGCCAACACCGCCACCAGCCAGGTGAACGACAAACGGAAATGCTCCTGGCTGCCAATGCAATAAATGCCTGTAAGTATGCCGACGGTTAATCCGGCTAAGATGCCGACGCCGCCAAGGTAGGCGACTGTTCCTTTGTGAGTTTTTACCAGGTTGTCAGGTTTGTCAACGATTCCAAACTTTAGTGCGATGCTCTTGCATAACGAGGTGGCAACTAAAGCCGAGATAAATGAAAACACCAGCACAGGCCAGAATCGTAACACCCAGCTTAGAGGCCTTTCAGGACCTATGAGATTGTCCAACATAGTTTCTATCCTCTATCCTGAAGAATTCCTGAACCGGCGTTTGTTTTGCAGGCTTTACACAGTTTACAGAACGAAGTCGAATCTGTCCAGACCAATCGCTGTGGCCTTGACACCAATGTCCCATTCGGATAAACTGATAACTACTCTACAAAGAATGAATTGATATCGAAAACCGAAAATCGAAAATGAAATATGAGTCTTTTTAATATTTGTAAACGTGGACTTGATATTTTCATTGCTTTAGCTGCGATGGTTATTCTGTCTCCGGTTTTGGTCGCGATAGGGTTAATCATAAGGCTTAGCAGTAAAGGGCCTGCAGTATTCAAGCAACAAAGGGCAGGGAAAAACGGCAAGCCGTTTGTCTTTTACAAGTTCCGCACAATGACACTCAACGTTGACCCCTTCGGGCCCAGTCCGAAATCCGGCCAAGACTCCCGGCTGACAAAAGTCGGCAAGTTTCTGCGGGAGTGTTCACTCGACGAACTGCCGCAATTATTTAACGTAATAAAAGGGGATATGAGTATCGTCGGACCTCGGCCGTTGTATCTTTCCCAGATACCCGAGTGGAGCGAGCGGCAAAAAAAACGCCTCCTTGTCAAGCCCGGCCTGACAGGCTTGGCGCAAATACAGGGCAGGGCAGAGCTCACACGCGAAGAAAAACTTGAACTCGATGTTAAATATGTGGAAACCGCCGGCCTGTTAACCGATATAAGGATAATGCTGGCGACTATCACTCAGGTGTTCAGGCGAAAGAGTGTCTATGAAAAAAGGTACTCAAAAACAGAATACACCCGAGGCCAAGGTCGTTAAATGGTAGATGGATTAAATAGTTACCAATTACCAATTACCAATTACCAATTACCATTTACCAAATTGGAGCAAAGCTAATGGGTACAAAAACTACTGCCAAAACCAGATACCTGACAAGACTGGAACAGATTGAGCAATTAAGCGAACAGGAAAAAACCGAGTTGAAGAAGGTTACCGAAAGGTTTCCTTTTCGCAGCAATGACTACTACCTGTCGCTGATCGACTGGGATAACCCGAACGACCCGATACGAAACATTATTATTCCGCATTTGCAGGAGCTTGAAGAATGGGGCAAACTCGACCCTTCCGATGAACATAGCTACACGGTTATGCCCGGTGTTGAGCACAAGTATAATTCGACGGCCCTGTTTCTGGTAAGCAACGTTTGCGACGGTATCTGCCGGTACTGCTTCCGTAAGCGAGTGTTCATAGAACCACAAGAGGCCTGTTTGCGGGATGTGCCGGCAGCAATCCAGTATGTTAAAGAACATTGCGAGATAAACAATGTGCTGCTGACCGGTGGCGACCCGCTGGTGCTTGCAACATCAAAACTTGAGAATATTATCCGACAACTCCGCCAAATCGAGCACGTTGAAATAATTCGTATCGGGACAAAGATACCTGCGTTCAATCCGTATCGCATTGTCAATGACCCGTCTTTGCTGGAAATGATAGAAACCTATAGCACCGAGCGCAAGAAGATATACGTGATGACACACTTCGTGCATTTGAAGGAGCTGACGGATGCGGCGGTCCAGAGCGTTCACCTCCTGCAGAAAGCCGGTGCAATGATTGCGAATCAGACGCCGCTGGTACGCGGCCTGAATGATGACCCGACGGTTATGGGAGAGCTGCTGAATAAGCTGTCCTACATTGGCGCAACACCTTATTATATTTTCCAGTGCCGCCCGGCCCTTGGGAACAAGGCCTATACCGTACCTATCGAGGAAGGTTACGAAATTGTAGAGCAGGCAAAATCGATGGTGTCCGGTCTTGCCAAACGCGTTCGGTACGCAATGTCGCACGCGACCGGCAAGATTGAAATCCTCGGCAAAACGAAAGAGTTTGTTTACTTCAAATATCATAGGGCGGCCGACGATGCGAACAGCGGACGCTTTATGGTTTTCAAGAGTAATCCGGATGCCTGCTGGCTCGATGATTATGATGAAAGGGTGGACGATTATCCAATAACGCTACCGTAAAGAGTGCATAGACTAAGTTGCATTTTTCAACCCTTGTCTTGTAGGATTGGTATCATTCCAAAGCTGTAAGAACAGCTCTCGATGAACAGGGGGCTGATTGTTTGTTAAGCCAAGAAGCGTATGGTGATTAGGACTCGAATAGCTGTCTTGTTTGTTTTGCTGTGGTGCAGCGGCGTATTTGCGTTAGAGCCGGACGAGATCCTTGTGATAGCTAACAGACAAATTTCTGCATCGGAGCGGATTGCGGAGTACTACTGCGAAAAACGAAAGATACCGAAGAAGAACATCATCTATCTTGCTTTGGGATACAATCCGCGTGAGAGTATCGGCAGGGACGATTACGAACGCTCCCTCGCCTTGCCAATCAGAAGGGAGCTGCAGCGAAGGTTCCCCGGCGAAATCAGATGTTTAATAACAACCTTTGGCATACCTATCAAGGTAGGGCCGAGGGGGCGGTTGCCGGGGATGGGAGGCAAACTAAGCGAATTGAAGGGGCTTCTCAGGCAACAAAAGCAAAGGCTTGAGCAACTGGAACAGGACATTGCACTCGACCGCAAGCAGGTGTCGATTCAGAAAAAACAAATCAATCAAAAAATCTCTCGGATGCAGCTTGAGATTGACCGCATCAGTGGCAAAGAGACAAATGCGTCGGTGGACAGTGAATTATCGATGGTGTTGTTCCGAACCTACGATTTGTATCGATGGCAGCCTAATATGCTAAGGGGTGACGTTCTGGGTTTGGGTTTCAGAACGCTTATGGTTAGTCGGCTGGATGGGCCGGACGATAAAATAGTCAAGGGCCTTATAGACAAAGCACTAACAGCGGAAAAGACAGGATTAAAGGGTATCGCCTACATCGATTCACGAGGTATTGTAAAAAAGGATTTGTACGGTCATTTTGACCAATCTTTGCGGGATCTGGCGGCGTTTATACGTTCGAGTACGAAGATGCCAATTAAAGAGGAACAAACAGGAAAGCTCTTTATGCCTCGGAGCTGTCCACAGACGGCTGTTTATTGCGGCTGGTATAGTGTGAAAAAATATGTGGATGCCTTTGATTTTATCGATGGTGCCGTTGGCTTTCATATCGCCAGCTTTGAGGCCCAACAACTGCGAGACCCGAACAGCAGTACCTGGTGCGCTGCAATGCTGGCCGATGGCATCACCGCAACGCTGGGTGCGGTGGACGAGCCGTATCTTCACACATTCCCTCAGCCGAAAGCGTTCTTTGCGGAGCTGTTCAAGGGCGGTTGTCTCGTTGAGGCATACTACCGCACAAAACCGTATAATTCCTGGCAATTGGTTCTGATAGGCGACCCGCTGTATAGACCCTTCAAAAAAGACTAAAGACCAAAAGCTATACCTGAGCCTTATCTTTTGCGTCTTGAGTCTTGTGAAATAACGCTATCAGATAGGTTATAGCAACGACGGCTGCGATTCCTACAACAGAAATGATTACTTCCCGCAGTCCGAGAACTTTACCAAGAACCAGAGAGAACAGCTTTACAGTCAACAGCAAGCCTATAGGCACAGCTAATGCTGCCATCAGCCATTTTGGTTTAGGGGGCTTTAGGGCCAGGAAAAGATGCATATAGCAAACCCAAAGAATACTAAATATTGGGTAAGCAAACAGATGAAACATTGCGTTTGTAACCGGTACCAGCTCCGCCAGATTTGCTCGCGCAATATTCGTTATCCCAAATATAACGGTGCCGGTAACTAAAAGGGCGGCAGGCCAAAAGGAAAAAACTGAAAACAGAATTAAGCCTGTAAAGGTACCTGCTATATTAGCGACAATATCCATAACATCGCAATTACGCCCCATAAAGCCCTGAAGCAACTCATCAACTGCCCCATATCCGGTTAATACGATAAACACCCACCATACAACAGCTTTTCGCCAAACTACCTTTTGCTCTGGACTGACTGCGAACCAGAGCAGGAATACCAAAATCAAATATGCAAGGAAGTGTAGGCCTCTATCAGAAACGCCGGCTTTTCTGACAAGGCCAGGGACAGGTATATGCGCAAGAATAAAAAAGCTGAGCCAGTAAAAAACCAACAAGATTATAGTTACCTTTTGTCGTCGCGATACAGCCATTGACACAACCTAAGAGAGTTTATGGTTCTTATAAAGCTAAAGACTTAGCTCTATGCTCTTTTTTTGATTTTACCAGAGATATGTTTACGATGTAATAGGTAGTTTGCCGAAAACCCGGGAGATGCCGTTACCCACTAAAAATAAAGTTTAATCTGGGAAATCCGGGATTGAATGTGTATAATATGAATAAATATATTGCAAGACTCCGGATTCAAGACACAAGATACAGTACCTGAAAAGGTTTGGTCTTGGGTCTGTGGTCTATGGTCTTTAATTTTGGAGGACTAAGAAAATGAAGCGTTTAACAATTCTTGGAATAGTCTTATTTTGTTTCGCAGCACTTTGTCTCGGCCAGCGCAGGACTCGAACACCACAAAAGATAGTTCGACTTACAAAGCCAAAACTAACCGGGACGGTCAGTTTCGAAGAGGCGTTGGCTAAGCGGCGAAGTGTGCGCTTGTTTTCCAGCAAACCTCTCGAGTCTGAGTACATTGGACAATTGGCCTGGGCCGGTCAGGGCATAACAGACCGGCAAAGAGGTTTGCGAACGGCACCATCGGCAGGGGAGACTTATCCAATAGACTTATATTTTGCCACACAAGAGGGACTGTTTGTGTATCGACCCGCCGAACACAGCCTGGAACAAACTTCAGACCAGGATATTCGCGGCGGCTTAGCAGCAGCGGCTTCGATGCAGGAGTCGGTGGCCACGGCGGGCTGCAATATTATTGTTGCAGGCTCTGTCAGAAAGCTTACGAGCCAGTTTCGCACTAAGGCCAGAACATATATGCTCCTGGAAGCCGGGCACATCGCCCAGAATATCCAACTGCAAGCCGTCTGTTTAGATTTGGGGTCTGTAACAATCGGTGGCTTTAATACAAAGGACGTCAGCAGAGTCTGTAAATTACAGAGAGGACTTGAGCCACTTTATATAATTTGCGTCGGCCATCCAATAGGGCAAGCCGCAGCCCAAGCATTACAAGACCAGGAGGGTACAGGAGTGAAAAGAGCGGCGTTGATTGTTGCCAGTCAAAATTTCCGCGACGAGGAGCTTTTCGAAACAAAACGGGCACTTGACGCAGCAGCAGTTCAGACAGTTATAGCAAGCACAAGAATAGGAATTATAAGGGGCATGCTTGGAATAGCCGAGGCAAATATTCTTGTGGGCCAATTGAGGGTCGAAGACTACGATGCGATAATCTTTATTGGCGGCCCGGGAGCAGTGGAATATGCTGCCAATCCTGCTGCATTGAATCTCGCCCGTGAGGCGGTGCGTCAGAGAAAGATTCTTGCGGCAATCGACACAGCACCTACTATCCTGGCCAACGCCGGCGTGCTCACCGGTATCAGAGCTACCAGCTTTTTGTCCGAACGTAACAGACTTATTCTATCTGGGGCTATATACACTGGTATCCCGGTCGAGCAGGACAGATTGATAATAACCGGCAGCGGGCCGGCAGCCTCGATTCAATTCGGAAGAGCTGTTGCAGATGCCCTCGCCGACAGATGATTTCGCATACACAATCGCAGACGAAATGCGCCTATTGTTTGCAAGAACCGTAACGGTTGGTAATCGGCAGTCTTCTGTCTTTGCCGAAGGCCTTTGGTGTAATTTTTACCCCAGGGGGAGATTGCCTTCTTTTGTATTCGTTGCGGTCAACCATACGAATTACACGCAGGACAACATCCTGTGGCAGGCCTGATTCAACAAGCTGCTGTGCGGATTTATCTTCTTCAACGTAGCCTTTGAGAATTTTATCAAGTAAATCGTAATCCGGCAGCGAGTCGCTGTCTTTCTGATCGGGCTTTAACTCGGCACTGGGCGGCCGGCTTAATACAGCAGCAGGTATAATTTGACGTCCGGATATTTTGTTTATGTGCTCGGCCAATTTATAGACCATTGTCTTGGGGACATCTTTTATCACGGCAAAGCCTCCTGCCGTGTCACCATAAAGGGTCGTATAGCCAACTGCGGTTTCGCTTTTATTACCTGTCGTCAGTACCAGAGAACCAAACTGATTACTAAGCGACATAAGAATGCTGCCGCGGATTCTGGCCTGCAAATTCTCGTAAGCGATACCTTCGCTGTTCCAGCCCCGGGCTGTCTTTAACACCTCATCGAATTGCTTAAGTATCGGCTCAATCGGGATGGTCAAAAATTCGATACCCAGGTTTCTTGCCAGCTTCTGGGCATCACCTATCGTTTCGGGACTGTTGAATTTCGAGGGCATTGTTAAGCCAACGACATTTTCAGCACCTAAAGCAGCAACGGCGATAGCAGCCGTAACCGAAGAATCTATACCCCCGCTCAAGCCGAGCAGCACTTTCGCAAAACCGTTTTTGCCCGCATAATCTCTTGTACCGAGCACAAGTGCCTGATAGATTTCATCGGCAAGGTCACCTGGCTGCGGCGCAGCAGCTTGCATCGGCTCAACCTGCACAGTCCCGTCGGTCGTGGGGATAATATCAGCAATTAGTAAATCCTCGTCGAATGCCCTGGCTTGGGCCATCATCTTGCCGGTTGAATCGGCGAACATACTTCGCCCGTCAAAAATCAATTCATCCTGACCGCCGACAAGATTGCAATAGGCCACAGCGCTATTGAACTCTTTTGCACATCGGCTAACTATCTCCTGCCTCTGCTTAATCTTGCCGACATGAAACGGCGAAGCTGAGATATTCAGAATCATCTGGATTTGCCCTGCGTCTCTGAGGAAATTGACCAGCCATTCTGTTTCCCAAATATCGGCACAGATAGTAACAGCAACATTGAGGCCGTCCACATTGATTACCACCGGCTCGGTACCGGGCAGGAAATATCTTCGCTCATCGAACACACCGTAATTTGGTAGTTGGGCCTTTCGATAGATTTTGCTTACCCGCCCGTATTGTAACACGGCGGCGGAATTGTAGCTGTCGTCCTGGCAGCTTTCGGCAAAGCCGACTATTATGGTTTTATCAGGGCAATCAGCGGCCAGTTTTTCCAGGGCTAATGAGCAATCTGCTAAAAAATGCTTCTTGTGCAGCAAATCTTCCGGCGGATAACCGCAAACAGCTAACTCCGGAAAAACCAGCAAATCCACATCAGACCGAGCCGCCTGGGCATAGATTTCGCGCATCTTCTCAGCGTTGCCGGCCAAATCACCCACCACCGCATTGAATTGTCCCAAGGCTACCCGCATAATTAGTTTCAAGTTTTAGCGTTGAGTTTTGAGTTAACTAAAAATCTCAAACTGACCGATTCTCTGTGTCATTCCCGCTTTCACAGGAATGACAGGTTGTGTTATACCTTTGTCAAAGCAGCACTTATGTTACAGTTTGGTTTTAAATCGGTCAGTTTGAGTAAAAATAAAAAAATTCAAAACCAAGAACCGGAGAGGACGGGATTTGAACCTGCCCCTCCTCTTTAATGTTAAGGAACAACGGTTTTGACTTCAAGCCTTTTTTCTACAAGAAATTATGTGCGGCGATACGTTACTATTCGCATACGATTCCTACACGATTTGTGACTCCAAAAATAGGACAGTCAGTAGGACAGTGCCTCAAAGTGGATATGCACGACCGGTATCAAAGTATATTGTCTGGGGCAACCACTCTGAAGTCAACCGTGTGGCAGTCCCTCCGCAAACCAGATACACACGAAAGTTAATCAGGCATCTGGAAAAGCTCTCCGGTTTGCCGTAAATCTTCCTGTTTCTCTGCATCCAAACCGATTTCATCATCCGTCAAATAACATCCCGGATCCGGGGCCCATAGGTCGCCGAAATACAAATCCGCCCGCACGCGCAGACTGCCGCCACAGGCCTCAAAGAATCGGCAAAGCTTACAGCGGCCTTTGATATGTCCCCTGCGATTCCTCAAACCCTTGAGCAAAGGTTCATTGGTGTCGAGCCAAATCTCACTAAAACACCTTTTGTGCACATCTCCCAAATCGTAGTGTCCCCAAAACTGATTTGGATGCACCTTGCCGTTAAAATCAACGCACCCGATTCCAACTCCGCTGCTGTACATTCCCCCGCCGTTCCAGACCAGAAGCTTCCAGACATTGGCCGCACGAGAAGGCTCTTCCTTAAGCAATTTCAGGTACAGATATACACCGTCAACATGGTTATCGACTGTCAATATATCTGTTTTCCTGCCGGCTTGTTTGTACAGTTTTGTTGTGGCTAATATCGTCTCAATTGCTTCTCTGCTTTGAGCATGGCTGAGGTCATCATCTCCGATGGCCCTTCCTCTGCCGCTCGGCACGAAGTGGTAAAAACAAGCCCTCTCGATATTCTCTGCCTCGAAGAAATCAAACAAGGCCTCCAAATCCTGAACATTCCTCTTGGTTAGAGTCAATCTGAGACCTGTTCGCACGCCGGCGTCCTGACAGTTTCTTATGCCCTGCACAGCCCTGTCAAACGCACCGGGCACTCCCCTGAATTTGTCATTGACCTGCCCTATTCCGTCAAGGCTGATACCTACATACGAAACTCCCCCTTGTTTTATTTTCCTGGCTACATCACCGGTGATAAGTGTCCCGTTAGTTGAAATAACCGTACGCAGCCCTTGCCGGCCTGCATATTCAATCAGTTCAAACAAGTCTGGCCGCATCAATGGTTCACCCCCGGAGAACAGCACTGACGGCACATTGAACTGCGCAAAGTCATCCAGGACAGCTTTTGCCTGGCTTGTTGATAATTCATCACAAGTTTTGCCGGCGCCACTGTCGTTATAACAATGAACACATTTGAGATTACACGCTCTGGTGATGTTCCACACGACAATAGGCCGTCTTTCGGATGCTTGTTTTGGGACAATCTCACCCTCGCGCTCGCCTGAGCCTTTTTTACCGTAGCGAAGCCAATCGCCTGGCGTAACCTCATCGCAATATAATTTGCTAATACTTATCATCGTTTATCCTAAACGTGAGTGGTTAATTAAGTTAATTGGTGAGTTGAATACTCACTACTCACTACTCACCACTCACTACTCACCACTCACTACTCACTACTCACCACTCACTATTTCGGGTGGGATGTATGCGCAAAAAGGCTCTTCGGCCATGTAATTACCTGTCGCAGCGTATGCTCTGCCGCGACATCCCCCGCATACATCCCTGTAGCCACACACCCCACACTTGCCTTCGAGACTGCTGCTGTTACGCATTCGCGCAAGGTCTTCGTTGTTGTACCATATCTCTGCAAGTTTTTGTTTAAGCACATTACCACATTCTATTGGCAGATATCCGCAGGGAAACACGTTTCCCTGATGGCCTACGAACAACACACCAAGGCCTGCAAGACATCCGCGTCGAGCACCACCGTGCCCAGTTCTGCCCGGGACAGAACCGCTAATATTCGCTGTCTTTTTACGGGCCTGATATAGGCCTTGCTGTCTAATAATACGTTCATAATGAGGGCCACAGGTTACCTTCATTTGCAGCTCGCCGCGGCCATCCAGCCGGCAAATCTCAAGCATCTTCTGTTCATATTGCTCAGGTGAAAGCATATCTGTTTCAACCAGGACCTGTCCGCACCCAACAGGAACTAACATGAATATGTGCACCGCTATTGCGCCCACTGATTTGGCAAGCTCGTAAATATCTTCTAATTGCCCGGCATTGTGCCTGGTCAATGTGATATTTATCTGAGTAGGTATTTGTTTCTCACGAAGATATTTGATACCTTGAAGTGCCCTTTCAAAAGAGCCTTCCAACTGCCGCAGCTTGTCGTGAACCTCAGCAGTCGCACCATCCAAACTCACCGCGACCCTCACGATTCCGCTGTCCCGTATTTGTTCGGCCACTGTTGCATCTATCAATGTTCCATTGGTCGCAAGGGCTGGTATAATCCCCGCTGCCTGTGCCTCATTAACCAGTTCAAATAAGTCATCACGACAGAGCGGCTCACCCCCCGAAAACACCAGGACAGGCATCAAAGATTGCTCCCCGCCTAATTCAGCTAACTGTGCTATCAGACTCTTCGCCTGTGCGGTTGATAAGTCCCTAAAAGCCGCTTCGTTAGATTCCAAACGCCGACAATGTGCGCAGGTCAAATTGCATTTTATCGTAGTTTCCCAAAACAAAAGTCTCAGGATTTGATTTGACCCTAAAGCTCCTTTCACGACCGCTTATCCTCTTTACTGTCTGGCTTGGACGATATCTTTTCAGCCTGCCGTACGATGCTGTCAACCAGCTTTGCAGCCTCAGTGGCGCCATTCTCTTTAGCTACATTGTTGACATTCTTAATCACGCAGTGCAACAGCTTGTTGACAATGCGGTTCACCATTGCCTCCATTGCCTCTCTGTATGGAGCTTCTTGCCTTGCTTCGACAAAGAACCGCTCAAGCTCATTTTGACTAATCCGGACAAATTTTTCCTTCATCTGGCCTATCAAGGGACCTATGTCCTTAGCCCCAAGCCAATCCATAAAATCGGTAACATTTTTATGTACAATCTTCATGCTTTTGGTGATGTCCTGTTTGCGAGCTTTGCGATTCCGTTCCACCACCTCGGAAAGGTCGTCAACACTATAGAGGTACACACCATCCATTTTATTTATCGAAGGTTCAAAGTTTCGCGGCACCGCAATATCGATAATCAATAGCATACTTCCCCGCCGAGTATCCATTATCTTCTTGAATGGTTCCTTCTTGAAAAGATAATCTTGTACCGTCGCCGAGGCTATCGCGATATTGGCACCAATCAACTGGCTCTGAATTTCTTCCCATTTCCGGGCTGCAATGCCGTAGCGTTTGGCTATATTCTGACCGCGCTCATACGACCTGTTAACAATCATAATGTTTTTGCACCCAACATGGAGAAGATGCTGTACCAGCAGCTCTCCCATCTCGCCGGCCCCAATCACGACAACTTTTGCCAACGAGATGTCAGCAAAAAGTTGCATAGCCAAATCGACCGCGACGCCGGCAATGCTGACTCGCCCGTGTGAGATTGAGGTGGTTGTATATATCTTCTTGCTGGTAGCAAAGGCACAGTGAAATAGGTGATTCAGAATTTTTCCCGTACTCTTTGCTGTACAAGCAAGCCGGTAACTTTCTTTAACCTGCCCGATTATTTGTGCTTCGCCCACAACCATGCTGTCCAGGCTCGAGGCAACCGTCAGTAAATGTCTGACTGAATCTTCATTATCGTAAGCGTACAAAGACTCTTGAAATTCCTCCAATGGAATATTGTGAAACTCCGACAAGAACTTAGCCAGGCCCTGGGCAACAACCTCTTCCCCATGTTTGCTGGCACAGTACAATTCAACACGGTTGCACGTTGATAGCAGCACAAACTCCGCTTCGCGAAATCTGTCTTTAAGCTGTCTCAGTGCTCTGATAGTCTGCGTCGTATCAAACGCCAATTTCTCGCGAATTTCTATCGGAGCACTCTTATGGTTAAGTCCTAAAACTACAATCTTCATTTCTGTACGTATCTCATAAGCGTAGTAACTGGTGGATAATACGCATTGTAATGATTTCGGTTCACAAATGCAAGTTAGATTCTTCCTATTCCTTCCATTCTTAAATTTGCCATTTGTAAGGACTGAAATTCCGGAAATTCTTGAATCTGCCCCGGTTATAGTGTAAAAACTTCAAAAAATGTCAATTTGTTCCTGTTGCGGAAACAGTATTTGTCATTCCCGCCCCGCATCGTGTGTGGGATAAACTCCAGCGGGAATCCAGCTTTTTCGCTCTGGACCCCTGCTCCCCGCTTTCGCGGGGACAAGTTTACCCCTGCGAAAGCAGGGACAGGGGTGACATCGTCGGTTTTTGTTTTCCGCAACAGATACTAAATAATGAACTATGGGATGCTAAAAATGAGACCCCTCAAGATAGCAAGCCGCGCCAGTAAGCTGGCTTTGGTACAATCCGACCACATCCGCAGCTTGCTCAAGAATCTCAGCGGCGGCATTGAAATTTCCATAATGAAAGTCTCGACGAAAGGCGACCGCGACAAATCAGACTTCCTTTATAAGTCCGACTCCAAGGGCTTTTTCACTTCTGAAGTTGAGAATGCGGTGCTTGACGGCAGGGCCGACATCGCTGTTCATAGTCTAAAGGACCTGCCGACAACCTATACAAAAGGGCTGGTAGTTGCCGCGGTACCGAAAAGGCAGTCTGTTGCCGATGCGTTGATAACATCATCTCAGGCGGACTCTATCGCTGCTCTGCCGGTCGGGGCAACCGTGGGAACATCGAGCATCCGACGCATTGCACAGTTGCGCCGGCTTAGAGATGACCTAAAATGTGTTCCTTTGCGGGGAAATATCGAAACGAGGGTTTCGAAGGTTGCCCTTGGTAAAATTGACGCAGCCATTGTCGCCTGCGCAGGTTTGAACCGGCTTGGTCTGGCCGATAGAATCTCTGCAATTCTGCCGCCCCAGGAGTTCCTGCCCGCCCCGGCACAGGGCGCTTTGGCCGTACAGATTCGCACCGCAGATACCGAGCTTGCCGAGCTTGTCTCAAAAATCAATGATAAACATTCTCAGATTACAGTCGAGGCCGAACGACGTATTCTTACATCTATGCACGGCGGATGCAGTGTACCTCTGGGCGTGTATTCACAAATCTCCGGCGATAATATAACCATTGACGCAATGATCTCTGATGTGGAAGGTAAGAAATATATCAAGCGCTCAAAAACTTCTCGAATCAACGAGGCCAATTCTTGCGCAGAGAAACTCGCACAAGAACTGTTGGCCGCCGGCGGGCAGGAAATTCTTGAGCAAATCAGAAATAGCCGGAATGATGAAATCAAAAGGTGAAGGGGTTCCTGACTGGTCTTGAAAAAAAAGAATTCTTGAAAGGAAAAAATATAACAGTAAAATCATTGAAACAGAAATTGAAATCGTCTCCTAAATCAAAGCGGGCAGATTGAGGAGCAAGCAAATGCAAAAGTTCAAAATGGAAACATATCAAAATCTGGTCAAAGATGTGGGGGGCGTTACTGCGGAGAATTTATTTATGTTTCTGGGCAAGGTTCAAGAGGCGTTCGGATACGTCCCGCGAGAGGTGGTCCGCGATGTTGCGGCAAGGACCGGTTTTTCGGAGACTCGAATTTATGGTGCTCTGACGTCATACAGAGACTTCAAGGTACGGTTGGAGTGCGACAGCTAATATGAAGGAAACAAAGCTCTTAACTCGGCGAGTGGGCAAGTACGAGCCGCTGGTTCTGAAGGGATACGAGGCCGATGGAGGCCTGGTGGCTCTTAAGCGGGCCTTGGCGATGGGGCCTGAGTCAGTAATTGAGGAGATTAAACGAGCAGGCTTGGTTGGCCGGGGAGGCGCAGGATTCCCGACCGGACCAAAGTGGGCAATGGCTGCCAGTCAAAAACAGAGACAAAAATACCTTATTTGTAATGCTGAAGAGGGCGAGCTGGGGACATTCAAGGACAAGGTCCTGCTTGACGGCGACCCTTGGATGGTGCTCGAAGGAATCCTGATCGCGGCCTATGCGATTGGAGCTGAACAGACCTACATCTATATAAAAGGTGAGTACGAACAGACCGTCCAGTTGTGGGAAAAGCTTGTTGTTGAGGCGAGGAAAACCGGACTTCTGGGGGACGGCATTTTAGGTTCAAAGTTTTCAGTTGACCTGCAGGTGGTCAAGGGTAAAGGGCTGTACATAACCGGTGAGGAGTTTGCGCTTATTTCTTCGCTTGAGACACGCCGGGCTGCCAGCCGATTGAAGCCGCCATATCCAACGGAAAAAGGATTGTTTGGAAGGCCTACGGTCGTAAATAACGTCGAAACCATCGCAAACGTGCCGGTGATTTTGGCAAGTGGTGTAGAAGCATATTACAGGCTCGGTGTTGAGGATGAGCCTGGAACGAGGCTTTTTTCACTATCCGGGGACGTCAAGGAAAGTGGCGTGTACGAGCTTGAGCTTGGTTCAGGAACGCTAACAGAGTTTATCGATGAATTTGGCCGAGGGACAGCGAGCGGCCGGCCCGTAAAAGCGGTTCAACCCGGAGGAGGAACGAGTGCGCTTCTTGCTCGAGCTTCTCTGGGATGCAAGCTCACCACCCAGGCCATTCGCCAGGCCGGCAGTGAAATTGGAACAGCAGGCGTGATAGTTTACGAAGAGGGCAGCAGCGCGGTTGATATTGTCAAAGGACTGCTGGAGTTTTACGGGTCCGAATCCTGTGGACGCTGTGCGCCGTGCCGGATAGGAGTTGTACGAATGAGGGAAATCATCGAAAAAGTGTTTCAAGG
>Ga0114930_10000561_pt1 | contig 38226 bp, 33 predicted proteins | sample AnhtaG_FD_87300 | JGI IMG/M metagenome (GOLD analysis project Ga0114930, IMG submission 87300) | Deep subsurface microbial communities from Anholt, Denmark to uncover new lineages of life (NeLLi) - Anholt_01485 metaG | ecosystem: Environmental > Aquatic > Marine > Oceanic > Sediment | place... | reverse complement strand
TACGTATCGAGGGGGTCCTTGCCGAAATATACCTTGTGTGTCTTGGCCTTGTGTCCCGGTGACCACTTAAGGGTGACGTCGGAAGGGACATTTATTGCCGTATCGAGCGGATGCGCTTTGTGGGCCTTTCCATCCAGGACGGTGAATTCCCATATCCTTCCGTGGATAACCTTGTCCGGGTTATTTTTGTCGACCTGGTCCACCCGCCAGTAGTAGGTTTGACCCATGGTAAGATTCCTGAAAGAATAACTGTTCGAATCAAGCGTTCCGGCAACGCTGTTATCGATGGTGTCTCTTATGGTTTCCTTGATGTCGCTGCCGGAGTAGAGGACCTGGCCCGCTGAGCCGACTCCGCGTGTCCAGCTTACGGTAATGTCCGGTGGTACGTCGATAGCGCCGTCCGGCGGGAACGGGTCGGAGGCAAGCTTTAACGGCTCAAGGGCACGCAGGCTAAAGGCGTTGAGCACCGCGCTGGTCTGGCCGGCGTGGTAGGTTATGGTAACCGGGCCCGAACCATCGGTGCTAAACCGGATCTCGGATGGCACAAGCTCATCGTCGTTACGCGTGCGCTGGATGGGTACGTCGCAGACCGGTTCAAGCTGTGTTACTCCGGGACCGCCTGCGGTTATGGCAAACATACTATCCATCTTGCCACGGCGGCGGCTGATATTGTGATAGCTGTAGAGGACGTAGTCGCCGGGCGACAAGCCGGGACCGCTTATTGTAAGCTGAATGCTCAGAGTTATAGAAGTCTCACGCTCCGTGCAGCAGTCGCGCAGCATTCGGCCTATATCCCGGGCTTCGACGTAATAGGTGTTTGCTATCTGCTCTCCCGGTCCCGCTCTGAGGTTACCCATGCCGCTGTCGCCAAGGGTGCTCAGTTCCAGATGTATCCGCGTCTGGTTGACGTTCCAGAAAACAGCGGAACCGTGAGCATCTCCATCGCAGCCACCGGGCAAGCGCCAATGCACCCAGCCAGGCTTAAAGGTGTTGTCACTTCGCGAACAGCCGAAGTCCACTTTGAACAGCTCGTAGCCCGAACCACTCTGGGCTCTGCCCCGGTTAACGATAGTCAGAATCGACACTACGGCGACTAAAACAACCAGTCTCGTACGCATCCCAAATCTCCTTTTCAAATTTCGATTTCCCATTTATGCCTGCTCAACTACACCGCCGAGCCTCATTTTGCTTAATAATACTAAATCCGGCTGACATAAGCCAGCTATTCTCGCGGGTCGCTGAACATCAGCGGAGATGATAAACAAGAACCTTTCAAGCATATCCCCGGCAATATCGCTGCGTTGACAGACGTTGCATGAGCACCGCTGCATTGGAAAAAAGGCGCCGCAATAGTCCTTGTACCCTTATCCGCAGAACGTATAATTCAGGTTGGAAATGATACGCTGAAAGCAAAATTTGATGAAGCACAAGAGCCGCAATATCATCCTGCCAATCATTCTGGGCTTGATCGTCGCGGTATGCGAACTCACCGCGGCGGCATGCGTGTTCAGCGCTGCGCGAAGCTGTGGGGTCAGCTCTTCTCTGATTGACTGGCTCGTCAAGCCGTTTCGCACCAGCGGCAAAAGCGACGAACCGCCATTGCACAGAGCTGTCCGACGCGGAAATGTAAAAGAACTCAAACGACTTCTCGACGGTGGGGCCGACCCCAACTCCGAGGATAACCAGGGCCGAAGGCCGTTGCACATAGCCGCGGCCTCGGGGCGTACTGAAGCTGTCAAGGTCCTTCTCAAGCATGGAGCAGGCCTGGAGGCACGCACCAGCGACGGTTACTCTTCCTTACACTTTGCCGCCTTGAATAATCGCGTCGGTGTCATCGAACAGTTGATAGGCTCAGGCGCAAAGGTAGATGGGCAGAATGGCGAATTCGGTACGACCGCCTTATTCGCAGCCGTGCAGAAGGGACATGAGAATGCGGCCAACGCTCTTATAAACCATGGCGCGGATGTGAATTTCAGAATTTCCGGCTTTCCGGGCAGCCCACTACAGTTGGCGGTGGTTCTCGGCCAAAAAGAGGTGGCAAAGACTCTCCTGACTAACGGTGCAGATGTCAACGAGAGGGACCCGGATTGCGGCGCCACGCCTGTATATTTTGCTACGGTGATGGAAGATAAAGAAGTGACTGCGTTACTTGCCGGTCACGGGGCAGATGATACGATTGAAGATAACTACGGCCAGAGTCCCCGGCAGGCGGCAGCCATGATGAAGTTGAGGAAGACGCGAAGAGCTGCCAAAGTAAAGAGCAAGTCCGAAGCACTTGACCCGCACGCAATCGTTCAAGTGTTGTATGCCGGAACAACTCAAGACACCTTCAATTACCGCTGGCCGTGCCGAATCGCATTTGCTATCGGCGACGGCTCCTTTCTACTGACCGCCGCACATTGCATTGACGACATCATCGAGGAGAGCCGGAACGGCACCCTGGTCAAGCCCCAGGTAATCAGCCGCTACTACGGTGACATCTTTGAAGCGGATATCCTGGCAGTGGACAAGGAGGCGGATGTCGCAATTCTGCGGGTCGCCTGGAACGGGCACCCTGCCATAGAGCTGGCCAGCACCGAAGAGCTATCACAGGCGAAGGAGATTATCATAGCAGCTTATCCGCCGCCAAAGGATGATGAACCAAAGGGAAAGTTGTACAGACACGTTTTAATGGAACGACTGCCTGTCATAAGATTAGATGATAGCGGTCGAAAAGAAGCCATAATCGTTGGCGGAAGCAGATCCGTCAGAACTGGCTGGAGCGGCTCGCCGATGATTCTGGCCGGCTCAGGCAAGGTGGCAGGTGTTTTTGGAAGCAGCCACCGAAAGGAGCTTGGAATACGGGGCCAGGACAGCAAACTGATATTCCTTCACTACCTCAAGGGCTCCGATGTCCGTCCGGTCTACTCGCTATTTGACAGTGTCGGTGTCAATCCGGGAAAACCGGGCGGCCGGATAATCAGAAGAAAAGCAAATGCTGAAAAGGCGTTTTCCATATTGATAGAGTGCCTCGAAGCTCTCACAAAGCAGAATATTCCTCGGGCTTTGTCCAGAGCGAAAAAACTTGTTCGTCTGCGGCCGGAGTCAGTGAGCGCGCACTTGTTGTTAGCCTCGCTGGCAGATGCAAACAAAGAGACTGATAAGCGGGCAATAGAACTTGCCGAAACAAGCCACAAAGAGGCTTTGAAGCTGGCTCCGGACAGCGTCACAGCACGCGCGAGCTACGGCAACTTCCTTTCCAGGAATAAACGCAATGATGAGGCTATTGTCGAATTCAAAAAGGCAATCGGACTTGAGCCTGACAATGCATTTGCACTACTAAAACTGGTCGGAATTCTAAAAGACCGGGACGCAAACGAGGCAGAACTTCTTGCGCGGCGGCTGGTCGAGAGGTATCCTCAAAATGCCGGCTACTGGTTCGAACTCTCCAAAGTTTTGGAGAAAACAGGTAATCACCAGGAAGAGCTTGAGGCGGCAAGAAGGGCGGTCTCGCTCAACGAGGATGTGCCCTACCAGCATCGACGTCGCCTTGCGGATGCATTGGTGAAAGTTAACCAACTGGATGAGGCAGATAGTAATTACAAATTGCTGTTGAAAGACCACGAATGCCCGGCCTGCTGGTTTGCCTATGCCTCGCTGCTCAGCAAGCTTGGCGCCGACCGATATGACGACGCCGTCAATGCGTTGGAAAAGGCCGAATCGATGAACCAGAACAAGCTCGTATCGCCCAAGAAGCTCAAGAAACTGCGTGACACACTGAACAATGAAAGGAAAGCAAAATGAGAAAGTCAATGTATTCTGCAAAATTGCTGGTGTTCTTTTGTGCTGCTTCGACATTTGCTGCTGAATTTTATGTTTCACCGGACGGCAGTGACGCCAATCCAGGGACAAAAGACAAGCCATTTGGCACTCTCAGCCGTGCCCGCGATGCGGTGCGGCAGGCCAGGAAGATAGTAAGCGAGCCTGTCACGGTATATCTTCGCGGCGGGAGCTATTATCTGTCTGAAACCCTTGTCTTCACGCCGCAGGATTCCGGTACGCAAAACGCGCCAATTGTCTACACCGCTTATAAGAGCGACAAGCCCGTCATCAGCGGCGGTATCGAGCTCGACCTGAAGTGGCAGCCGTACAAGGACGGCATTTTCAAGGCGAAGGTGGCAAGAATCAAAGGCGCAAAGCTTAGTTTCGACCAGCTCTTTATAAATGGCAAACGCCAAATCCGTGCTCGGTATCCGGACTATGATATGTCCGATCCCGGCAAGAGCGGCTATATCCACGCCGCCGGCACTATCAGCGACGATGCGCGGGACCCAAAGCCCGGAGCAAACGACGACATGACTTTCTCCGGCGCTGCCGCCCGCGGGATTGCCTTCGACCCGAAGACGTTCACCAGGAAGAAATGGGCCAGGCCGAACGAGGCAATTATTCATATCTTCCAACGCTATTATTGGGGCAATTTGCAGTGGCGGATCAAGGATGTTGATTGGGGTAAACACTTTATCTGGTTCGGGGAAGGCGGCTGGCAGATGGGCGGCAAGTATACGACTGTCGCCTCTGCCGTTGATGCCAAATCACGGTTTTACATCGAGAACGTCTTCGAGGAATTAGACACACCCGGTGAGTGGTACCTGGATAAGGCTGACGGCATCCTCTACTATATGCCGACAAAAGGAGTGAATATAAAAACTGCTCTGGTGGAGGTCCCGGTTCTTCAGCAGGTCGTGCGGTTTGTCGGTACGCAGGATGAGCCGGTTCACCACATTACGCTGGCCGGCTTGCGAATAGCTCACACCGCCTCCACCTTTCTGGAGCAATACTCAATTCCCTCGCTGAGCGACTGGGCAATCCATCGCGGCGGCTCGGTGTTCTTCGAGGGCGCCCGCCACTGCACTATCAAGAACTGCTGGTTTGATGCCGTCGGCGGCAACGCCGTATTTATGAATAACTACAATCGCGACAATGTAGTCACCGGCTGCAAATTCACCGAGACCGGCGACAGCGCAATCCTGTTTGTCGGCTCACTCGAATTGACAAACGGCACGCGACGAAGCTTCCCTTACGAATGTCAGGCCACCAACAATCTTATCCACGACTGCGGTGTGTTCGGCAAGCAGATTGCCGGCGTATATATCTCACGTGCAAAACGCATCACGGTCGCCCACAATCTGATTTACAATATGCCGCGCGCAGGTATTTGCATCGGGGACGGCACCTGGGGCGGACACGTAATAGAATATAACCACGTTCACGACACCTGCCGCGAGACCGGCGACCACGGCCCATTCAACGCCTGGGGCCGAGACAAATACTGGTGCCTGACTCAGTCCCACGGGGCATATACGAAGGACAGAAGCCATGATGCGGGCAATGTCCTGGTTGACGCGATGGAGCCGGTCATTATCCGCAATAACTTCTTCGAAGAGACTTCAGGCTGGGGCATTGACCTCGACGATGGTGCCTCCAACTACGAAATCTACAACAACCTTTGCGTCGGCGTGAGTATGAAGCTGCGCGAGGGTGCGTATCGAACTATCTACAACAATATCTGGGCCAATAGTGTCGGCGCAGTAGCATTCCACCTCGGGTATGAGGACAACCATGACCGGTACTTCCGCAACATCACAGTGACTAAGGGTGCCTCCATTTACGCTGTGATCGCCCCGCCGGCCAAAGGGCCGTGGCTGAAAGAGGTGGATTATAATTGCTTTTATAGCGGAAAAGGCAACGAGTTCAGGGCCCGCGTCGCACCGCGAGGAGAAAAAGGACGCGGAGACAAAAGAAATTACTCGCTGAAAGAATGGCGTCAACTCGGCTTCGACCAGCACTCGGTCTTCGCCGACCCGATGTTTGTGGACCCTGAGAACAACGACTATCGCGTCAAGCCCGAATCGCCGGCACTGAAACTTGGTTTCAAAAACTTCCCGATGGACCAATTCGGCCTGCTGCCCAGCTTCTCAAAGAAGTGGCGCAACTAACAGCAGAAGCTGCCGTTACCTGAGCCTGAGTCTCGCTTATCTTGCGGTCACCGATTTTTCATCGGCAGCGGATCAGTTGATTATTATCATACTCAACGTGAGGAATATTCTTCTTCAGGTCCTCGATAAAACGCAAGCCGTCTTTCCAGTAGCCTGCGGTAGGCCTTAAATCCGCATGAAAACCGGCAAAATAACGATTTATATTATCAACCAAAAGCTCCCGCAGATATTTGCTCACCATTGACGCTAACGAGACCGGCAAAAAACGCTCATCCGCACCAACCACAAAATGCAAACGCATCTTCTTGCCGCCGGCTTTCAATTCGTAACTGCTGGCCGCCGGGCTCTCACGGAGAATCTTCAACTCCATTCCCGGAAACATCCGCTGCAGGTTCTTCCGATAGCGAACCCGCCCCCCCTGCCTGTCCACCACGATTTGCAGCTCATCACCCCCAAAATTGTCGTAAGCTCTCTTTATAAGTCTCGAAGTAGCGGTAAAAAGAACACTCGCTTTGTTTTTCACGCTGCCGACCATTTTGTTGTAATATGCCACGTCCAGGCAACAACTGCGAAGCGTCAGCAACTCGATGCCATTCGAGTCAAGGTCACTCTTTAGCACCCCCGAGGCAATCGCCACATCAGCTTCGTCAGCTAAAATATCATAACTGTCGGCACCTTTATACCACGGATAAGTCTCCAACCGCTCAAGAAAATCCGGACACAGCATCGTCAGCAGTTCGGTTAATGTGGCAGGTTGTCTATAGAGGTATCTCAGGGCCGCCAGCACCGTCCGTTCCAGGTGCCTGATTCCCATCGATTTGCTGTAAGCCTTTTTGCTGTCGGCAACGAGCAGACGACCGGCCAGGCGTTTTCTTCTTTTGCCGACGCTTTTTCGCAAGACCCGCCACAGGTCGGCGCCTGTGAGATGATCTGGAACTGAGAAATTGCTTGATGATACAACCAACGGCCCCAGAATCGGCCCGAAACCAGCTTCATCAATCCCTACCAAAACCGCCATCTTTGTGACCCCTTATCATCCTTGTTGGGCCTTCCATTTTGCGGGGTCCCCTGCAACACCTCGCAAAATGCAGTCCATCGCAACTATCCCCGGTGCGACTCGAACGCACAACCTCTGGCTCCGGAGGCCAACGCTCTATCCAATTGAGCTACGGGGACCAAAACCGTTTGCTTATCTATACGCCAAAACCGCCAATAAGTCAAGACCATAACCGGCTGTTTTACCCCACCTGCCGGTTTTATTGGAACTTTTTACGTGCAAATTTCGCATGTATATGCTATAATAAAATAGGCCCTCACAGACTGTTTGGAAAGGGTGATAACAGAATGTTAAGAATCTGTCGATATCTTCGGCTGCTCGTGCTGATACTGCTTTGGGCCGAAGCGACCCTTGCCGCCACACCCCTCCAACACGCACCGGATTTCTCGCTGAGCGACCTTAACGGCCGAACGGTAAAACTCAGTGCGCTGCGCGGCCAAAACACCCTGCTCTTGTTCGCAACTACCTCCTGCCCCAACTGCGACGCTGCTCTTCCAATTCTGGACAGCCTTGCCGAAATGCTTGATGGCGAATTGAGAGTATTCTTCGTTGCTGTCGGTGAGGACACCGACCAAGCAGCCTATGTCTTCGCTGACCAATCCCCTGCGTATGACGTCCTCGTTGATGAAACCGGCGCCGCCGGCGCCAGTTACGGCATAACACGAGTTCCCACCTTTGTATTCATTGATGAGCACGGCTTGATTCAGTACATCGGCCGGCCAAACGAAGAAATTGTCTGGCAACTCTTATCCGGAGAAAGGCCAATTTATGCCCGCCCCTCTGTTATCCCCTCGCAGGCTTCCGATAGCTTTGCAGACGGGACCCATCCTGCCTCTCCAAAGACCAAACGTTTCATCATCGAGCTCGACGAAGAGCCGACGGTTTCAAAGAAGCTCTCCAAGGCAGATCTCCTGAGACGGCGAGTACAATACCGCCAGGCGGCCAAACGCATCGGCGCAAGGATTATTCACGACTACGGCATGCTGAAAAACAAAATCGTCATTGAAATACCGCCCCAAAACATCGATAAACTTCGAGGATTGCCTCGTTTCAAAAGCCTCAAGGAAGACCGCCGGGTCTATGCGCTCCTCGAAGATTCCGCTTACCAGATAAAGGCCGATTACGCCTGGGACAACGCCGTCACCGGACAGGGTGTTAAGGTCTGCGTAGTCGATACCGGCATCGACTACACCCATCCCGACTTACAGGGCAAGGTCATCGCCCAGTTCAACTTCACCAACTACACCGAAGACGCCATGGACGACCACGGACACGGCACCCATTGCGCCGGAATAATTGCTTCAGAGGGCTGGCAGTATCGTGGTATCAGCCATGACGTCGCCCTGATGGCCGCAAAAGTGCTCGACTCCACTGGTGCCGGTTACGCCTCAGACGTCGTTCTTGGCATCAACTGGTGCGTCGAGCAGGGCGCCGACATCATCAACCTCAGCCTCGGCGAGGGTCTCTACAGCGGAACCTGCGACGACGACGAAATGGCACAGGCCGTCAATCACGCCGTTGACCCCTGTGGCGTGATTGTGGCATGCGCAGCAGGTAACGATGGCAATCCTAATGCCATGGTAGCCCCGGCTTGTGCATCCAGGGCCATCGCCGTCGGGGCCGTTGACAAGCTCGACAACATTGCCTCCTACTCCGACGGCGGCTCAGAGCTCGACCTGGTCGCCCCGGGCGGCGATATCCTTGGAGGAATAGGTTACCCCGAAATCGTTTCCACATTCAGCACACTCGTAGCAAACAATCCGGAATATTGCATGTACCTGATTGCCGACGAGTGCTACGATAATTACTTCGTCGTTGACGGAACACGCTATATTCGCGCTGCGGGAACCTCTATGGCCGCCCCCCACGTCGCTGCAGCCGCGGCATTGCTCCTGGAGGAAAACCCCTATCTGACTGCCGACCAGGTCAAAACGGTCCTCGAACAAAACGCCGATGACCTGGGCACCCCGGGCTGGGATAACATATTCGGCTGGGGCAGAATCAACATTGAAAAGGCGCTCGACAATATCCCCCCCGAACCGGCCGAGCTCAAAGTAAACATAACCGAGCCTAACGCAGCAGACACCTTCGCTGTCGGGGAGGACTTCACTCTGGCTACGGAGGTCGAGTGCTTCGGCGGCGATGGCTGCGGCGAGGTCCTGGTCTATGCACAGTTCTGTGAGGGACGTGACTGCAATAACTTCATCGATATCAACTCCACGACTACTGTCTCCACAACCGACGACAACCCTAACGAGCTTGGCATCCTCAGCGGCTATACCGTGGAAACCGATGTGCCTATTGTCTTCGACGCCGAGACTATGCTCGACATCTCGCAAGCGCTTTATGCAAAATCCGTAGGTCCGAACAGCTCTCTGGTCGGCTCAACTTTGCCGGCCCAATACAACACAGGCGACCTCGAACCCCGGGACGGCATCGGTGCCATCGGAGAAAACGCACAGGAACTCTACGAATTCGAATTCCCGGCAGGCGTGGTCAAGAGATTGAAAGTCAGAATGGAACACTTCCTGGTCATGCACTTTGACTACCCGCCTTTTGCGGGCTGGTACATCTACACCTCCGATGCCAACGGAAACCATCTGCATCTGGTCGGCGATTGCATTCCCGCTGAAGGCGGCGGCGGCGAAACTCCTCCACCGGACTGCTGGTTCATCTCCGATGATCCGAACACTCTGGCAGACCTTAACCCCGGCGGCACCAATTACATTAAGCTCGTCTCACACGACGTCGGCGAGAATGACTGGCTGACCTTCAACGACATTGAGGTCATCATCGAATACGAAATTGACCCAAATAACGACGAGACCTACCAATACTATATTAAGTTCGATTTGAATGACATCGACCTCGCCAACGAGTTAACTGCCGCCCGTCTGAAAATCAGCGTCACGCAACCCGCCGAGAGCTCGACCGCCGACGTCTATCTCACCGACAATACGCTTTTGCCCACCGACTCCGCCCAGGCACTGCACGAGGCCAACATTCCGTCGTATTCGAGCCTGGTTAATCCTATAAAGAGTTTCAGTTGCGAAAACACGGCAACCATAAGCTTAAATGTCAAAGCCGCCGTCGATGAGGCCCTGGTTGCAAACCAGGACGTCATCGCTTTCAAAATCAAAGAACACAACAATGACCAGTTGGTCACCATCGATGCCAACTACGGCCTCAATCCGCCGATACTCACAATCTCACAGAAAGTCCTCGAAGGCCCCGGCGAACCGCCACCCGGCGGCCAGCCTCCCAATGAACCCAACAACGGGCCACGCCCACTAACCTATGACAGCCTCGTGGTCAAAGACATCAACGATGATACTTATGTAAAGTACGACAGTCCGGGCTCGGCCGTGATCGGAGCCGAGTTCGCATCAGAGTACAACACCGGTGACCTCGAACCCCGGGACGGTATCGGCGCTATCGGAGAAAATGCCCACGAGCTCTACCAGTTCGAAATTCCGCCGGCCACGGTCAGAACTCTAAAAGTCAGAATGGAACACTTTCTGGTAATGCACTTTGACTACCCACCCTTTGCAGGCTGGTATGTGTATACATCCGACGCCAACGGAAACAATCTCCATCTCGTCGGCGACTGCATCCCCGCCGAGGGAGGCGGCGGCACCCCTCAGCCGCCGGATTGTTGGTTCGTTTCCGACGACCCTGATGTACTGGCAGATTTGAACCCCGGCGGCACCAGCTATATTCACCTGGTCTCCCACGATGTGGGCGAGAACGACTGGCTGACCTTCAATGACATCGAGGTCATAGTCGAATACGAAATCGACCCCAACAACGATAATGTAAGCAGATATTATGTAAAATTCGACATCTCGGACCTCACCGGCGATGCCAAGGTCGATTCAGCAACACTTAACCTCCACGTTACCGACCCCAACGCCGACGCCGACGCCGAGATTCACCTGGTAAACAGCTCCTACGACCCCTGCACCGATGGCTACAATATCTACGACGCCGAAGATGTTGACTATTCCAGCTTGACCAATCCCATAAAGACTTTTGCCTGTGACACCACCGGCCTGAAACAGATAAACGTCAAAGCCGCCCTTGAGGACGCTATCGAAAGCAACATCGAAGAAATAGCGTTTCTCATCACCGAACAAAATGAGGACGCTCTTTTTGCCATTGACGCCAACGGGAATCCAAACCCGCCGGTCCTGAATGTCTATATGAAATCCGACGTCAGCAGCGGAACCGCCCAGTGGAATATCCTCCCCCAGACAAACGGCCTATTCACCCTCCGCGTTAAGGCCACCAACAATGTCAGCATAACCGGCGTCTCCGACGCACTGGCCATCGACGTCAATGACCCCAACCTGCCGGTCATAAACAGCGTCGAATGCCTGATAAACTCCACCTGGCAGGACTGCCGACTGGCACAATATGGTGACAACCTTGAAAAGATAAGAATCGATGCCACCGACCTGCAGGAAACACCCAACGTATGGCTCAAGCTGAGAAACGTCCCCGACGACCATAACTTCGTGGATGACCAGGTGACATACGGCGCAGGCTATTTCACATTTGACACCAACCTCCAAATCACCGACTCCGGCCACTGGCAAATCGAGGTTAAGGCCAGCGATTCCGACGACAACATTGACGCCGAAACCATCGCCTGGAACATCCCCTGGGGCAGCCTCGACAGTTACCTTATCAGCCCCACCTCCGACATCACCGTCCCCAAAAGCGGCAGCTTCACGGTCGAAGCCGGCATCCAGTGCCTCGACGCCGAATGTCCCGACGTGAACATCGGCCTTACACTAAATAAGGCCAAGGAATTGATATACGACGACAACACCCCCGAAATGTGGGGAGACATCGGCGCCACCGACGGTTATCTCGCCGTCAGACTCACACCCACCAGCTATCCCGCACAGCTAAGAACCGCCCGCTTCTTTATCTGGGACGAAACCGCCTATCCCTTCGAGCTGAACGTCTGGGACGACAACGGCTACGACTGGCTCGGCTTTGGTGGGGCCCCGGGAACCCCGTTGATGACCCCTATGTTAGTGGACCCCGTCGTGGCCTCTGTCCCTCCGCCGGAGGTGGCATGGTTCGATGTCGACCTCTCAGAACAGAACATTGTCATAAACAGCGGCGACTTCTACATTGGCTTCCGCCAGATAATAGAAGGCGTACTCAATCAGGTCGGCTTCGACATGGAAGGCGACTCCTACTACCCCTACGCCCGTAGCTGGGGCTACCTGCCCCTATTCGGCTGGCTCAACTTGGACGAGTTCTGCCCCATTGACCCCTGCTATTGCGGCAACCTGATGATTCGCGGTATGGTGTCGGAACCCGGAATTTACTCAGGCGAGCTTCCGAAAAGCATCGGCCCCGCCGTATTATACACCACCGACGACCATCCCGAACCCTGTCCAAACCCGGATATGGACCCCGGCCAGAGCTGTCAGGTCACCCTTACCGTCCACGCCGTCGGCCCCGTCGGCGAGTACACCAAATTCCACGCCCGCGCCGCCAATAATTACAGCGCCGACAGCGACGGCCCCATCAAAGTCACCATCACCGAACCCCTCACCCCCTGCGACGCCGCCAATCTCGACGCAGTGGGCCCCGTTGATTTCGGTGATCTGCGTGTACTTGCCAACCAATGGCTCGAAACCTCACCACCTCTGTTCGCTGACATCGATGGCGATAGTTATGTCAACATGCGAGACTTCGCCGCTATGGCCAACTGTTGGCTCGAAGCGGCAGGCGAGATTTTGAATGTTCATTTGACCATAGACAACCCGTGGATGTACCAGAATCTGCCGAGCCAAACCGGCTTCAATTTGACTGCCAATGTTTCAGTCACTGACGACCCGCTCAGCAACAGCACCTACACTTATACATGGGAATTTGTACTTCCATCCGATGTCAGCACACAACTGGATACTATAGATGGCGGTGGACCCGGTGACGCATTCTGGACCTTCGCAGCTCCCGGCTGCGATGAGCCCAACGGCATATCTGATTCAGGCCAGCCATTCACCGTTCGAGTAACCATTACCGGAGATGACTACGGCAATACCGCTACAGCAGAGACCGAATTTGGCATAGCTCTTCTCGGTGATGCCAGTAATGATGGTGCGGTAAATGTTGCAGACTGTGCAATTGTAAATGCCTTTTGGCGAACCGGCTCTGCCGGAGCTTTTGCTTTACGCGATTGTGATGTCAATTGTGACGGTGTTGTGAACGTGGCTGACCGCTCTATCACAAATGCAATATGGCGAGGTATGCTTGGCCAGAATGAGGTGACCAACCCGTGCCCGCTGCGTTAATGTAAAAACCGCGATCAACCGCCGCCCTCCCTGAAAACCAGCTTTGAGCCTCGAAAAGGTCCTCCTCCCAACCAGACAATTGGTTGACTTAACTGCGATTTAAAAATACTATTATGCCATTATTGTTTAGAAGACAGTGCCGATGAGAATCATAATTGATTTTGTATATTTGCTGGCTGCTGTGGCCATAAGTCCAATGGTTATATACCGGGTCATCAGGCACAAACGCTACCGGACCGGCTGGGCCAACCGATTCGGCAAAATCGCCCGCAAATATCCCCAAAGAAAATGTATCTGGCTCCACGCCGTAAGCGTAGGCGAAGTTAATGCAACCAGAACCATTGTAAAAGAGCTTAAAAACAGATTCGCCGATTTCGAAATCGTAATCAGCACCACTACCGACACCGGCTTCGCCCAGGCAGCCGCCATTTATGGCACCCATCACACGGTGTTTTACTTCCCCCTTGACCTTTCCTGCATAATGAGCCGCGCCTTCCGACAAATCCAGCCGGCAATCTGTCTGCTTATGGAACTCGAAGTTTGGCCTAACTTCGTTCAAATCGCACAACAGCTAAATATCCCGGTGGTTGTAGTCAACGGCAGAATGACTGAAAAAAGTTTCGCCGGGTACAGCAGAATAAAACCAATTGCCAAAAGAATCTTCCAAAAACTCACCCTCATTCTGGCCCAGACGGATGAATACGCCCGTCGCTTCAAAGAAATCGGCACGCCGGACGAAAACGTAATCGTCACCGGCTCACTAAAATACGACACCGCGCAAATCACCGACAAAGTCGAAGGCGCGGATGACTTGGCAGCACAACTCAACATTGACAACAGCGAAAAAGTGTGGGTCGCAGGCGGCACCGGAAACGATGAAGAAAAAATATTGCTCGATGTTTACCAAAGCCTAAAACAGCAGGACCAATTTAGCGATCTGCGTCTGGTAATTGTCCCCCGCAAACCCGAAAGATTTGACGAAGTCGCCCAGTTAATCCAGGAAGCAGACTTGCCATTAATCCGCTACAGCCGGACAAAAAAATCAGCCGCAGACAACACCGACAAATCGAAAACCGATACCGTTACCCTCGGCGACACCCCACCTTGTCATTCTGAGCGCAGCGAAGCGGAGCGAAGAATCTCTAAACAACCCGTTATTCTCGGTGATACTATGGGCGACTTGCGAAAGTTTTACTCGCTTGCGACCATAATTTTCGTCGGCCGCTCTCTCGTACCGATGGGCGGCTCCGATATGATTGAGGCTGCCGCCCTCGGCAAGACCACCATATTCGGCCCACACACCTTCAATTTCAAACAGACCGTCGACGCCCTGTTAGAAGGCTACGGCGCTATATTGGTCAAAGACAAGCAGGATTTGCTCCGAGCGATGCAGAAATGCCTTACCGAACCCAATTTCGCCCAAAAAATCGCTCAGAACGGCCAAGAAATTATCAAAAAAAACCAGGGCGCAACAAAAAAAAACGTCAACCAAATCGCAAAATTCCTAAATACCACGTGAGTAGCTGTATCAATGCCATAGGGACTATATGCTTTGCCTCCAACGGCGGAAATACACAGCTACCTTACCATAACACGGACCTTCCAGGTCCCTAACTCTGTGCTCAATATCTTCGCTTTTGCCAAGTTTACTCGTCCATCGCCCACTGCTCAACTGACGTGCCGCATGCGTCGGTTCGTCACCCCTCGCATACAAGGCTATCTTCTCGTACCCAGCTTCGCGACGGCCATCAACGCAACGTTCGTATCCTAAGGCCCAAAAGACCCGGACAAACGCCCCAACTGATAACTCTCGCGGACAACCCTTGGGCCAAACATGATAAGGATCCCACCATTGATTTGTAACGCTGAACGCCCAAGCAATGCAGTTATATCTCACGTCTGCTGGACTGGTCGCAACGAAAAGACGCGGCATCTTATCCAAACGGGGGAAATCATTAAAGAACTGCACAGAGTCAGAGATACGCATTCTCGCGCCCCCAAGTCAGCCACGCGTCGGTCATTGCTTCTAAGTCACCACGCATTTCTTCCGTGGTTGGGTCTTCTGCTGTTAAGGACCTCAATGCCCAGAACCAGAAATCGGGCTCTTTTTCCAATTCGTTTAGGATAAGCGGTACCGCCCTGGGTCCCAGGCCGATTATCTCTTGATACGCTGGATGCAATACCATTTGCTGTACGAATGACAGATTCATCGTTTCCTTTTTCCACCTTGTTGCAAGGCTGTTAAACCTTTGCTTCAATTGCACATCTGGGACCGGAGCCGGAACCGCCCACTGACTTGATCCAAGTTCCAAATCTCCCCAAAAAATGTAATTATCTAATCCGCACGTGGCTTTAAAGCTCCCCCGTCCCTCCAAATAACATGTACCTCTTTGTGAGGTAGATGACAAATCAATTGTATACAATTCTGGTGAACTCATCTGTCTGCTAATTCCTTCTGTAACTGTTCAGCTACATCGATTTTGTCTTGAAGCCAGTTAACAATTCTTTTTGCAGTGTCCAAGTCCATAAGTGCTTCAATCTCGACTTCTCGAATAACGGCATCTCTTTGCTCAACTGCAGTCCGCTCACCCAACTTCCCTTGTTCTAATTTATATGTTTCCCTCTTGGGTATCGGTGCCCGCTCACTAAAAAGAGCCATCTGAATAGTATGTCCATTGGGTGCAATACCTCCATGGGCACCATCAACGCGAACCACCCGAAACTGATTACTCTTAATATAGTCGAAATTAATTTTCTTCTGCGTAGCCACTTTAACCCTAGCCGCTCTATTAGTAGCTTTCTTCGCAGTCTTTTTAGACTTCACTTCTGAACTTTTTTTAGCCATTACGACCACCTTTCTTCAAGGACACGTATATCATGTAACAGTAAAATAATACCATACATTTCGATAAATTAAAAGTACAATATTACAGTTTATGCGTCAATGAGGTATATGCTTTCTAATATTCATTTTAACTTCATTTGCTAAAGTGTTAGCTTTTCAGCCTTTTGGCCAGAGCCTCAATATGCGCCGGCCCGGTTCCGCAGCACCCGCCAACAATGTTTACACCGGCCAAATGTACCTTTTCCACCGCCGCTGCGAAATCCTCCGGCGATACGTTATAAACCGCCCTGCCGTCAACCAATTCCGGCTTGCCCGCGTTAGGCTCTGCCAAAATTAGTACATCCTGGCCTGTCGCCTTTACCGCCGATGCAAACTCCCCAGCCAGTTCCACATACTCATCCAGCGAAGCACTGCCGCAATTAAATCCTACCACATCAACGTCAAACGGGATGATTTTAGCGACCGCACTCTCAACATCAACGCCCATCATTGTTCTGAAATCATCACCGGCCTTATCAAAAGACATCGACGCAAACACAGGTAAGCCACCGCAAACCGACTTCACCGCTTCTATCGCTACCGCTATCTCCTCCAAGGCCGTCATCGTCTCGATGATAAAGCCATCCACCCCCCCTGCTAAAAGCCCCTTTGCCTGCTCCGCGAATGCCTTTCTCAATGCCTCCGGCTTCAAGCCCCCCAAAGGCTCCAGAAAATCTCCGCTCGGCCCAATATCACCCAGGACATATTTCTCCTCGCCCGCCGCCTTCCGAGCTATTTGCGCCCCTGCCTTGTTTATTTCCTCGACCCTATCACCAAACCCATGCCTGCCCAAAGCATACTTATTGGCCCCGAACGTATTGGTAAGCACCGCATCGCTGCCCGCCTCCAGATACGCCCTATGAACATCAAAGACAATATCGGGAGATTCGATATTCAGATAATCATTACACTTGCCTACCTCAACTCCGCGGGCAATCAACTCCGTCCCCATAGCACCATCCAACAAAAGCACTCCCTTCCTTATTCGCTCTTTCAGACTTATTCTACTCACAAATTTACTCCATTTTTCTATAGTTTCTCAACACGCTTGAAACCCCTCGCCTCGGGACGAGTGAAAAGTCGATTCTTTTGTTTCTCAGTAAAGTTAGTCGATTTTATAGAGCCGAGCGTAATACTGACCGAATCTTCGAACTTCCCTTCCGCACGCGTGACAATTTTTATGACGGCAGGAACAGAAAAAAACCTGGATATCTCTTTGTACTTATAGAGTTCTGCAGCAGCAGCGACCTCGCCGCTGACATTGAAATACTCGATTCTCCAAACCAGGTAATTACAGCTATGGACATATATTTTCTTAACTATCGCACCCTCATCATTTCGTTCCGTAAGGACATCGAAGGCCCCTTCGTTTGACAGAGACCAGTTCGCCCCGCCCTCGACTTCCACAATCCCAAGAGCCTCAAGCAGAATTTTCGGGTTAAGTGGAAGTTCGCCAAAGCTGTCCTGCTCAGCCCATCTGCCCCACCAGTAACTGCTGACCTCTTTCGGCTTTATTGCCAGCCAAAACTCACGCTCGTTCGACCCGAGAACAATCCCCCTCGGGTCAAAAGCAACATCACCCTGCAAACGAACGTCAAAAGCAGGACTAAACCACAGCTTTATAGGAAAATTCTCTTTATGCTTCGTGCCGTCATACTCCAGCCGACATTGACCGTTAGCCTTCAGTGGCACTACATTTTTTGACTGTGCTCTTAGCGAAGACAGCGACTCAAACACAGATTCGGCGCCCGGACAAATCCGTGTCGGTCTTTCTATCCGCGGGCCGCAGCCGCCAACAACCAATATCGCCGCAGCAATCGCAGTGACAAGTCTCCCCGACATTTCAGTACAGCTCCGAATCCCCTTTGTTACGCAATACGAGCTTACAATTCCACCTGCAGAATCTCGCCTATCTGCGACGACAACTGTTCAATTTGTTCCTCCTCAAGCTGCGGATTCACCACATTCACGAAATCCTTATCGCTTCCGACTACTCGCAGACGCCAGACTTCCTTTTCTCCCTCCGTTTGGGATGAATCGTATTTCAGGCGCCTTTTTCGCATCAAAACCAACGTCAGAACAAAACGAAAGTTTATTTTTTCCTGCTCAGTTTCTCTTCCCAACCGCTCGAAAAAGGCCATCAGCATCTCATCATCAACGAACATCTGCCTTTTCTGGTCAGGCTGTGGTAGTTTGCTTTTCCAGTAACAGAACACATCCGGCTTCTGCTCCTGCCAGTAATCAGCGCAAAAATCCCGTCGCTGCAGCCCCTCCTCAGTATCCACCAAGGCGGCAAAGTATTCTTCACCATATTCAATCTTTCTACCTGTCCCGTAGCACCGCCCTAACGGCTTGTCAATTTCCCACTCGTCCATTTTTCTCTTCTCTATCCGCCCATATCGCTGCCTTACTCAAACTTCAGCCATCCGCTTATATTCTCCACTGTTTTAGACCCTATGCCACTGACTTTCTGCAAATCATCGACAGTTTCAAAAACCGGACGGCTGCCGTTCTTTTCACTGAAATTCTCGCGGTACGCGACTATCGCCCCGGCTTTTCCAATACCTATGCCGGGCAATCTCACCAAACTGCCTAAAGGTGCGTCGTTTGGATTTATCTTCTCATCCAAACAAATCTCGTATGCTTGTCCCAACCCCAAAAGGCTCGAAGCTGCAAAACCCATACAAAACAAAACACACACACTCGCACCGATAACAAACGCGAATGATTGAATCCTGTTTTGTCTCGCACTCGATTGTCGGACAAAACTATCGGCTGCCATATTGCTTAGCGCACCGGCTATCTGCCAATTATTTACCGGCCGAAAATCGATTTGTGCAGCTTCTTCAACGTTCGAAAAGATTCTTTGTGCTCAAGCCGGCTCGTCAACAGACCGCTGTTGGCAATGGTACTATCCTTTATATCAGTGAGGTTCGAATATGTAACTGTCTCCACAAATGGTTTGCTAAGGGCTATTTTATAGAACTGCTCAATCCATTGTCCCTGCCGCGATTGGTCCCATTCCTTGTGCCATATACCGGAAACCTCCGGCCTGTGTGAACCAGCGCTATGTTGGCTCGGAACTTCCACATCCGTTATATACAACGGCTTGCCAACAGAGCCAAAGTAGTCCAGGATTGCCGATATTTGCATCATATCCCGGATGTGCATGCCGGTTTGATTCTTGCCAAACCGCATCTGCAGCCCGAACGCATCGAAATTAATCCCGCTCTGCACCACCATATCCACATACACTAACGGCGGAATCGTATTGGGCACTGTTGCGTAATATTCCCCCCAGGGATTGCTGATTTCTACTATCCTCACCGCCCGGTCGCTCGCCGCTCTTATCGCCATATTTGCCGCACGCGTCATCTCCAGGACCTGCTCGAAGCTAAACCCAAAATGATTAAATACGTTCAGACCGCTGATAACACGCCACGCTTGAACACTCCCCGAATACCGAGCAGCCACCCTCAAAACAAATCTATATGCCATCTCCCGAATCTTTTCAAATCCCGCTCCGCTGTGAAGCAGCCAACTCGGCAGATATTCTTTTGAAAAGCACAGCAGCGGACCCGCACAGATCGCCAACTTCTCTTTACCAAGCGCACTTACACACGCATCAACCGTCGAAAAATCGTAAAGACCATTATCGGACTCTATCTGTGCCCAATTTACAGGTACCGTTACAAAGCCGAACAATTCCACCGCCTTCTCGAGATACCCGGTATTACCAATCTGTTGAGGATCTACCCGGCACCCAAGGCAGCCCCGGCTAAAACCGCGGTTCTTCACTCGGGTCTCGAAAAGCAATTCAGCCTGTTTCATTGCCAGCTTCTCTGAAAGAACTGTAGCTTTTTTCAGTGACTCATCCGCCAATTTAGACGCCAGTGACGCGTCGGAAATGTTTTGAACCGCCCGAATCAACAAATTCCGCGCCTCTTGGGAAAGACCTTCCAAATCCTCTAAGCTGTCGAAAAACGACCAGTCCTCCCGCTTATTTATTACCTCCATCAGCTTTGCACGTGCTACCTCGACATTCAGATTATATAGCCCCGTTCTTTCAGGCAGGCACGTCGTGGGCAAAAGCACCTTGCCGAAACCATCCACAGGCCAAAGCAGAGCCAGCCCCGCCGTTTCCAGATTTGGCTTTTTACATCTGACAACACCGTTTTTGAACGTAATCTCTGCACGCCGAATGGATATCCCGTCGGTCCCGAAAAGATACGCACCGCACAATGTAAAGTTGTCAACAACCTTGCCCTTCTTAAAAACCTGAAATTCCACCTTCGCCCTCTATTTCTTGGCCTACAGCGATTTATGATTTTCAATTGCAAAACGCAAATTCATTTCTACCCGCCGATTATAGCAATTACACTCCTAAACGCAATCCAAACTTTGGCATCGATTTGATTTCGAGCTGCTCAAACCTGCAAACAGCAGAATAATTTACGTTTGCTCACCAATCGCAAAAACAATCAACAGCTCCAAAGCAGCCAAATTATTCCCTGTTTTCCCCCTCTATCTTTATTCTGACTGTTCGGTTTTTGCCTCTTCGCCGTCACTTGCCGAGGGTGGTTTAACCGCATCTGCCTCTTCTTTTTCCTCTTCAAGAAGTTCCGCCAATTTTCTTGTTAAGTTCTTCGCCTTCAATTCGGCAATTTCATAGACCCAGCCCTGATGTCTTTTAACAAACGCTGTTGCCCTGTCGTGAGCAAGTAATTTCGCCTCCTTGTCTTTAAGTTCTTCTTTTGATTCAAGTATTCCGCGGGTCTCGCCCGTATACTCAGCCCCGCATTTTACGTACGCTTTCACATCTGTCCTGGCAATCTCAAAAGTATATACAGTCGAGTCCTTCAATTCGCAAACATACGTGCTGTCAAATCGCAGCTTCTCTTGCTCGAAAGAGGATTCCTTCTTTACGTCATCGAACGATAGATACGACAAAGCTGAAACGACCTGCTTACAATCGCCTTTTTTCAATTTCTTGCCCGCCTCAATATTCTCCAGCACGATATTATCTTCGTTACTGTCATCGACTCTCAGGGCATAGCTGCCTTCAGGCCCCGTGACTGTAACTCTGACCACGTCACTGACCCCGGCATTTACAATTTCTTTATCAATATAATCCATCGCCGAGCTTGCAGGCAGCGGCACATTCACCCCCTCATAAACATCGTTACTCGAAATCAGCCGCACGTACGTGCTGCGTTTGTCCATCTGCAGCTCCGGCAGTCTGCTTGAGCCTATAACAACCCCCGTAATAATTTGCCCATCTTTGTCCAGAAACTTAACGATATTCTGAGCCTTTTCCTCTGTAACCGCCAGACTTTCATGGTTGGCCGGGGCGCTCGTTATCAATTCTATTGTGCGAATATCAAGGCACGACGTCAGCAGCTTATTTATCCTGCTGGTCTCTGCAGGATAGTCATCTTTATTGCCGACCGCAAAACGATTACCTCTCCGAATAAGCCTGACCGCATTTTCACCCTTGCCCACCACGATACTCGCAATCTTAGCGGCATCAAGTCCCTGGATAAGATACCCACCTGCATAAGATACTCTCGCCGGAGCCCGGCTGATTCGTGCCTGGATAACTGCCAATACCACCATCACGGCAGCAACGACAGCCAATATCGCAAGTTTCCTGTTACTCATTATTCACTCTCAAAAAAACGCCACACAAACTTAGTTTCTCAGGCATCGCTGGCATGACTGACATAACGTCTGCGAAGCGCCGCTCGACGTATGCTCAAAACAATCGCTATTACCAGTATCGCCGCCGGAGCTGACCACATATTAAGGTTTTGCAGCATCGCACCCAGTTGAATGATTTTCTCTCGCCTCTTCAACTGTACCTCGCGCAGCTCCCGCTGTGCCATCCGTTTCTTAACCTCCAGCTCCCTTTGCTTCTTCACGATTGAAGCCGCAATTATATTCTCCTCACCCCTTTTCGCTGAAGATAATATCTTCTGCAGCTCACCTTCAAAACCGGCAATCTCGGCATTTATTTTTGCTGTCTCTTCAGCCGTCTCACGTTCTGCCGTCCTTCGAATTTCCTCAACCACAACAAATGGCCGCCGGAAGTTACCACGCGACCTGAGCCCTATCAAATCGCCCGACCCGCCCAAATCCCCAATTGCGTTTAACAGTAAATCACTATTATTGCTCACAGCAACCTTCATGCGGAAGACAGTTTCACGGTAAGCCACCATATCGCTGATAAAATCCACATCCGCGAAAACTATCACCGCACAGTCTGTTGAAGCTTCCGCCAGACCTTTAAGCAGCTTTGTGGCCTTTTCCCCCTCTCCAGTTTCGTCACTACCCTTGCTTTCATCTTTCTCTTCGCCGGATTCATCGGCCACCTCAACACCATCAGGGAAGCTGGACTTAAAACGCCCTTTAATCAAATAGCCCATAACAACAGGCTCGAAACCGTCCGTAAAATAACTCATCAGCCGCTCCGGGTTTATCCTGACCCAATCCCAAGGCTGGGCCGTCCAGGTATTTCCGCGGCTGGTCGTCTGCAGCAGCGGGATAATTTCATTTTGTACGTCACCCTCTTGAGCTTCGGCACCCGTCGTTTTACGCAATACACCCGGAAACAGCAGTCTGACCTCGTTTAGATTTGCAGTGACAACGTTATCAGTGTTAACACACTCACGTGGCAGGCTCAAGAAGCCGATGATCTGCTCCGCCCGTCCACCCAGCTCCACCGACGCCGGTATCGCCAGAGAGCGGTCCCCGGCAAACGTATCTCTCAGCATCTCCACCCCCCACGTCTCAAGCAGCCTGTTCAAATCCGAGCTGGCCGACGTCCTTTCTCTGCCCATCGGATCTCTCGGCATCTCGGCAAGACAACGCGGGTCAACACAAATAATTGCTCTGCCGCCCTTCAACACAAACTGGTCTATAGCAAAAAGCGTCTTCTCAGACAAATCTGTCGGGTGAATCACCAGCAAAATATCCACGTCTTTGATTTCTTCGATGTCCGTCTCCACCTTACTAACCGCATACTGCTGCTGCAACTGACGCACAATTGTCCATGCCGGCCTGGGGGGCTGACCCTGCACTTGCCTCAGGTAGGCCATGTAACCGCTGACATCTTCGCCCATTACAGGAAGCGAACTCAAGATGCCAATTCGCTTCTTCTCCCGAGTCATGGCCGTGTCTATCAGGTGGCTGATATCATATTCAACAAAATTCTGCCGCTCCGGAGAGAAGAACGGAATGTTCTTAACCACGCCGAATTCCGTCTGAAGCACCAGACCGAAGAAAAAGTTTTCTTCCTCCGTTATCGGAAACCGTCGCAACCCGTAGCGCAAGGCCTCTTCTTCTTCACCTGAAAATGGACGAGGGTCGATTACCTCCAGGCTGACCATACCTCTTGATGCCCTCGCGTATTCTTCCAGCAGTGCTTCTACAAAATAATAGTAATTGTTGTAGTAGCGAATCTGGTCCGGCGCTTTCCTCGCTGCCGTTTTGGTATAATAAAGTCTCAGCTTCACCGCCTGATTAAGCTTGCCAAGTATCGCCCTGGTGCCGTCGGAAAGAGTGTACAGCCTCTGGTCGGTTATATCAAATCGCACCGTGGCCCCGATGTTCTGGCATATACTAATAGCGCAGAACATAATAACGCCTACAAGAATCACACCTATAATTGCTCGAACTGTCCTGCTCATTAACCGGCCTTCCTCTCTTCCAAAACAATGCAGCAGCCAACCACCCAACCCACAATCAGCAGCACAAAATAAGACAAATCCTTGAATTCCAGCACCCCTTTTTGAATCGACTCAAAGTGCGCCTGAAGACTCACACTTTCAATGGCGTCCAGCATCCCGCCCGGCAAAAATGTTGACAGATAGTCCAGCGTCGTGGACCTGCCCGCGTAAACCAGAACCGCACAAGCTACTACTGCTAAGATAAAGCTGACTACCTGACTCTTGGTCAGCGCCGAGAAAAAGCACCCAATAGCCAGGAATCCTCCAGCCATCAGAAAGCTGCCCAGATAACCCGTTATGATTAGCCCGATATCTGGTTCACCCAGATAACACACGGTAATCGGCATAGGAAATGTCAGTAACAAGGCAATTCCTATGAAAAGCCACGCCGCCACGAATTTACCCAAAACCGCCTGGCCAACTGTTATAGGCAGACTCATCAAAAGTTCAATCGACCCGCTCCTGCGCTCCTCCGACCACAAACGCATCGCCGTTGACGGCACCATAAATACAAACAGCAACGGCAAATTCGAAAAGAACAGATACATATCAGCCTGACCTATCTCATAAAAACCTCCCTTAAAGGTCAGGTACCCGGAAAAAAACAAAAAAATCACCAAAAACACGTATGCAACCGGCGTCGCAAAGTACCCTTTTAATTCCCTCTTGCACACAGCCCGGAAACCATTCATTAATCAAACCCCTTACGCCTAACTCAAATCTCGAAAGCGACTACTCTCACACCTGATTCCACAACCCCCCTAAGAAACCATCTCAAGACTGTCACCCTGAGCGAAGCGAAGGGTCTGTTTGGCTCAAATAATAGAGTCCTCGCTGCGATTGGAATGACATTTCGTGTTTTGAGATAGTTTCTAAGCACGTTTTCGTCTCGTAATCTTGCGGAAAATTTCATCCAGGCTCCCCTGGTATTTCTGCTTAAGCTCCTCTGGTGTAGAGTCAACCAGGATTCTGCCTCGCTCAATTATGATTGTTCGAGTGCAAACCGCCTCAACCTCTTCCAGAATATGGGTCGATACCACGATACACTTGTCCTTGGCCATCTTGCTGATTAGCCGCCGCACGTCGTGCTTTTGATTCGGGTCCAGCCCGTCGGTAGGCTCATCGAGAATCAGCACAGGCGGATCGTGAATCAGCACCTGGGCCAGCCCCACTCGCCGTCTGTATCCTTTTGACAGCGTTTCAACCGTCTGATGATACACCGACTCTATCGCGCACAGGCTCACTATGCGCTCAACAGCCTCTTTTCGCCCCTTGCCGTAAATCTGCCGTGCGTCACAGACAAAATTCAAAAACGAGCCCACCGTCATTTCGTTGTACGCCGGCGCATTTTCTGCCAGATATCCCAGCGATTGGCGTACTTTAATCGGCTCTCGTAGAATATCATGCCCGCACACTGTCGCTGTGCCGCTGTCAGGCCTCAGAAAGCACGCCAGCATCCTCATAGCGGTCGTCTTACCCGCCCCGTTGGGCCCCAGAAAGCCCAGAACGTCCCCTTGCTTGGCCTCAAATGAAATTCCATCAACCGCTACAATCGACCCGAATCTTCGCCGCAGGTCTTTAACGCTAATCATATCCTCACCGTCATACGCAGAAAATCTTCCCATCCATCTTATTACAACCTGCCCGGTTCAATCTCCGACAACCGGACTCCAACACGTCGTCCGAAACTCCCGACGTTTGCGTAATTATTATGAATTTTTCCCGCCCGTCAATACACAGCTTCTAAATTCTGGAGAAATGTGTACAACTCACCTCTGAAGGTGGAGTATCGCGGGATTTTTAGCCTCGCACACGGGCAGAAGCTTTCCTTGACGATGAAGGATTGAACTTTAACAGATAAGCCGTACCGCGCTGAAAATTACAGTCAATTTGAGCCTGTTTCGCTCTGACTGTATGTGCTGAGCTGCTTCATTTGAAGCTCATAAAGCAGATTGTTCTTCTCTATCAGCCTGGCTATCAAGCCGACTTGATTCAGTAATGTTTCGATCAGGTCAATATTTGCCAAAGTTGATTCAGGACTGTATTGCGGCAGAGCAATAAGCACGTACCCGCAATTAGTCCGCTCCGTGGCCAGTTGCGCCGCTATAATGCTGCAGTCGTCCACTTGAGTCACGACCGGCTCAGCACCATCATCAATTTTGACCTGCAGTTCCTTCAGAAACGACTCGCTGATGTTCAACTTCGAGAATCTTTCAGAATCGCTCGGCCAGAAGTGACCATCCCTATCCACAATCACCATAACCGGGCTCTGCTCAGACAGAACCTCAAACATCTGCCGCGCTATCTGTTCATTTAGAACACAGCTTGGAGAAAACAGCGAGTCGTACATATCCATTCAATCGGCCCCTTGTTCTTGTTCCTGGAAAAATGTTACCAGCAAGGACTTCGGTATAATCACGCACTAACTTTCTTAGCGCTATACTATTTTCGCTCTATTTCATCAGGGAAACATTATTGCAAGGTTCAGATGTGAGCTTATAGGACGCTGCAGACCACTTGCGCGCCGATATTCCTACACGCTCAGAAATCAAGCATCGATTTCAGCCTCGCCATCGAGAAGTTTTTACCGGGACAGTCGGTTACTCCTGCCCCGGGTGTGTGCTGATGACCATAAATACGACTTTTTGGAATGCGGTAGCGGTTCTGCAAAAACCGAACCAATTTCGCAAGTGACCACATTTGCCGCCTGGTAGGTACGCCGTTGTTAAAGTCCCCTACCAGACAAATTCCCACCGCCTCTTCGTTAGCCCAATTGCCGGGCACCTTGCAATGCGCTCCCGTTAGCTGCCGCCGCCAGCGGTACGTAACCTCGACCTCGCCGTCCCCGCTGTCGGTCCCGTTACCTATAACAAAATCGTACCCAACACCTTCCCAATACTTGATTTCTTTGTGATATCTGTCAAATATTGCCGCACTCCCGGTTCTTGTATCTGAATGATGGATTACTATGGCTGTCCATTTTCTTTCCAGACGCGAAGGCGGCAGCCAGCCTCTGGGAACGTTCTCGTTAACGCTCTTGCGGGTTTTGGGGACCGCCGGCAACGGCAGCACAGCAACACCATTTACCGAATGGTCACGTACAATCTTGGGCCTCGCCTCATCATCATATATACAACCGCTCAAAATAAGCAGACAACCCCAGACAATAGAAGCTCTTGCAAACATCTTTTTTACTTCAATTCCCTTGTCCATTACTACCTCACCGGCACCGTCACGATTTACACGGATTCATTATGCCATTATGCCCGTATCTGCCCTGAACTTTCTTCTAACGCTGGTTTTTCTTTATATCTGACCATACGCACACGATTACCACGTTCGTTGAATTCAACCACGTCCATATATGAGCGTATAAGGAACAGGCCCCTGCCCTCAATCCTATAAAGATTTTCGCCCGACCGCGGATCCGGCACACTTTCCGGGTCAAACCCCTCACCTTCGTCCGTCATCAAAATCTCAATCCTGTCCAGCCCCACAGAATAGTCAATTCTAATCTCTTTCGCAGAGTCCATCTTATTGCCATGCTTGAGCGCATTGAGGAATGCCTCCTGTAACGAAAGATGAACGGCAAAAACATCCTCCTCACTGAACTTGTTGGCTTGCAGTTCCAACAGAATCTGCTCGCAAACCCCCGCAACATTAGATGACACGCTCTCGACAGTAATTGAGCGAACGATTGGTGTCTTCGACGCCATAAACTTGTCTTCTCGCGAAAATCTCCTTCAAATGAACTTGCAGAGCCGAAAAACTGCTTCTCAAATCAGTTATTACTTACGCTGCGCTTTCGGCTCTCATCCAGTCTTCGCCCTTGTCGGCAAAGCAAAAACTATCATCACCTAATCTGCTCCAGACAAACCTTCACCCGCACTTTCCAGGTCTTTGTAGATGTCGAAAATCTTCGTGAGACGGGTTATTTTGAAAATCTCGTGGATCTTCGGGTTGATATTACACAGTCGTAACTGGCCATCCCGCTCATAGACTTTCTTGCTCACTCTTATTAAAAGTCCCAAAACAGCCGACGACAAAAACCGCACATTACGAAAATCCACGATCAGATTTATCCACCTCGCCTCTTCAACAACAGACATAATAGATTCTTGTAGGGCGCGGATATCCTCTTCTTCGAGGATTCTTTCGTCAGCTAAAGTAACTATGGTGGCGTTCTCGGCGTACTCGACACTTATCTTCGGCTTAATCGGCGTCATAACGTGCTTCCTAAAAAAAAACCTGAAATCACACTAAAATCCTACGTCAGAACGGCTCAAGTGTCAAGTTTTTTGCACGCCCGGAAAAAAAATCAAAATTTTTCTGTTTTTCTGAAAAAAAATCTTGCAAATGAGGGATTTTTCGATGAACATTTGCTTCTTGTGAATTTTATGCTTTTTAGACAACAATAGTCTTGCAACCCGGAGGCTTTTACGGATAATATTATATGCTCTGTGCGACTTAAGCCTTGACATATCTTTATCACTGCACCCCGAATGCCCGGAGCAAAAGAAAATAATGCCGGATTTCGCATTATTTGCTTATATTTGTGCAGCAAAGCAGGCTGGTAATTATGTTTGCACTTGAAAAGCGACGCAAGGCAGGTATTATTTCTTCTTTGCTTTTTTGCCTGTCCTGCTGCTGCGTACTGTGCATAAAAGCACTTTTGTAATTATTGTTTTATTTTATTGGAGGTTAAAATGAAAATCAGTAGATCAACAGGATACGCACTGCTGGCGGCTGGCTACATCGCCCGGCGTCAAAAGCAAGGGGTTATTTTATCGCAAGACATCTCTAAAAAATATAATATCCCCTTGGAATACTTGCTAAAGATTCTACAGCAGTTGGTAAAAGCAAATCTGCTGCGCAGCAAAAGGGGACCTCGTGGTGGCTTCTCTCTGGCCAAATCCCCCAACAGTATTACTTTGCTGCAGGTTATTGAAGCTGTTGATGGCCCTATGGTCAGCAACTTACACCTGGCAGAGCATGCACGTGGCGATAAATTCGCCACTCGTGTCCAGCGCACCTACGACAAAGCAACCGCTCAGGCCAGAGCCGTCTTTGCAAAAGCAAAGCTCACAGACCTGTTGCGTGCCTGATTCACGCAAAGAGAATGCACATTAGCCAATTTCAACAGCTAATTTCGCAAAAATATGAAAAACGCGACCGGAAACGAGGCGTCCCGCCGACTTTTATGTGGTTCATAGAAGAGGTCGGAGAGCTTGCAACCGCGCTGGCCGATAATGACCGGAAAAATAAGGCAGAGGAGTTCGCCGACGTATTTGCCTGGCTTTGCACCCTCGCAAACATAAGCGACGTAGACCTGGAAAAGGCCTGCGCCGACAAATACACTGCCGATAACGTCGAAGGCTTCAAATAAGCCCTGCTAACTCTCAGCCGCCACCGGTTTGCTCTTGCTGCCCCTCATCGCCAACTTCGTCGGGAAACTGTGGCTCCGCAGTCCTGCCCGCTGCCGACATAACCTTGTAGAAGCACCACCCCAAACCACCTATTATGAGCAGCAACACCACTGCGAGAATTACGTACGAAACACCGCTCAACTTATCGCGGATAGGTAATGCCGTCTCTTCTGCCCTTACCGCGCGCGTAAAACGAAACAGGATTATCGCGATACACGCGCTCACGTCCATCGTCGCCGCGATTCCTGCCCATCTCGCCAGCCACGATGCCTGACTATCGCGGGTATTGTACTTTTCTACAACGTAATTGCTCAACACTATCCCGACGACACCTCCTGCCGCCAATGCCCAAAGTGCAATCTTCTGCCCAAACGCCGGCATCCTAATGGTGAGCGAAACTATAAACACCATTGCCGAGCTCAACGCCACCAATAACGATATCCCCCCGACTAATCTGCCCTTCACTTCTAAAGCCTGCTCATCACGCTGTAGTGGGTATATCTCCCGCCGGCCTCCTACCGCACTCAAAATAACCGCCAACACAGGCGCCAGCCCCACCACACCCAGTCCGACGCAGTTTGCCAATATCCATTCACCCCCCGGAGTCCTCAAAAAACCGCCTTCGCTGTTAACATCGTCAAAAAGCTGCCAGAAAAAAAGCGCTCCAAGTGCTGTGGGAATCACTAATCGTATCAGATAATCCCACCATTTCCCTAATTCCCAGTCGCTGCGACTGTTGGCGTGTCGCCTCAATGTTCCAATCCGCCACAGCCAGCCCAAAACCAAACACTCCAGCAGACCCAAAAATGCTATACCCCACGTCCCGTTGACAAAACCGTCAACCGTTCCAAGCCAATTCAGCCCTCCTCTTGTCACGTAAATCAGACCAAACGCAAACCCCACCACGCTCATCGCAGGCAGCACAACATCTCTTCGCCATCCTGTCTTGTCAACGATACTTGCCAGGACCGACTCAGTAATCGAAAACGCCGAGTCAATCCCTAATGTAACAAGCGCAAAGAAGAAAATAAAGCTGAAGTACGCCGAATACGGTAATTGCGCCAGCGCATAAGGAAACGCCACAAAAGCCAGCGACGGCCCACCCTTCGCCACATTTTCTACCGACACCGGATTACCTGCCTGCTGGGTCACAAATGCCATCCCCCCTAACGTCGCGAAGACCGCCAGACCTGCCACAAAACTTGTCGCAAAATCCGCAAGACCAATAATCGCAGCATTGTTATTCAGATCGCTCTTCCTGTGCAAAAAGCTTGCGTACGTAATCATTACACCGAATGCAAGGCTCAACGAAAAGAATACCTGCCCGAACGCGTAACGCCACGTAACAGGTTTCGCAAGCTCAGACCACACCGGGTCCAGATAATATGCCAATCCCTGCATACTCCCCTCAAGTGTCAGACCACGCACCGCCAGTATCAGCAGCATCAGCCACGGCAGCGGAACCGTCAGCCACACAATCTTGCCCACAAGACGCACACCCCTGAATATGCAAAAGTACATCGCCCCCCACGCAACCACCAGAGGCAGCACAACATTCCATCGAATACCGCCAAGGGCCGTCCCATCCTGGTGCCCAAGATATGTCTTGAAAAAGAAATTATGGGCTTGTGCAACACCTTCAATACCTTCACCTGCCCACGGCAGCTTCCCGCCGTTGAACATACCCGCGACACTATAACCTAAAAAACTAAAGCAATACGCCAGAATCACAGGGTAATACGTAACGATGACAAAACCCAGGATAATACCCCACCAGCCCACAAGCTCAAAACGACTGTGGCCTCGCTTAAACGCATCAGGTGCCGCACGCTGCGTATAATGGCCCAGGCTAAACTCCAGTACCATCAGAGGAATGCCAACCAAAAACAGGCCGATTATATAAGGAATCAAGAAAGCGCCGCCCCCAAAGCTGTAAAGTTTATACGGAAACCCCCACAAATTACCCAAACCCACCGCAGAACCAACCGCCGCAAGAATAAATCCGCCCCGCGTCCCCCAGCTTTCCCTTTGCTCTTCCAAAAGCTCAGGCATCGATGTTTATCTCTCCGTAATTACCCTCCGGCCTTTATCTCTTTATCCCAAGCAGCTCTAACGTATCGCGTTCAATGATATGTCGAATCTCACCTCTGGGAACCGTCGGCAAATTTGTGTCAGCCAGTAGCTTATTAAAGCCCAGAAGTGCCTCCATGCACTCCTCCGCCCTGCCGAATGGAAATCCACTGCCGAACAATAGTTTATCCATCACCTCGCATTCGTGTGCCGCCATCACCACATTGTAAATCTGCCAGACATTGCTCGGCTTTATCGTCAAATCCGCATACACATTCTTATGCTTCGCCACCATAGACAATGTCTGCCCAACGAACGGCACACCCATAGTCCCGATGACAATCCTCAGCCCCGGAAATTGCCTGGCAACTTCGTCCAACAAAAACGCCTGCCCATAATCCAGTACCGCCTCTGGCCCCAGAGCCCCCCCATTATGAAAGAAAACCGGCACCCCAAGCTCTTGCGCCGACTCATAGAACCGCATCGCCCCGCTGTGGGCCGGGTGGAAACCGCAGCTCGAACAATACAGAACTGCACCTTTAAGTCCCAGTTTATCCGTGATAAATGTCAGTTTCTTCGCGCCTGTCTTGTCCCTGACGGGTTCTACAACCGCAAAACCAACCATCTTTTCTTTATGTTTACTGACGTACTCTGATAATTTCTTATTCGTCTCTTCGCTCGAATCCGAAACGCCGGCCAATACGATGCACACATCTACCGTCTCCGCCGCCGCCAGATGTTCAGACACCTCAGCATCATCGGCCCCACAACTTATATGTGTATGGCAGTCAACTATCATAGCCCCGCACCTTTAATTGTGTCGCTTGTTGGTAATCATTAATCAATAATCATTAATCAATTAATCTGCGCCCGTCAAGCACAAATATCTTCACTATTTTCTCATATCGCCACACCACCGCGCAAACCTTGCATCTCATTTCCCCGAACTTCCAATAAAATCAGCGCACAAAGAAGGATAGAGGTGGACCACAAAAATGACGGCTCTTAGTCATCTTTCTTTCCTCGCCGCTTTTCGTCAGGCGCTCGAGGTAAAGACTGATCTATAAATGGTCCAAAGGTATTAATGAAATTTTTCCACTCATTGTGGTCACTGACAAGCATATCCAAATGCCATATGCAGCTATTGAATGTACAGCCTGTTAGCACAATTTGTGCCTCACGAACAATAAATGTACAGAAACTAAAAGTGCAGTCGAAATAAGCATTGCCCGATAAGTAAATAGTCTCATGTTCGTAAATTACATCTTCATGCACTAATAAGTTAGACATTGTCTTGTTCCTTTAAAAAGACCTCCACTTACCTGCCCGCCTTCAATTCACCGAACCTGACAACAAGCGCGGCGTGATCTCACTTCCTGCTAAATGCCTTATCCTTACCTATCTGAGCCTCAAGCAACTCCTTAATGAACTTCGCCTTAATCATCTTTCCGAATGGAATCCGAGTGTATGCTACCAGCGGAAGCTGTTGCCCGCCAGCTGCATGTACATCACTAGGAATTGTCGGTTGAGCGCTAACAATACCCACCATCTTATCATTTTCTACAACCGGCCCACCACTGTTCCCTGGAAAAATACTCATATCGCACCAAAAAAAATCTCGCTCATCGACCAGCATCGACACCTTGCCAAACGCGAATGTTGGTATAGAGGAATACTTAGAAGCCCAATTTGCTTGAGCGGGCGGTAAGGTCATCTCCTCAACAATCGCTGTCGCGGCCGGATAACCGACTGTGAATACGTCTGCCGCTTCTGCAGACGGTCCGTCAGACAAATCCTGCATTGAAAGTGGGATATAACCCAAGGTTAATAGCTCATCCGCGAATTTCGAATCCCGTTGGTCTAGCGATATTATTGCAAGGTCTAATCCCGGCCTCGAAAATGTGTAGGGAACCGACCAGCTTGTCCCAGCACCCAAGTTCATCAGGAACTGGGGTACAAAACGTTGCCCTCTGGCCAAAACCTCCTGTAAAGACGGTACCCGAAAAACAATACTGAAAAATCGATTAGCTGCTGCTTCTCTTGCTGTCTTCAGCAAAATCATATCTCCAAGGCCCGACGACCCGCCCATCCTTTCCTCTTGTTCCTTTAGCTCCCGTTCGGCCGCTACTTTGTCATATACCACATGCCGTGCTGTGAACAAATACCTCCGGCAGTCATGCTGCAAGAAAATAGCCGTCCCGTGGTACCTCAAATCGCGTTTTCCTGCCGAAACCTTCTCTGCGAATTCCTCCTGGCTGATCTCTCCTTTATCCACCCTCTCCATTAGCTTCAACAGTGACAGGCTTGTTAACGATTGGCTATCCGCAGCACACTCCAGATGAATCACCGATTTCTTCCATTTCTCCATAACGTCCATACTACTTCAGCCTCCTAAAGTTTTTTCGAAATGGACACGCTACACTCTCAAGACTTCTCTCTTTTTCACTTTACCTATTTATTCCGCACCCAACCTCCTCCTCGAATTATAACCTTTCCCCGCAGCGGTTCAAGCCTTGTTGGTTCCCGCTTCCCCTTAGCCCACGCAACGTTAAGCGGCCGCAAATTCACTCCATATCCTAACCAGCCACACTTTTGAAGCTTAATCCCACTGCCAGTCCCTTTTTGCCCAAAAAAATACCCCCTGCCCGCCGGCCTTTTCTTGACTTAACAACCCACCCAATGTAATATACCCCCACAAGAATATTCTCTTTTGGGAAAGTGCAGAATTCTTATGGATTGTCCGGTTTGCAAAAACGCGATGATTACCCTTGAGCTCGCCGACGTCGAGATTGATTTCTGCACCGACTGCGGCGGTATCTGGCTCGACGCCGGAGAGCTCGAAATACTGCTCGGCAACCCCCAACAGGCCAAAAAACTGCTTGATTCCTTCAAAATTGACACCAATTGCCCCGAAAAGCCCAGAAAATGCCCAATTTGCCTGAAAAAAATGCAAAAAATCATCGTCGGACTATCAACACCACCCCTGCTCCTCGACAAATGCCGAAAAGGCGACGGTTTATGGTTTGACAAAGGAGAATTACAGGATATTCTAACCACAGCTCAGTTGGACAAAGACAGTAAAATCCAGAAACTGCTTGCCGATATGTTCGGCCAGGAACAAAACACGGAAATACAATAACTTATCTTTAAGAAGGAGAAAAAAACTATGTGGAAATGGAGCATTATGTTTGCGATTATTGGCGCCGTTGTTCTCGTCGTGGCACTTGTACTTAAAAAACGGTCCTAATAAACACAATAACTAAATAACAAAACCAAATTATTCAAGGAGAACAAATTATGACAATAGCGATTGTCGTCGCTGCAGTTGTTGTTCTGCTCATTCTTTTTGTAATTGGCATCTACAACGCCCTGATTCGCCTTCGCAATCAGGTTGACAATGCCTGGTCCCAGATTGACGTCCAGCTAAAACGCCGACACGATTTGATTCCCAATCTCGTCGATACCGCAAAGGGATATATGAAGCACGAACGCGAGACCTTCGAGGAGATAACAAAGATGCGAAGCCAGGCTATGGGCGCCAAAACCGTCGCCGATGCCTCAAAAGCCGAAGGTGCTCTCGGTGAAGCCCTCAGTAAATTTATGCTCGTCGTTGAAAACTACCCCGACCTCAAGGCAAATCAAAACTTCCTCGCCCTGCAGGAAGAGCTCACCGGCACCGAAAACAAAATCTCTTTCTCCCGACAGAACTACAACGACCAGGTCTTGTTCTTTAATAACAAAATCCAGATGTTTCCGTCCAACGTCATTGCTAATACGTTCAGCTTCACCAAACGCGACTTCTTCGAGATCGAAGCTCCCGCCGAACGTGAAGTCCCAAAGGTAAGTTTTACTTAGCGACTGAAAGCTGTCATCCTGAGCACAGCGCAGCGGAGTCCAGGCATCTGGCTGCTTACTAAATATTAAGAACTCAAAATGTGGCAACTCATACGGGCAAACAAGAGAAACTCTATCCTCCTGATGGTGCTGATGGCGGCGGTCCTGCTGCTCTTGGGCTACCTCATAGGTTCAGTTTTCGACCCAAAATACAGTACCGCCCGATACCTCATGCGATACTTTGGCGCTGCCACCACTCAAACCCGCCAAACCTTCCAAACCAATTACGCAGGTCTTTGGGGCATGGTTGTTGCCGCCGTAATCTGGCTGATTCTAACCGCTGTCAGTTTCTCACGCGGCGACCAAATCCTTTTGGCTGCCAGCAAAGCCAAACCCGTCACACACGATGTCCACCCACAGCTATTCAACGTCGTCGAAGAGATGAAAATCGCCGCCGGCCTGCCTGCAATGCCAAAAGTCTATATCATCAACGACCCCGCCCCCAACGCCTTTGCCACAGGCCGAAACCCTAAATCCGCATCCGTCGCTGTTACCGCCGGCCTCCTCGGACGACTCAACCGCGACCAGCTCCAGGGCGTTATCGCTCACGAAATAAGCCACATCCTCCACCGTGACATCCTTTTTGTCACCCTCGCCGGAATAATGCTCGGCTCAATCGTATTACTCTCCCACGTCTTTCTCAGAAGTATGTTTTACAGTTCAATGGCCGGCTCCCGCCGAAGATACTCCGCAGGAGGCAGAGGCGGTGGACAGGCTCAGCTTGTTATGCTCATAATTGCCATAATTGCCGCCATTCTTGCCCCCATAATGGCCTATCTGTTGTATTTCGCCATATCAAGAAAGCGAGAATACCTCGCCGACGCCGGCGCCGCCCGCCTGACCCGGTACCCCGAAGGACTTGCCGGCGCCCTCGAAAAAATCGCCAACGACCGCTCACCACAATTGGCCGCCGCCAACAAAGTCACCGCACCGATGTACATCGCCAATCCTTTCAAAAAAAAGAAGGGCATGAAACTCTCCGACCTCACCAGCACGCACCCACCTATTTCCCAGCGGATACGTATCCTGCGCAATATGACACACGGCGCATCTTTCAAGAACTACTCAGACTCTTTTACCGACGTAACGCACTCAAGAACAGTCATACCGCCTGCTGTTTTAACCAAGGAGGACATCGCTTTACGCGAGGCCGGCGCACAGGCCAAAAAGAAAGAACGCCTGGAAAAGCAGATGCACCAGGTTGGTGATATTATGCGAAGGGTAAATCAATTCATATTTCTAATCTGCATCTGCGGCCTGAAACTAAAAATACCACCAAACTTCAAACCCAAAAAAGTCGCCTGCCCAAGATGCAAAAGAATATTGGACCTGCCCGCTTCTTAACTTGTAATTCAAATACGGGCTTTTCTAACCGGCAAAAGACTTGACCCTCCTGGCGCGCGTTTTCGACAAGAATACGACGCATCACCTCGGCCGCCGCCGCAAAGAAATACGTACGGCTCTTCCAGTTCTGCGCTTCTGCGCCGACCAGCCGGATATAGGCTTCATGGACCAAAGCTGTTGCCTGCAGAGTCTGCCCAGGCGATTCCTGCGAGAGTTTCTGAGCAGCTAACCGACGAAGTTCCTGATACACAGCAGGAAGCAATTCGTCTGCGGCCCGAGCATCGCCTTGCTCGATTGCGGTCAAAATACGCGTAACATTGCTCACAAGCTTATTTTATATAAAAAAAGGGGCAATTGGAAGCAATTAGATTTACCTGCAAAACAGCCCTGATATCTGCACAAAACTGATGTCATTCCGTGCCGAGCAAGTGCTCTACTTTGCCGTTCTTGTCGCCAAATAAAAGGGCTTGGCTATTCTATGCCAGCCCCTTTTAATTTACTATTGCTCAATAAGCAGCGACCTGTATCCAATTTCTCGACAGTACTGATTGTTAGTACCGACGTCCGCCACGACCACCACCAGAACCACCTCGTCCGCCTCTACTATCACGCCGGTCCGTTTTCGGGCGGGCTTCGTTGACATTCACAGCACGGCCCATCAAGTCCTTGCCGTTCATCTCTTCAATAGCCTTTTGTGCTTCCTGCTTGGAGGGCATTTCCACGAATCCGAATCCTCGGGACTCACCGCTGAATCTATCCTTCACTATGTTGGCAGATTCGACTTGGCCAAAAACTTCAAAAGCCTGACGCAAACCGTCTTCGGTTGTCTGGTGTGACAAATTTCCCACATAAATATTCATCTCGATTCCCTTTCTTAGACCTTAAACTCAGCCTTAATTGTTTACTCCGGCATCCCGGCTTTCATTGTGCTTCGCGTTGCTGCGGCCTTATGTCCTTTAACTAACGCCCTCAACAAGCACTTTAACAAAGATTATCTTTCTCTACCTGATAACATTCTTGCACTTTCCAAACTGTGCAACTGAATTTACGGACAGTATAAGACACAACAGCATCTTTGGGAAGCTCAAAATATAAAAAAGCGGAACATTCAAATATTTTCGCCGATATTAGAGTATTTTCGCCGATTACGACACAGTTTCCGTTGTGTGCCAAACTAAGCTCGTACAGGCAGACCGGACAGCCCACCCTCGCCAAAGGCTATGCTCTGTCAATTGACCCTCTATCTCATAATTCAAATACAGGGTTTTCTAACTGGTTATGGGAATTGATGTTACATTAGTATTAAAAATGACTTATGAAACTGGCAGAGAACCAGCCGAGCGCCGGAAGAGCGCCACGCGAGAAACTTTCGTGCGTCGCTTCCTTTGTCATTCCTGCGCACGCAGGAATCCACACTTCCAAATTGGGCGTTCCTTGTTCGATATTGGATATTCCTTCCCCCCTCCGCAGCCAGGAATCCACACTTCCAAATTGGGCGTTCCTTGTTCGATATTGGATATTCCTTCCCCCCT
>Ga0114930_10000559_pt1 | contig 38309 bp, 25 predicted proteins | sample AnhtaG_FD_87300 | JGI IMG/M metagenome (GOLD analysis project Ga0114930, IMG submission 87300) | Deep subsurface microbial communities from Anholt, Denmark to uncover new lineages of life (NeLLi) - Anholt_01485 metaG | ecosystem: Environmental > Aquatic > Marine > Oceanic > Sediment | place... | reverse complement strand
GGGTGAGGGTGAAATTGATATATGCAAAAAACCTGTATATACCTACATTAAGCCGGGAAAAGCTGATAAATCTCCAAATGCACTGCTTACTGGTAAATCCCTGGATATATGATTTTGCGGCATTTGATCTATGGCAGAAACCGTTAGGTCTGCTTTACATGGGAGCCGTACTGCGGGATAACGGATGGTCGATAGAATTACTCGACTGCCTTGACCGGTATGACCGGGAACTTCTCCCGCTGCATAAACCGCAGGATAAAAAATACAACACCGGTAAATATATAAAGCATCCCTTAGAAAAGCCTGCAAATCTTACGCATATACCGCGAAGATACGGCAGGTATGGATTACCCGAAAGTATCGTCAGGAAGAAGTTGCGTTCCGCTGAAAAACCGGATGTAGTCTTTATGACCTCGGGCATGACTTACTGGTATCCTGCGTTAATAGATTTGATTGCTGTTATCAGGGAGTATTTTCCTTCTGCACCTGTCATACTCGGGGGGACTTATGCAACGTTAGCACTCGAACATGCGCGAAAACACATACCGGCGGATATTATTGTACCGGGAGAAGGTGAAAACCGGCTGGCTGAAATTCTGCCTGAAAACATGCACGGTGATACGGATTTTAAGGCGTATAATAGCCTTGACGATATACCTTACCCGGCATTGGACTTATATGACTGTGTACACTATTTGCCGTTATTAACGACGCGTGGATGCCCGCTGCGGTGCAGTTTTTGTGCCTCATACAAATTAAGCGGCAGATTTCGCAAACGCAGCGTTGATTCCGTGCTTGATGAAATACTTTATGGAGTACGGAAATATTCTATCCGGGACGTCGTTTTTTACGATGATGCACTTCTTTCTGACAAGGAAGAGCATATACTGCCTATTCTTGATAAAATTCTCAGCCTCGGTTTATCGCTGCTCTTTCACACACCGAACGGACTCCAGGCGGGGGCAATTGACGCTGTTACAGCAAAAAAGATGGTTCAATCGGGGTTTAAGACTGTCCGGTTAAGCCTGGAAACTATCTCCGTGGACCGGCAAAAGGATATATGCCGTAAAGTTACGCCGGATGGATTTTGCAGTGCGGTTGATGCCTTCGATGCTGCCGGTTTTCCGCGAAATCAGATTGAAGCCTACATTTTAATTGGACTTCCCGAACAGGATATTTTAGAGGTGCTCGAGACAATATTTTTCGCAGCAGAATTAGGTGTTATCACGCGATTGGCAGAATTTTCACCGATTCCCGGAACAAAAGATTGGGAGCGGTTGTTAAAATCCGGTGTTATTAGCGACGGTATTGACCTCACGGAAACAAATAATACTGTTTTTATTCATAAATTTCCTGAATATTCTGTAGAAGTTGTAAATGAGATAAAAAATCTTGTAAATTTCTTAAATAATTGTGTAAGGTCGGGTGCGCCTTTACCGCATAAAGATAAAACAATCGATGCAATTCTTTCTCTGCAAAAGAAACAGCTTAAAAACGCAATGTGCTGGACTTGATTTCAGTTTATGAGTTATGAAATACTATCTTTTTTCACCTTTCTTTATAATATCATTCCTATTTCTTTCAATTTTTTCATATTCCGTTAATGCTCAGGATGTGAATCAAAAATTGAATGAAAATCCAATACCGATTACAATAAAATATGACAGTTTATCACAATATACATTATCAGACTCGGAAATGGTTGCCGCAAATACAGAGGAGATTGTTGACGTACTGGCACACATTCAGGGATTTCAGATATTAGACCTGGCATCTTTGGGGCAGTATTCAAGTGTTGGGTACAGGGGAGCAGGAAAAAACAATGTAATACCCGTTTTAAATGGAATTCCGCTCGAATCAGAATCTTTTGGTGCGTGGAACTGGCATGATATTCCTTTTTATTGTATTAAAACGGTACAATTTGCGGAAGAATTACCACGTAATACCCCTAACATTTTCGGTTCTGTAAATTTAGAAACAAAATCTACCGCACCATCTACACCGTTTACCCGGGTAGACTACAGAATTGGTGATTTTGATTGGAGTCACGTCGACATAACGTTCGCCCGCAAATTAAGCTCAGGGTTGTCTTTTTACGGTTCGGGGTCAACTGAACATTTTCTTGATAAATTTAGTGATAACCGGTACAGGGGTTCCAATGTATGGTTCCATCTTAATCATTCATTAAAAGGATTCGATATAGCATGGCAGACGCTTGTTTCCGACAGAAATGTTAGAGAAATATCTGAAATTCCTGCTGCTCCAGGAAGAGTATTAAAAGATATGCCCCACAGCCATAACGTTAAAATGTTTTCTTTGAACCTCTCGCCAGAGAATAATGATCGGGCATTCAACCTGAAGGCATATTTCTGGGAAATTAAAGATAATGCTCAAGGGTCGCTTCTCTATAACGATGATTTCACAAATAGAGATAAGAAATTTGGTGTAATACTTAACGGCTTAGCCTTGGAAAAAAACTATTGGCAATTTTTTTATAGCCTCGATACATATTCTACCTGGATTCAAAGTACTTTCCAAAACTTTCACCGAAGGATAAACGCAGGTAAATTATCGTTTAGTGCAGTATATAGTCCAGAATCCAGGTTGAATTTTACTGTTACGCCGGGAATTTACCTTAGGTCAAAAGTCAAAGATACGCCATGGTTCGGTATAATGCATATTTCATATAGACCTTCGGATAGACTCCACTTTTCAGCATCTATAAGTAAGTCAGGACGATTCCCCGCTGCCGCAGAAATAAATGTTCCGGCGGTTAATATATTTAACAATCAAAATAAATCTATTGATAATATTGCAAGTTATGACCTTAATATAAAGTATTACTTTAAGAAAGGATTATTGCATATTTTCCCGTTTTTTCTTACCATTGATAAACCGTACCACCTGAGCTATAATACGCGTTCGGTTGTTTCCGACCCTGACAATCCTTTCAGGGCATTACGGTATAGCAATATATCTCGATTATCAAACGGCGGGATCGGGTTAGGACTTAGAATACGTTTAAATGATTTTAGTACGTTAAATTGGCAATATACATATCAAAACGGCAAAAAAAACCGCATATTTGGCGCCCGGCATGCTGTTCATGCTCAACTGGGTATAAAAAACCTTGAAGATAAATTCACAACACTGAAAATAGATACTGAAATTACAGTAAGCGGTTATTATTGGAGCGCACGGCAGGGAATATTGTATTTGCCGCTGTATCAAGTGTTTGCGCACTCCGATATGGAAACGCAGGCTTCAGCGCTGTTAAAATTTCGCGGCAGCGCCCGTATTCAAACGGTAACATTTTTTTATGAAATAGACTTGTTAAATAAATCAGATTATCAATACGTTTTAGGTTATCCTTTTAAAGGTAGAATGGTCAGAGTGGGATTGACGTGGAATTTTTATAATTAATCCGATTTGTATATGTATCTCGCAAAGCCGCCACGAAGTGGTCCTTACGGGACAAATACCGTAAAGTTTTGTATATTTTTATTCTGGATAATTATTCTTTTCGTTCTTAGCGGCTTTGCGTAACGAAATTTGCCTTAAAAAATAATCCACTTCCGTCTTGAATTTGGTATGGATATATATTATATTAAATAATTAGGGGCTGTAGCTCAATTGGGAGAGCGCTTGACTGGCAGTCAAGAGGTCGTCGGTTCGATCCCGTCCAGCTCCACCAATAATAACAACGACTTACGACTGAAAATTGACACAAAAGTCAAGTGGTCGACTTTGAAAGTGTGCCAATATGTGCCAATATGGTTCAGATTCTTAGCTGATCGAGGCCATTTTTTTATGCTCATTTTCGCCTCGGATACTTGGTAAAAGATTCAGCAGTTTACCGATTCTGAGCCGATCAGGAGTAACATATTTGTCAGTAGTAGAAAGGCTCTGGTGACCCATTAAAGACCTTATATCATCAAGACTAACTCCAGCCATTCTAAGCCATGTCCCAAATACATGCCGAAGGTCATGAAATCGCAATTTTGTTCCATTAACTGTAAAGCCAAATTTGCGAACAAAACGGTCAAAGGTTTTGTTAATATTTCTGTAACGAGTGCCCGTCAGTGGATTTAAAAATACGTACCCATATTCACGGTTGCCAATCTCTTTTCTTAAAATCCTTGCAGCATCCGGACCTATTGGGAATTTTTCACGCCGCCCGCTTTTAACAATCAACTCGATTTCACCTTCAGCCATGTAATCGCTATCTGGCTTAATGTCAAAGAATCGGATAGATTCAACTTTTAAACCAAGAATATTATTCTTTCTGAATCCTGAGTAAATGGCAAATTCAACGATAGAATCTAATGGTGATGGTAATGCGTTAATAAGAGATTTTGCCTGTTCGGGTGAAAGATTCACTTCACGCTTTTCAGCTTCAGGCAACTTTTTTAGACCATTTAAAGGACTATGATTAAGAATTTCCCACTCAACAGCGCAAGACAACATTACTTTAAGAAAATCAACCTCACGATTAACAGTTGCATTTGTGACACCTTCTATTGTTGTTCGATGTCGCCTGTAATCAATGACAAGGCTTTTTGTAATTAATTCAATGCCGGAATCAGCGATAACAGGGCAGCGACAAATATTTTTAAAACTGTATTTGTAGCTTTCTTGCATATTCTTACTCTGCATAGAACCATGACGCTCCATGAAAAGAGGATAAAACTCTCTAACAGTAATTTTTTTTGCTTTTTCTAACTGTTGTGCTTTTTCAATTTCGTGTTCCGGTTCTTTACCAGCAAGCAGCCACTCGGTAAATTTTACTGCTTGGCGTTGAGCAAGTTGGTAATCTGGTCCAACCGACAACCGCCTCCTTCGGCCATCGGGGTTATAGTAATGAAGTTTATACGTATTGTTTTTAGTTGGAACTATCCGTACGGATTTTAATTTTGCCATGCCACACTCCTTTCAGTGTGCACGACAGCCGCACAGTTAATATACAACGAAATATTCATTGTGTCAAGAGTCCTTTTTTAAAAGGATCAACGATTCGCTTTTTTCGGTCTTATTTTTTTGCCTTGATTCGCAGTAATGAGAATTGAGGAATTTATTAAGATCACTTAGTCTTATACGTCTGAATTTCTGTATTCCGTTTCCGCGCCCTGGGAATTCCTCAAATGGTAGAATTCTATTTGTAAGCCAGTTTTCTATCGTACCGCGGCTAACACACGCATAGGTAGCGGCTTCACTAACGGTTAATGCTCGTTTCTGTATAAATTTCTTGTCACAAACCAAAACATTCCTCAAATAATCTTAATAGCGGACTTTACGACTTTAGTATTTTTAATTGCATCAACAATAGCATGAATCTTGCTAATGCATTTTGCAATAACAGTTGTCCAGGGTGTCCAGTATATCCATGCTACTTTCACTTAATTATATATATATATTGTATAAGTAGAAATTGGGTGGACAAGTTGGACAAGTTGGACAAAATCCTATTTTTTCCAACTAATTCCACACCAAACCCGAACACGACTGTTATTGCTTAACCTGCTGTCTTCAATACTTTTTTCTTTTATACTTCGGGAAATGAGCCCATTGTCTAAAGACCGTCTTTTATGGTTTCTGCACCATTGATCTAACTTAGATTTAAAGTCCTGTTTGGGAATATAACTATCATAATCTTCCATTATATTTTCTTCCCAGAATTTATCAAATGGGTTGCTTAGTTCTTCGTACTTTTGTTCTCTTTCCTCAATAGTGCCCTCGTTATGGAATTCTCTTTTTCTCAGTAACTTCCGTAAAATAGAAATAACATTTTTTGCAAGGTTTTCATATTCTTCCGGTGGAATTTCAGACAAGACGTCAAGTTTTTCTGTAAATTGATTTGGAAAATTTATAACCAACATTCTTCTATAGAAACCTGAAGAAGTATCTACTGTAGGTGGTAAATTATTTGTAGCAATCAATATTTTTGCATAATTATATGATTCAAAAAGCTTTTTATTTTTGTATTCCGTCGGTATCAAATCTTGACCGGTTAACCTTTTGATTATTGAAGTTTTTTCAAATTTTGCCAAATTTGTTTCACCTATTAAGCAGACCAACTTTTTATAGAGCCGGGAAGTTTCGAACCTTGACTTTAGTAAAGTATCGAGGTCTGTAGAAGCCACATTTTTATCCCCAACAAATTTACATATAAGATTTAAGAAACAAGTCTTACCATTACTGCCCGTTCCTACAAAACAGAACATTCTGTGGATAGGATAGTCGCATAAAACACAATATGCAACAATTTCATATAACGTTTGTTTATAATTTAGCCCAACCCATTCCTCAAACAGCTTATCTATAGTAGGAGTATCAATGGATTCCCCTATTTTCCAGGGGATAGGATTTGTGAAGAAATGACTTGGCGTTGCTTCAAATTTTCTTCCTGTTCTGATATTGATAATAGCATCACCAAACTGGACCCAATTAGAGTCGGGTTTCTTTGGCTTATTGAGTCTACCTTCCATTTTTAACGCCTCTAACATACAGGCCTTTAATCCAGGATTTACATTTGGTATTCTGGAGTACTTGTTTATATTATTCATAATATCTATCTCATCTCTTATTACCCAACAGTGTCTGCGATTGTCCCATAACCACCATAATTTCGAATCATCATACCAAATAGGTTGAACTTTTATGAACTTTTTTGCTATCTCAATGAAATCCGTTTCCTTACTTAATTGCTTAAAAGAAAATGACCTTTTGCCTTTTGATTTTTTGTTTGTTTTAATTCCTGCTTTCTCAGCTAATTCTCTCTTTGCAGTTGGAAAGGACTTATTGTTGCATTTCATATAAAAGTCGAACAAGCTGCCAGATTCACCACAGTGAAAACAATGAAATGTTTCATCGGTAAAATCAAAACATCTTCCGCCTTTGCTTTCATGCCAGGGACATAAAGTTGGTCTATTTGAAGCATCAATTCCTTCATCAAGTAGTAAGTCAGCCATGGTAATCCGGTGTTTTATTTCTTTGCAAATGGGATCAGTCTCAACAGAGTATAAACCGGTTCTTTTTGGTTTTGTTTTACCTGTATCCAGATACTCTTTAAAGCATTCTAATACCTGAATATACTTAATTTCAGCGAAAGGAAGATCTTTTATTACGGTGTATTTATTGCCGTTTGGGTGAATAGATCCTGGACACACAAGTAATTTATTAGTGAACTGCAAATCAACAAAAGTGTCTTTTACTTCACTCTTAAATATTTTCCGACTAACGCCGTTTTTGCAGTAGTAATAATAATGTTTTTTACCGCTGCCGGTTAGAACTGTAAATGTTTCCTGTAAAAATTTTTCTACTAACAATGCGGCTTTTGAGTCATCGCAGTCAATACCTAAAAGGTTTCCGTGACCGCATATTATGCCGTAATTATTGTGCATATTAATATGATCAAGAAGGGCAGGATCGTTATATTTATAATTTCGATTCTTTTGCCAACTTTTTTCATAAGGTCTTTTTTGTTTGTTATTTATCTTTACAAATCTGAATTTATCATTTTGAAGTTGTTTGGGTATAGTTTCCATAAGTCCAGCCATATTTTATAAAAACCACAACCGAATCATGCGGTTTTTTGTAAACTTTTTTCTCATTTTCATGTTTTGATATTAGTTATCTTATCTTTTTTAACCAGAGACGCCACCATATAATTCAGACAACCTTTTTTACTTTTGTCGGGCTTATATTCCTTTTATTTGACGTTTTTTCAATGCGTTTGAGTCTGGTTTGCAAAACAGCGATTTCCGCATCTTTCTCTGCAACTAACATTTCGAGCCGTTTAATTTCGTCACTTGCGTATTTATGTGCATTCTCTGTAAGTTTCAATGCCTCGATGTGCGCCGCCTTGATTTGACTTAAATCCATTTGGTTAATGCCAATCTTTTCGGCTATGCTGAAGGCATCTTGAATAAAACTCAGGAAGTTACTGTAGAAGCAGTCATTTTTAGGATTTCTGTCAAAACGAATAATCCAGTTGTATTTGTTCTTAAAAAATCCGATAGTACGGGAAACTTTTTCCCCATTCTTATTTGTGTAAGTAAGAATCTTTGTTGCGAGCTCAACAGTCTCTTTTTTTCGTTTTTTGTCGTCATTCATAATATTTCTCCTATTTAAAGTACAATCTCTATTTGCTACAATAATGTTACATTTGTAACCTGCCGGAGTGACTTTTGTAACAACATAATAGAATCAAACCTAATAAAAGCTATTAGGTGCTGGTATTTGATTGCTATTATTGCTACCCAAACCTGGAAGTAAGAGTTTAAAATTCAAGCGCTCTAAATATAAGTTAAGTAAAGTGAAAGGGTACTACGATAGGTACTAGGTGGGTATTTCGAGGGTATTTAAATATTTAGTTTATATTGATCTTTTGAACCAGCTACTTTTGCAATAAGTTTTTCATATAGATGGGGATGTTTTTTAAAAAAATTTGTTTTGAGTGAACCCTTGCCTAGGTAATTCATCTTTTCATAAATTGAAGATTTTGCAACTCCTGGTATTCCACTTTTATATGCTTCGTGTAATATTTGAATAACCTCGGCTTGGCGTGGAGTTAATGTGAATTCTTCACCCTTGAAATTTAATGACCGGAAATCATCTGAATGAATAAACATATTTGAATTTTGATCTGTATGGGTAGGTATTCCAGTCTTTTCTAATTGAATTAAATAATCTGCACGTCCTTCCATTGTTTTTTTTTGATTATCACTATATTTCTTTTTTATTTGACGAGTAGTTACAACTTCCGTTTCAATATTATCTAACTCAGTTTTAAATTCCTCTTTAAACCGATTTAAAAATTGTTCCCCAAATTGCTTTTCTTGTGATATTAATGAATAATATAACTTAACGCCTGCATTAATTATATCAATCGATTCATCGGATAATTGATAAATTCTATCTATTGCTAATTCTGGGATATAATTCTTATCAATATAATAAATCTCATTAAAGGCTGTTCGCATTTGATTAAACGTGCCTATGGTAATTTCCTTTTCAAAATGACCTATAACTTCAAAAAGGGCTATCAGAGAACCTTCGATAATTTCTGGTTTATCAACAAGAGAACCTTCGGTAATTAATGGTTTATCAGAAATTGCCGGTGGTTCTTGAATAATCAAACCTTTCAACAATTTGAATTCTTCATTAGGTTCTAATTCATCTGCCCAAAGACAATTAGAAAGATCATGATTAAAGTAGAAAGTTAAATCCTCGGGAGATAAAATATTTCTGATATGGTTTATGCACATTTCCCATAATTTCTTACTATTATTTTCATTCGCTGCTTTATACAGCTCTTCAAAGATATTGATATATAAGTCACAGAGCAATCCACGATTTTTTTCGATGCGGATTGCATCGGAAAACGGAATCCATTCATAGAATTTTGCTTCTTCGTAAGTAATAATTTTTTCATCATATTCACGAAAGTATTCAAATTCGTTGGTATACTCTGCAATTCCATTTTCATAACTGGTCTCTTGACGTCCTTGGTACTTTACTGGATAAAGATATTTTATTAGATTAAGCCACTTAAATGTTTGTTTCTCCCTTTTTGGATACCCTGTTTTAATAATATATTCCCGATTTTGCTCCCAATTAGATTTTAATGATTTTATAATTTGGGCTAATTCTGATAAATTAAAAAATGGTGTATATTCAAATTCTTCCTCATTAAATTGATATAGGAAACACAATGTTTCCAGATTTTCAGTTTTGAGAAAAAATTCTATAGATTTTTCCGGTGAATTTTCATATAATGAATCACGGACACATGGGTCAAAAGAAAAAAAATCATTCAAATCGATCATATCGTTTTGATTCTTTTCAAGAATGTTGTTATAAAACTTAGTGAGATTCTCCCGTAATTGATCCAAATATAAAGAAGTAATACCCAATTTTTTGTATATCTCCGTTGTGGTGCTAATCTCCCGTTTTATATATTTTTCAACAACTGCCCTTGATCTAAGTGTTTTAGCGGCATCTCTCAGAGTCTCGGTATTGATTTTTAACGGTCTTCCTGCTTTTTTAGAATTTAGCCCCGGGTATTTGTTTTCTGCTTTTTTATATTTTTTTTCAATCTCCTGACTTTTTAACAAATAATCGATTTCATTATCAATTTCCTCTACCCCCGATGAAAAATCTTGCAATATTCCACTATGTATTTTGCGAATTCCCTCCTCAAATTCATTTATTTCTTCAGGTGGTAATGGTGGTAATAAAGATTTTATTTCATTATTGCATTCTTTTTTAGTCCACCAAAGATACGCGAGTTTTTCATCAATTGCATTAAGATTATTACAAAAATCGATTATCTTTTTGAAATCTTCAATAAATTGTTCCATGTCAAATTTGAATGATAGATTCTTTTCAAAATTGTTTTCCAATGTTTTTAACTTCTGAATTTCCATTAAATAATTTATTTCATTCTGAATATTCCTAAAGAAATAACAATCCCATAAATCCCTATAGAACTTTGCAATTTCATATTTATTCAATTTTTCACTTTCAGTCTCTAAAATTCGAACTAATTCAGGTTTATTATTTCTAAATTCTTTCATAATCCACCAAAGGTATGTGAGTTTTTCTTTGATTGAACCAAGGTTTTGATAATAGCCCTTCACTTTATCGTAATCAAATTCAAATGTGTCAAACTCATCACTCATAAAACCTCCTTAATTAATTCAGGGAGCATAAAATAAGTTGCTTTTGATTTGGATATTTAAATTTGCAATATTTTCGGGAACTTATTGTCCGACAAAGAGATTGGATTATCTATGGTACAATGTGCGAATATAAATAATTATATCCCTTGAGTATAATAAAATTAGACCAGTTCAATTTCGCAAAAGGAATATTTTAACTCACAATCAAAAAGTACTCAAATTTTCTTTACAATTTCAAGTAGTTTTTTGCCTATAATACGATTTTTTATCATCAAAAGTTCATTAGTTATACCAGTAAAGCAATAATTAAGGCTAAATTCCACAACAAACGCATTTTTTTCCGTTTACAATCCAAACTATATTTTACCCATTATCTTCGCTTGTTGGCAAAAATAGACATATACATCTACATTTTTATACCATGTCAATGATCCATATATCTTAATGACATCTCTAAAAACATCCCGATTTTACTGTTTATTATCCTTTCGCTCTCCAGTGGTAATACGTTGTATAATTTTTTTTCAAAATTTTTTAAAATTTTGAGGAGGTAAGGATATTACCCAACACGCACCCGCCGATTTCGGCACATACGTCCCTCTTATTTGTACTCTCTCATAAAGTTATTCGATTTCTACTTATTTTAGACGTTTTTTCAGCATTTATTTTGCACATCGTAATCTATCAGGTTTAGCAACAATTTTAAAATATTTCCCAAAAATATGAGCGTAGGGTTATAACAGGATTCGTACTTCCCTGAGAAGCATGGTACGTCATCGATTTCAAGGTAGTTTCAGCACTGGTTTCAGCTAATATTCATACATTCCAAGCTCAATTTCCCGCTGACTGCCGGTCAAAATCAAGCTGAAAGACACCGCTACATAGTAATTTGCGCAATAATTAAAAAAATAAATATGCTAATTTATGCTCAAGTTTACATAAATAAATTATACGACAAAATCGCCGTAACTCCGAATCGCTATTGTGTGAATCAATTCAATAAATCCCTGTAACTCATTGCAATATAACGCTTTACTAGTATACTATCTATTAAGATTGTATACATGACAGTTTGTCATAAGCAAAAATAGTGCTCAAAATTGACAGCTTTTATGCACTGATTACCAAAAAGCAACAAAAATAAAATTTAAAGAGACCGGAAACAAAATTTGCGTTATACAATACACAAAAAACATTATTACAAGCACAAAACATCGGTAAAAATGTCTAATTTCCTCTTATATTATATAATTACCTACTATAGTGAGAGTATATTATATTAACATACTACCTTAGTTATATGTAATATATTATATAATAACCTACTAATCTGGTTATATATAATATATATGTAATACCTACTTAAGTAGTTATACTAATATGCGGGCTATTTAGTTAATCCGGGCTATTACATTCCAAGCAGTTATGGCAATAATCGGCTATTGTGTGATTTTACAGCTTGATAAATTTGACACACTATACTTTTATTATTCCAGCTTTTTGGCTTTTGAAAAGTTGGTTTCCTATAAATATAATACTCTAACTTTTTACAGGATTTTCAGCGACCGCAAAAATATTTATACTTTTTTTCGCTTGTAAGTTATTGTTTTTATTGAGCACTTTTAAAAAAGTTTGGTTAAATCCGAAAAAAAGCTTGACAATAGTAATTACAATTGTTATATTAAAAATGAAACAATAAAAAGGTTTCAAATGTGAGAACTGAATTACTTCAAATAAGAATACATGCCGAAGATAAAAAAGATTTCATGGAGCTTGCAAAAGAACGCAATAGGAAAGCAAGTGAATTGATAATCGATTATATTAAACAGGAACTCATTCTGTGGCGACGGGAAAAAGCAAATAAATAATGTAGAGGATTTTTTTTGTACTTGCTATATTACAATAGTCATACTTTATGAATATCACGCTATTTTTTTATCCTTTGCATATTACAATAGTCATACAAATATAAAGGTTATAAAATGCAAAAGCTGAAAGCTAAACTATCAAAGCTATTCAATAGCAAATGCGATCACAAGCATATAGTAAACAACATTTGCTTGGATTGTTTTCAGCATATAATTAATGACACTATTTTTTTATCCAAGCAATATTACAATAGTAATACAATTTAACTTTGGAGGACTTAACATGGAATCACTAACCGAAGTATTAACCTGTTCAAGCTGCAATGCAGATATTGCAGAAGACGATTCCAAGTATTATGACGGCGAACATTATTGCACAGATTGCTTTAATGATAACTTTTGCATGTGCAATGATTGCGAAAGAATAATACCGAATGACGAATCGTATGTAGTTGACAACGGCGATAAAGTTATTTGCGAAAACTGCTATTGTGATAATTACTTCACTTGTGAAAGCTGTAGTGAAATATACCCGCTGGATAACAGCTATTCAGCTCACGGCGATTGCTTTTGCGACCACTGCTTCCATGAATATTACGTTTATTGCGATTGCTGCGATAGTGTAGTATCAAGGGACAATTATTATAATGTTTATGACACTGAAGAATGCGTTTGCGATTATTGCAGTGGTTATCATTATCAATACTGCGACGAATGCAATAATTATTATTCTGAAGAATGTGAATGCGGGATTAACGGCGGGAATGCAATAAGAAATCACACTTACAAACCCGCACCGAATTTTCACGGCAAAGGGAAATTACACTTTGGATTTGAACTTGAAATTGAAAACAATAACGGTTTAGATTCTAATGAAATTGCAAAGCGCATTACAGAAGCGCTTAACGGTTTAATATACTGCAAAAGGGACGGCTCTTTAAATTCCGGCGGTTTTGAAATCGTTTCACACCCTTTTACATTTGATTTCCTCAAAAACCACTTGCTTAAAAAGAACAAATTAAATCCAATATTTGAACTGCGCACAGAGGGTTTCCGGAGCTATAATACCGACACCTGCGGGATGCACGTGCATTTGAGTAAAAAAGCATTTACTGATTTGCATTTATACAAGTTTATGAAATTCTTTTACGAAAACCCCCGCTTTGTGTGGAAATTCAGTCAACGTAAATTATCAAATTTCAATCGCTGGAGTACATTAACAGAAGATAACCAGCCTATAATGCAAAAAGTAAAAGAAAAGCAAAATCCCTCCCGCTATATTGCGGTGAATCTTAATAACAACCACACCGTAGAAATAAGAATATTCAGGGGTACACTGAAAAAAGAGGGATTCCTGCGTAATGTAGAATTCTGCCATGCAGTATTTGAATTTACAAAAAATGCAAGTTTACAAAAAGCTAATAACTTAAACGATTTTTATACATTCGTTAGTATGAACAAAACAAAGTATAGCAATTTATACGATAGCATTACAAGACGGGATTTACGCTCATAACAAATAACTACTATAAATATCATATTTCAACTTTTTGACAACCAAAAACCTGGAGGAAAACATGTGTATAGCAATCTACAAACCTGCCGGCAAACACGTTTCAAAGAAAACGCTTAAGCAGTGCTGGCGGGAAAACCCGGACGGTGGCGGATTTATGTATGCCAATAAAGGCGTAATACAAATAACAAAAGAGATAAGCTCTTTTAAGGCGTGGTATGCTAAATACAGAAAAGCCGTTGAAATGCACCCGGATAAAAACTTTGTGATTCATTTCAGAATAGCCACATCCGGGAAAGTAGACCTGCGTAACTGCCATCCGTTTCGTGTCAATGATAACCTTGCCTTTTGTCATAATGGCATTATCAATATCAAAATGCCGGAAAAAAGCAAGATTAGCGATACGTTGACATTTAGAAATAAAATACTTCGTATGCTGCCGGAGAAATGGTATAAATACGAAGCAATACTCAAACTGATTAAGGGATTTATCGTCAGTTCAAAGCTGGTATTCCTTAAAAGTACCGGAGAAGTCTTTATCATTAATGAAGAAAAAGGTGTATGGGATAAAGAAATATGGTACAGCAATACGGGATATAAACGTACAAATTTCCATTGGAATTATTTGCCAATAAATGATGACTATTCCTATCATTACAACGACGTATGTTTTGACTGTGGGGCTATACTTGCACTTCGGGCGGAAAAAGAAGAGGGCGTTTGTATTGAATGCCTGTCCCGGTATATGACCGAATCCGAACTGATAGCAAAACTTAAAAGCACAGGAGAATATGAGCTAATTTACAGAACTGAATAATCTACTATAAATATCAAATTTCAACTTTACGAAAGGAGGAAACGCTATGAAAAAGTATAACGCACGTATTGTAAACAAGGGTTTCGGATGCTTCTTAAATCCCCCGACATACCCGGAATATTCCAAGAGTGTATTCTTTTGGGATATAAAACCTGAATTCGGTCAATATTGCTGTCTTAGTTACGCTGTGGATTGGAGTAGATTAGAGGATAACATAAAACAAGAGGCAAGGCAAATATTAGATACGTGGCAAAAACCGGATATTAACAATCCCGATATACAAAAGTGGATTTTAAAAGTAATGAAAACTTACAAGCATTTATATCGTGGATTGAACGGAAGCTGGGTGTGGAGTGATTTACTAAAAGATAAACAATACGACCCCGTAATAAATCAAGATTCACATGCAGGCGTTCATTTTATACGCAAGTATTATCCTGAATTTATATTAAAATAAGAGAGGTAACAATGGAAAACCAAGAGTTACTAACTACCCGGTCGCAAGTAGTGTATTACGATCTGGACATGCTTCAAACTGAAATGGCGCAAAGCGTAAAAGAAATGGAAATGCCGTTGTACAATGCGCTTACGAATTTGCGCCATAAAATCGATTCAGTGCTTGAATTAGATAGCGGCATAATAAAGCGCAAAAACAAATAACCGAAATAATCACCCGTACCCTGCTTGTGGCTTATGCCGTCAATTTCTCGGCAGGGTGCGGGTATAACACCTGGAGGTACAAATGGAAACATTACAACTGCAACCTATAAAATACGGTAAAAAGACCGTAGACACCGGCTTCATTATTGGATACCGGAGGTATATGTGGCTTGCAAAAAAGAAATACTATCCGCTTTGGGCACGTGCCGGCAGTGATTTTATCAATACAGTGCTATACAAAAAGACTGCGGATAATATATTTTACATTCCGAAATGCAACCTTAAACCAGGGCTTGTTTTCACGCTATTCGACGCAAAACAGTGCGATGTGCCGGTGCGGTATAAAGTGCTCGAAGTCAACGGCAATACATTCAACGTTGAGTTCTTAGGGGCAATAAAACGGGAGGCAAACTAATGACTAAATTGCAGGTATTTGTAATCACAAAAAACGGAAATGTAATCCCATTTAAATTCATTCCGTTTCGTACAAGGCAAGAAATAGCGGAAGTAATCTACAACACCGTAGACAAAAACCATATAAGCTATATTAATGGTATGCTTCAATTCCCTGTAACCGAATGGGGCTATCCAATCTACACAAATATTAAGGATTGAGAAATGAACTCAACAACCTGCGAAATATGCGGGCTGGTAATGTACGTAGTTCCGGGTACAGAGGTTTTACCCCTGTGCCCGGACTGCCGCATTCCCTGCCGGTTAAAGCGCAATAATGAATACGAAGCTGTCCCGAGCACTCGGGATTCAATTTAAGCAAACATTTAAATCGAAAAGTTGGAATACTATGTATATCGTATTTCAATTTTACGGAAAAGGAAAATATCAATGAATACTATAGCCTATTGCAGAGTTTCGACACTGAACCAGCGTGAAGCTGAAATAATTACCATACAGACCGAAGCACTTCAAATGTATGCACATAATAAAGGATACAACCTTATACGGATATTCAAAGATGACGGCGTTTCAGGCGGGAAAGAGCTGCAGAACCGCCCGGGACTTGCTTCAATGTTTAATTTCCTTGAGCAGCACAGAGACATTGACGCTGTATTGATATTCAAGCTCGATAGGTTGGCACGTGACCTGTATGTGCAGGAGTTTATCATCCGTGAACTGCAAAAACACAACGTTCAGCTTATCAGCATAAAAGAACCCGACATTACGAACACTGGTGATCCAATGCGCAAAGCCTTCCGGCAGTTCATGGGAATCATGGCAGAGCTTGAACGTGCATTCATCGCACTGCGGCTCACTGAGGGACGCTATAAAAAAGCCCGCAACGGTGGATTTGCCGGCGGGCAGGTGGCGCTCGGATACAAAACCACTCGTAAAGAACTAAAGGTCAATCTGAACGAAGCCAAAGCTGTTCAGCTAATATTCTCACTTCACGGTCAGGGAAAATCACTTCACGAAATCGCCCGCACACTCACACTCCACAAAATACCAACCAAAAGAGGCGGGCAATGGCATCCCTCAACTATCCGTAAAACATTAAACAACCAAATCTATGCCGGCATCTACAGCTACAACGGCATCAAATCACAAAAGAAAGAACTGCAAGTGATATATAAATAACAAAATTCCTACAAGATACTTCCCTCTTATTAAAAAATGTCTTGCGTAATAGAAATTTTTTAATTAATATAAAACAACGAGTTTTTCTTTCAGACTACTGCTGTTATCACTCCTACAATATTGCAAAAATATTGCAAAACTTGTTTTTTCTTTAATAACTTATCAAATTAGGTCATGCTTAATAATTTTACATTCTCACAGTTTATTTTTGAGGTTGAACCTCTTAACCGGATTACGCTTCCGGATTTTCCCGGATCAACGTTCCGTGGAGGATTCGGCCATGTATTTAAGAAAGTTGTTTGCGCATATAAGGGACAGGAATGTGATGAATGCTTATTACGCAAAACCTGTGTTTATTCTTATGTATTTGAGACACCGCCTAAGGATGAAACAGAAATGATGAGAAAATATAACAGAGTACCAAATCCGTTTGTAATAGAGCCTTTTCCTGACAGCAAACAGGTTTATTTAAGCGGGGATCTGCTTCGTTTCCGTGTTATTCTCATCGGGAAGGCAATTCAGCATTTTCCCTATTTTGTTTACGCATTTCGTGAGCTTGGGAAGAGAGGGATCGGCAAGGAAAGAGGGCATTATATACTACGAAATGTCTTCTCAGAAAAGCTGGACGGACGGAAACGACAAATTTATCATTGTAAAGCAAAAGATTTAAAAACTCCATACAAAGAAATATCTGGTAAAAAACTTCTACAAACGTTTTCTGCACCAGACGATATTCTTAAATGCTTTTTTATTTCTCCAACTCGGATACAGTATGACGGGAGTATTTCAACGAAGATAGACTTTCATATACTAATCCGTAATTTGCTAAGGCGAATAAGTTTGCTTTCATACTTTCATTGTGACTTAAAACTTGATATCGATTTCAGCATGCTTATTGAAAAAGCACAGTCAATTAAAACAACGCAACACGAGCTTGAATGGTATAACTGGACACGTTATTCAAGCCGGCAAAAAAAACGTATGAATCTCGGAGGATTAGTCGGTACCGTTGTGTATCAGGGAGATTTCCAGGATTTTCTGCAGTATCTTTTGTGCGGTCAGTATATACATGTTGGCAAAAACGCCACATTCGGATTAGGTAAATATATCATTCAATGTTAATGCAGGAGCTTTACATGAATAACACCAGTATTAATATATCGAATAATGAAATTCTCTTAGGTGCACTTCTGCATGATATTGGCAAACTCATGCAGAGGGCAGAGGTACCGCTCAGTCAACAATCGCGCAATATGGAAAATATGATATGCCCAACGTTTGAAGGGCGGCATTCCCATCTGCATGTTATTTGGACTAATGAATTCTTTGAATCGTTTCTAAAGAATATACCTGATGGAATAGACAAGAATGCCACAGCGAATCTTGCGTGTTACCATCACAATGCTGATAACGAACTTCAGTTGATTGTTACAAAAGCCGACCGTTATTCATCAGGCGAGCGTATTGAAAAGGATTACCAGGAAGAAGCTGCCGGAAAATATCCGTTTAAAAAAATCCGCATGCATTCCATTTTCTCGGGGATTACTCTTTCACAGGACAGCGATAACAAAAAAACAAAAGACAAAAGACCTCAACATAGAATAGACCTTCAACCGCTTTATACTGTGGAGAGCTCTCTCTTTCCGAAATTGCTTAAGGAACTTCAACCGTCTGAAGGTGAGTCCCTGGTTGAAAAGTACAAGGAATTGTGGAAAGGTTTTTGTGATGAATTGCCGAATTTGCCAACCAGGTCGTTTAATCACTATATTCAATCATTACAGCGCCTTCTCGAAAAATACACATGGTGTATTCCAAGCTCCACGATAGACCAACCGGATATTTCATTATATGATCACTGCCGTACTACGGCAGCCATAGCAGTTTGCCTTTATGAATATCATAAAACTACAGGTACAATTACCAGGAAGGCTATTAATGATGATTCACTGGAAAAATTTATTCTTATGGGAGGCGATCTAAGCGGTATACAGCAGTACATTTTTGATATAGCCTTCAGCGGTGCAAAAGGTGCAGGTAAAATGCTCCGGGCGCGGTCATTTTATGTTGATTTAGTGGCACGTGCAAGCGTTTTTACAATACTCAAAGCTCTGAATCTTCCCCTTATCTGCAATATAATGGACTCCGGCGGCAGGTTTTTTCTGCTGGTTCCCAATACAGATAATACTGAAAAGACACTTGAGTCAGTATCTTGCGATATTGCTCACTGGTTCAAGGAGCAGTTTATGGGTGAATTGAGTTTGAATCTTTCTTGGGATATTAAGCTGAAGGGCAAGGATTTTTCAATTTCGGCTTTTAATGAGGTTATATCGAGAATTACACGAGAAATTGAAAAGCAAAAACAGTCCAAATTAATTGGCACATTTATAAAAAATGGCAAGTGGGACACTGAGTTATTTAAAATTGATAAATTTTATGATAAGTATAAAGAAGAAGCATGCAGTGCATGTGGTAAACGTCCGATTATGGATCCGCCTGAAGAAATTGACGGTGAATTGGTTAAAATATGCAATCCTTGCAGAAACATTCGGAAAATAGGAGAAAAAATTCTAAAAATTAATTATCTCTTTTATTCCTATGAAGAGGTTCCGGGGCAGGAAAAGCTATCTGAATTCTTTACCGGTACAAATCGTCTTATACATGTTTATTCCGGCAATAATCTACCTCAAAACGTCGAGCCATTTTTTCATATCGAACATGTAAATGAACCCGAAAAAAGCGGTAAATTCTTTCTGCCTGTGCGGTACATGGCGCATCATGTCCCGGTATTCAATAGTGATGATGAACGGGAATTATGCCAGAAATGTGAATTGAATCCAGATACATGTAAAGTAGACAGAGGACGCGGAAAATTAAAAACATATACCTGTATAGCCGCTGAAGACCGTATAAAATCAGCAGACAACAGTCGGTATGTCGGCAGACAGATGGTAGCTATACTAAAGGCCGATGTGGATAATCTCGGGTTATTGTTCCGTAAAGGATTTGAAAGAGAAGACAAAGGTAAAATCAAAAATGTGATGTCCATCTCTCGATATGCCAGCTTCAGCCGGATGCTGAACCTCTTTTTTACCGGTTACATGCAAAAACTCTGCGAAGAATCAAAAAATCAGTCAGTTTATACTGTCTATTCAGGCGGCGACGACCTCTTCCTGGTCGGTCCATGGGAAACCATGATCTATTTTACCGAAAATCTGAACAGACAATTCCGCCGATATACCTGCGAGAACCAGGATATAACCCTGTCTGCCGCCGTACTGCCGATTCGACCCAGGTATCCTGTCCGTATGGCAGCGTTCAATGTAGAAGAATCGCTGGAACATGCAAAGAATGAAGGTAAAAACCGGTTGCGCCTTTTTAATACCACTGTAGCATGGAAGGACTTCCAGAAATTCAGGGAATTTGGAAAATGGCTTGTCGAACGCATACGTGCAAAGGACTCGAAAATCAGGTCTGCTTTCGTTTACCGGCTGCTCAAATACCACAAGATGGCGGTAAGCGGGTTAAGCGGGGAGGACATTGAAGGCTTGAAATTTCATTCACATATGAGTTATGACATTAAGCGCAACATAGAACATGAAGAAGATATTCAACAGTTATTTAAACTTTACGATTTAACTCAAATAGACAAATCATTGATGATGGGGCTAAAAATTCCCATCTTCTGGGCTTTATATAAACAGAGAGGAGGATAGCAGAATGCCAGAAGCATTTTATTTTTATCAAGATGAGAAGAAAGAGATCTTGAAGGAATCGTTGCTGACTCAGCAGGCAGTGGAGTGGGCAAGAAAATTCATACGTCCGGAACGTCCTGATACGCCACTTACCTCTGCACAGCTTCGCCGGTTTTACAATGATGTAAAATCGCTGTCTGCACGAGTTACCGAACAGGATTTTCTAAAGTTTAAGCCTGTTGTTAAAATGTTGAAGTCGAAAGTGGCATACGCGTGCCCAAGAGCTAATCCGAGGAACAGAAAAATTCCTGAAATCTTCAGAAGTTTCATTGATGAAATGGTAGAAAATGTTGAAGATTATAAGGATTTCAAAGCCTTTTGCATTACTTTTGAGGCAGTAGTCGGATATTTTTATGGAGAAGGAGGACGATAATATGAAATTAATCAGAAATAAAGTTATCAAAGGGGAGATCATACTCCAGACCGGACTTCATATCGGTGGCAGCGCTCAATCGATTGAGATTGGCGGAATGGACAATCCGATAATTAAGAATCCAAAAAATAACGAACCATACATTCCCGGTTCGTCCCTCAAGGGGAAAATGCGTTCTATTCTTGAATGGAAGCTTAATAAGATTTCTCAGTCCGGGAATCCTCATGAATGGTGCGGTGATCCTGAATGCCAGATATGCCGCATTTTTGGCACCAGTTCAGATGAAGCGAAAATCGGGCCAACCCGTCTGCTTTTTCGTGATGCACTATTGTCCGGAAAAGACAGGGAAAATTTCAAAAATGGTATGCCTCTGACGGAAGAAAAATACGAAAACTCCATTAATCGGATAACCGCCCGCGCAAATCCGCGTCCGTTGGAACGTGTTATTCCCGGTGTATCATTCGACTTTGAAATGATATACAGGGTCTTTGACATTGATGGTGATAACGGCGAGACAGATGAAAAACTTTTTGATACGGTACTCGACGGGCTTCGGTATATAGAGCAGGATGCCCTCGGCGGGTATGGAAGCCGCGGCTGCGGGCAGGTTTCATTTGAAAACCTTGTCGATGAAGATGGCAAACCGGTCGCTTTACCTGAATAACAGGAGATAATCGTGCAAACACATAAACTTACTTTCGAACTCCTTTCGCCGGTAATAACTCCATTCCATGCTGATACAATATTCGGACATTACGCATGGGCGCTGCGATACATTAAAGGTGAAAAACATCTCGAAGAGTTCCTCGAACAGATGCAAGTTTTTCCGCTGGTATTGTTTTCCGACGGGTTCCCGGAAGGACTTTTTCCTCGCCCTGTCACTCCGCCGTTTACAGATATGCAGGAATTACTGATGTGGAAGATCTTCACTATGAATATTCCCGATAGTATTGCTTTCAACTTAGCCCTGAAGAAATTGAAAAAAGTTCAGTATATATCTCTGAACACATTTGCGGAAATGTCGGATGATTACTCTGAGCCGGCGCTCTATTCGCGTGTCTTTGGCGGTGAATTATGTTCAAAGGATTTTGCCTCAAGGGGTGGTGAATGTACGGAAGGTGACGAATCCTGTTTGGATTTGCCTCCTTATACTACCTCTGCCTGCCGTAAAAAAACCCATTTCGAAAAAGAAATAGTCGCTCACAATACCATCAACCGGATCAGTAATACAACGGGAGCCGGCGGCGGGTTTTATCAGGTGGAAGAAACCTTTTATGAGACCGGACAAAGGTTCAATATTTATGTCAAATGCAGCGAATCAGTTCTGCCTGAAGTCAAAGACGTATTCAAGGTAATAGAATTTGGCGGGTTTGGCAAAGATAAATCAACGGGTAAAGGGCGCTTCTCAATACTATCCTGGGAGACGTTCGACCTTCCGGAAAGTACGGAACCCAACACCGTCATGAGCCTTTCGAGTATGATTCCAGCGCGTGATGACCCGACAGATGCACGCTACCAGCTCATGACAAAATACGGCAGGCTCGGAGGCGATTTCGCGAAATCAGCTTATCCCGGCGGGCACGCGCTGATCCCGTTCAAAAAACCTCTAATAATGATGAAGGCGGGAGCGGTGTTTTCATGGGACAATAACGCTCCGAAAAAGGACTACCTCGGATGTTTAATGGCTAACGTGCATCATTATGCGCCTATACGCCATTATGCGTACGGTTTTCCTTTGTATTTTACATTTGCAGAATAAGTGAGGAGCATTATGATAACCTACGTAATAGATGGGACAATACTATCTCCGGTGCATATCGGAACGGGAGACGAATTAAATCCGTTCGACTATATTATTCGGGACGGGACGTTTATCCGTTTTCAGCTTGAAACAGTTCTATCGGCTCTGTCTGAAGAGGACCTGGACACGTTTTATCGGCTCAACGACGAAGGTGATATAAACCGTCTCAGGCAGTTTATTTCCGAACGTGTGGATGAAAATAAGCATGCTTGTTATATGGCGGCGGTCACGCCCATGGTTGCACGACAATACATGCAGAAGATACATGACATCAGCAATCAGTTGATCATCAATCCGACTATAAGAGACGGGCATGCCTTCCGTCCGTACATTCCGGGCAGCTCACTGAAGGGCGCTATCCGCACTGCTGTTGTCAGCGAATTGGCGCAGGAAACTTCCGGTTTGGACCCCCATGACAGGAATTTTAAATGGGAAGTAGAGCTTAAGGTATTGAAATATGGAAAAGAAGGTCATGGTGGCAGGTTACGAGCCGATATGGGAAGGGATCCATTCAGGATGATCAAGATCCGTGACATACTGCTTGAGCAGAATGATGTGATGGTAACGTTTGTGCGAAACATGGGCAGGAACCGAACCGGACAGCTGACGGCAAGCCGAATGCAGATGATTCACGAAGTCCTGCTTTCTGAAGTAATGGGCAAGCTCGTCAGCTTTTCGGGCGAGTTGTTATACGACAAAGACCTTGCCGGCAAGAACCACATCAGGCGAACAGACATAACGCCGGAATATATCCTGAACGCCTGCAATGCCTTTTATATTCCGAAGCTTGAAGAAGAAAACGAGAAATTCTACGAGCGGTCAGAGGTGGAGCCTGCTTCCAGTGCACTCCTCAAAGTGGCGGCAAGGCTCAAACCGGATGAATGTCTGGTGCGGGTCGGGCGATTTTCAGGCTGTGAGAGTGTTACGCTTGATAAGTACCGCAATGTTGAATTTGGCGGGCGGACAAATGTCGGGGGCAACACCCGCAACGTATGCGAGGAACGCTACCCGATGGGATGGATAAAACTGAAGATAACGCCTGCGTGACGATATTATAAATTGTATATGAGAATATGGATCGTTTGAAGATTTAATATGTCATAACAGTCCTTAAACAGGGGTATATATTAAAAAATCCGTAACTCTTTATTGCATTATCTGTTATGGGAACTTGTCAATTGATGTTTCGGATGTAAGAAGAATAAAATGACCGCCGAAAAAAGACATATTAAAAAAGCATGCTGTAACCTGTTATCGAATAAGAGTTTACAAATAGAGCAGTAAGAATTACTTCCCTGATGAATAAGGGATTGAGACTTCATATCAAGTCCGTCTAAACGTGCAATAACAATAGTCGTAAGAATTACTTCCCTGATGAATAAGGGATTGAGACGAATGGTACGACACAAAATGTGTGTCAGTAGATTTAGTAAGAATTACTTCCCTGATGAATAAGGGATTGAGACTTAAATCAAATCCAGAACGTTTTCCAATTGTAAGGGATAAGTAAGAATTACTTCCCTGATGAATAAGGGATTGAGACCCTTTTAATTGTTCCTTTGCGACAGGATTTTTGCCAGTAAGAATTACTTCCCTGATGAATAAGGGATTGAGACGTGCCCTGGACGAATTTTTCCATGCGGTCATAGATATCCGTAAGAATTACTTCCCTGATGAATAAGGGATTGAGACTAAATCCGCAAGCGGTTTTCTTATTTGATTGTTTTCCATGTGGGTAAGAATTACTTCCCTGATGAATAAGTGATTGAGACTGGAGACCTCCAGGTTAGATGATTATGCGGATATTTTCGTAAGAATTACTTCCCTGATGAATAAGGGATTGAGACTTAGCTTTACTTACATCCGTAACTCCGTATAAGGTTTCGTAAGAATTACTTCCCTGATGAATAAGGGATTGAGACCGTATCCTGAATTTTGCACAGCCACTCGAGATTTTCATTGGTAAGAATTACTTCCCTGATGAATAAGGGATTGAGACAGGAATGCCTGCTGGACTGCTTCAAGGCGGGTCTTGCCTATAAGTATGAATCACTTCCCTGATGAATAAGGGATTGAGACTAACTAGTTTAGTGGGATACTTATACATACATATATATAGTAAGAATTACTTCCCTGATGAATAAGGGATTGAGACTCAATTATTTCACTTTTCACTCCACTATCCGTGAACCTATAGTAAGAATTACTTCCCTGATGAATAAGGGATTGAGACGAAATCACATCCGGATGTCCTTTAATCTCAAAATCAACTGAGTAAGAATTACTTCCCTGATGAATAAGGGATTGAGACTAACTACCTCCATTATTTAATGAATACATCGACATAATAAGTAAGAATTACTTCCCTGATGAATAAGGGATTGAGACGCCTGCGCTTCGGTCTTATTAAATAATTTATCCATTGCGTAAGAATTACTTCCCTGATGAATAAGGGATTGAGACCAACCCGTAAAGTCGACAAATGCTCTGCTTACTGTACGTAAGAATTACTTCCCTGATGAATAAGGGATTGAGACGGTTATCCAGAATGATTTGTCTTTATAATGCCTGTAGTACGGTAAGAATTACTTCCCTGATGAATAAGGGATTGAGACACAAACTCTCCGACCGTCATAGCTTTTGGTATGGGCATAGGTAAGAATTACTTCCCTGATGAATAAGGGATTGAGACGAACTAATAAAATCATACAAACTGCTATGGCAAGAGAAAGTAAGAATTACTTCCCTGATGAATAAGGGATTGAGACTAAAATTTCTGGTAGGGCTTTTAAATTTGGGAACTTTTAAGTAAGAATTACTTCCCTGATGAATAAGGGATTGAGACAAAGCAACCTTGTTGGTCTAAGTATCTTGCTTTTTCAAGTAAGAATTACTTCCCTGATGAATAAGGGATTGAGACCAACTTCTATTGTTCTACTCATTGTAAATACTCCTTTCTAAGTTTGTAAGAATTACTTCCCTGATGAATAAGGGATTGAGACGATTTGATTTTATTAACAAAATGCATGCCAAAAGTTAGTAAGAATTACTTCCCTGATGAATAAGGGATTGAGACTTATATTGAATTCATAACAAGGTTCGTTGCTTTCTGTATCGTAAGAATTACTTCCCTGATGAATAAGGGATTGAGACTGTGTATCACTAATTAAGATTATCTTTGCCATTAGTTCTCTTCTTTTTTGTAAGAATTACTTCCCTGATGAATAAGGGATTGAGACGAAATCGCTTTTGTAATACTTTAAATATTCGGAGAGGATAGCGTAAGAATTACTTCCCTGATGAATAAGGGATTGAGACTTTTAAAATAAGCCGTTTTAAGAGCCTATCTTGTGGAAGGTAAGAATTACTTCCCTGATGAATAAGGGATTGAGACTAATTGACTGTTTGTACAACCTGTCAAATCAACGATTGCGTAAGAATTACTTCCCTGATGAATAAGGGATTGAGACCGATACAATGTAATAAACACAGAAATCACCTACCTATCCTGTAAGAATTACTTCCCTGATGAATAAGGGATTGAGACGTCTTTGGGCTTCATAAAAAGGGTCAACTTTCATGGCGTAAGAATTACTTCCCTGATGAATAAGGGATTGAGACTCTCCAGTTTCCTTGGCAATCAATTTGTAGTTTGCCATACGTAAGAATTACTTCCCTGATGAATAAGGGATTGAGACTCAAGGATTGCTTCTTTGCTTGGCTGTGTTGTGATATGAAGTAAGAATTACTTCCCTGATGAATAAGGGATTGAGACTTATACATATTAACTCCTTTCAATTAATATTTGAATAGGTAAGAAACTCTTCCCTGATGAATAAGGGATTGAGACCGTTTGTCCTATGGATTAATTAAGCTCAAATAGAGCTAGTAAGAATTACTCCCCTGATGAATAAGGGATTGAGACGCTTCCATGCCTTCTGCAAATGCTTGTACTTCGCAAGTTTCGTAAGAATTACTTCCCTGATGAATAAGGGATTGAGACAATTTAGCCATGCCACGGACCCATGTGGTCATACGATTTGTAAGAAACACTTCCCTGATGAATAAGGGATTGAGACTGCATAGCTTTAGTAATAAAATATTCACGCTTGGTTAAGTAGAAATACCTTCCCTGATGAATAAGGGATTGAGACGATTGTGGTATTCTATGTATTCTAAAACTGAAATAAGTACGTATGAATCACTTCCCTGATGAATAAGGGATTGAGACTAGTGTACTATAAACTTTTTGGATATTCTTTGCAAACGTATGAATCACTTCCCTGATGAATAAGGGATTGAGATGGAGCATCCTCTTCCGCCTAGACACCTTTCTTGGCCTTGGTAAGAATTACTTCCCTGATGAATAAGGGATTGAGACTATCATCATCCTTCCATTTATCCATTGATTTTTCCAGTTGTAAGAATTACTTCCCTGATGAATAAGGGATTGAGACCGTAGGGGGCCAGTAAAATATTTTCACACTGGGGATGGTAAGAATTACTTCCCTGATGAATAAGGGATTGAGACTGCTAAAAGCAACATCGCCTTTACTAAACTTAGTTTCGCGTAAGAATTACTTCCCTGATGAATAAGGGATTGAGACCTGTGAAAATTGTGTAATAATTGTCACAGTGTATACGTAAGAATTACTTCCCTGATGAATAAGGGATTGAGACCAAACCGGACAACGCCGAGGGAAACTCGGAACTCCAAGTAAGAATTACTTCCCTGATGAATAAGGGATTGAGACTAGAATTAAACCGCTCATTATTGTAGAGATCACCCTTAGTAAGAATTACTTCCCTGATGAATAAGGGATTGAGACTATTATTCACTGAACTCTGCAATGACTTCAGCTTTTTGTAAGAATTACTTCCCTGATGAATAAGGGATTGAGACGAAGGACGGGTCTAGTATACACAATTACACATATTACGTAAGAATTACTTCCCTGATGAATAAGGGATTGAGACCAAGTGTTGTAGGGTTTTGTAATAACATTGCTTTGCGGGGTAAGAATTACTTCCCTGATGAATAAGGGATTGAGACTGTAGGGTTTTGTAATAACATTGCTTTGCGGGTTAGTAAGAATTACTTCCCTGATGAATAAGGGATTGAGACGAAGCCAAACTAAGGGAGCTAGCTCATCGTGTTGTCTGAGGTAAGAATTACTTCCCTGATGAATAAGGGATGTAAATAGCGTTCAGCAGTCAGCGTTCAGCTATTAGTACAAATATATTCCATTCTTTGGCTGAAAGCTGATAGCTGATAGCTTTTGTAACCCTGATGAATAAGGGATTGAGACTAAACACAAGCTCTGCGTATCCGTATAGCTGTGGCATATAAGTAAGAATTACTTCCCTGATGAATAAGGGATGGGACAACTTTGTGCCCTTTGGCTCTTTGTGTTTCAAAAAAATCGTATAAACAATTGCCCTGATGAATAGGGAATTAGTTTTTCAGGTGAGATACACGATGCAAAAGAAACAAATAATCATTGCCGTCTTAGGCTTGACGCCGCAGGTGGTGACTGAAACGCTCTATGTGCTTTCACAAAAAAGGGAACATCCCATTGTTCCGCATGCAGTTTATATTATCACCACAAAAGAGGGTAAAAGAAAGGCAATTCAGGAACTTTTAAGCGAGGGGAATGGGCAGTTTTTCCGGTTTTGCAGTGAATATGGTCTGGACAGCGACAGAATAGCATTTGATGAGAGTACGATATATGTGGTTCGGGACGCAGAGAACCGGCAGCTTGAGGACATCCGTACTACAGCCGATAATGAAGCCATGGCGAATTACATTGTCAATTTTGTCCGTGATAAAGCTGAAAATTCAGACACAATAATACATGCCTCGGTAGCCGGCGGCAGAAAAACCATGAGCGTGTATATGGGCTATGCCCTGACTTTGTTTGGTCGGGAAGATGACAGGCTTTACCATATTTTGGTATCTCCACCTGAACTTGAAAACCACCCGGAGTTTTATTATTTACCGAAAGAACACAAAACTCTCTATTCTCCTGATGGGAAAGCAATTAATACCAAGAACGCCGTTCTCGAACTGGCAGAAATACCCTTTGTGCGCATTCGTAAAAAGCTCGAACAGCTTGATTTCGAGCAGAAAATGTCCTACCTGGAGATGGTCAAACAATCTCAGAGTGAAATAGACCTGCTTTTTCCCGTTCCGGAAATAAAGGTTGATGATACAAATTGCAGAATCTATATAAATGATACTGAACTGGTTCTCTCCCCGGCAAATTTGGCGGTATACAGAACCTTTATCGAACAAAAGACAGGCTATTGTATCAGGCAGGAATTGCCTTCATGCAGCGCCTGCACAGATTGTTTTCAGGATATTTACAGTATGCTGGACAAGTCTTATTTAGATAGAATTTTCCTCTTTTATTCGAATGTAAGTCAATTGGATGATGAGCAAATAGCAAAATCTCGTGAAAGCAGCGGCTATCAAACATGGCACAGGGAAAAGTTTGCGAAAATAAACAGGGAAATACGGAATCAATTCAAAGACCACCAGATTGAACGGTATTGTACGATTATTCCTGATAGAAGAACACAGGGGAAACGGTACGGAATCCTGATTGATAAGAATAAAATTAATATCAGGTGAGATTTTTGTATAAAAAAATAAAAAAAGGGAAGTCAGACAAATGAAAAAGGGATTGTTAATATCGCTTGGAGGAACTCCCGCACCATTAATTAATTCGATAAATTACCACCGTCCCGACGTTTTGCTTTTTTTTACATCGAAGGAAACACAAAAATATGTGTCAGACGTTATATCAAGTAGTGCGGGAAATTTCGGTTTACAGGATGCAATTGTAACCCCTTCTTCTGAAAATTTCACTATATGCTTCGAGACCCTTTACAAAGAACTGCCGAAAAAGATGGAGTTATACGAAGTGTCTTATGAGAATCTTATAGTGGATTTTACAGGTGGTACAAAAAACATGTCGGCGGCGATGGCGCTTGCCACAGCAGAATTTACCAGAGAATTTTCTTACGTAGGTGGTAAAGAACGCACCAAAGAAGGCGTGGGTGTTGTAATCAACGGTGAAGAATACCTCTATAATGCCAATAATCCCTGGGATGCACTGGCAATTCCGAGCCGTAAGCGCATAAGCCTTCTATTTAATAAGGCTCGGTTCACTTCGGCTGCAGAAGAAATAAAAATGGTAAAAGACCGTGTCAGTCCTCAGTTAAAAATGTTGTTTGATGCACTTTATGATACAGTTGAAGGGTTCTATAATTGGGACAACTTCAGATATAAAAAAGCTAACGATCTAATCAATAAAGGCATTAGAAAACTTAAGGATTATGCAGGAGCTTCCGGAGACAAAGAATTAGAAAATTGGACGCACAATATTGAAAGAAAGCTTTTGCCTGTGATAAAAAAACTGTATGAGGAACAACAAAAACAAAAGTTTTCTGATACGTTTATTAAAGACCTTTTAGCAAATGCATCTCGGCGTGGGAAAGAACATAAACATGATGATGCTGTTATTAGACATTACAGTTGCATTGAACATTTTGCTAAAGTATGTTTAGATGAAAAACACGGAATAAATAACAGCAGTGTCCCGCCCGACCAGATACCTGAGAATATTAGAGAGGAGTTCACAAGGAAATATAAAGAAGAGGATGAAAATCTAAAACTTCCATTGAAGGCAAGTTATCGATTACTAAGCGCATTGAAAGATCCTCTTGGAGAGAAATTTATGAAAATGTATGACACTGAAATCCACAAATACACAGGTTATCGTAATAATTCTCCGGTAATACATGGATTAAATCCGGTAACTGAAAAACAGTTTCAACAAATGTTTAATTTCATTTGCGATTTATACGAAATTAATCCTGACGATTTGATACAGTTCCCGGAATTAAAACTCTAATTTTCGTAAGTATTAAATGATTGTTTTATATTTAACCAAGCAGAGCGGCTATCTCCATAAAAGCGGCGAGAGCATTGCCTTTGAAAAACAAAGAGAAAAGGCAAGCACAAAGACTCAGTAAGATGAAAAAATACTTGCAGATGTCAAAAATCACCCAAAAACAGATAAAAAATGTAAAAATATGATACGAAATTATTATGATAATACATTGAATATTTTGAATTTACAAAGAAGTTACGGTTAAAGTCTAATATCCAATAAAACAAGGATTAAAATACAGATGCATCAAAGTAGTTTGTACTCGAAATACACCTTTTTAATTCTATAAACAAGCTTCACCAAAATCCACTTTTGTGTCTGTACAACTATTTGTTGTATAGGTATGGCTATAGTCCGTAGAAGATGTTCGTTATCATCTTATGAACATATCTTATTATATGCTTTTCATACATTTGTTCGTTAGAAAATATTGCGTTTTTTAATTGCTTTTGAAAAATTATAACTCGAGGATAGGCAATAATTTTTTGTCCATGTTAAGGTTAGGATTTTTTTATAAGATTATTTGAGTGGAGAGGATGTAGATAGCAGAAAAAGAGGAATTTTTGAAGATAATATAATTTATTATAATTTCTTAATAACTTCAACAACTTTATGGATAAATACGAAGTCTTTGATTTTGTATTCTAATTCTTTGTATTTTTTATTGTCTGACCAGAGTATTACTTTTGTTCCAATTTGTTTGTATCTTTTTATTCCCGATTTTCCATCCATTGTTCTAAAAACCACAATACATCCATTGTTGCATTCACATTGTGGCGAGACGGTGACATACTCACTTTCATTAAGTGTTGGCAACATTGAATTGCCTACGATTACTAGAGAATAAGCGTCTGGATCACGTACATCAGACATTATATACTCATCTGCAAAATCAAGTGGAAATGTAAGAATATCAATATCTACCGAATTATCAGCGGGAATTTGGTTTAAAACAGGAATATAACGATTCATTTTAGGTATCAGTTTCTCAATCCACTCAGGACGTTTAATTATATCTAAAGGAATTGTAGGTCGGTAGTAATTCGGCACATTTTCTTTTATTATATTTTGTTCAATTTCCCCTTTGAAATATTTATTCTTTTTATTGATGTCAATGTCATATAATTCATTGACTTCGACACCGAGAGCATCGGCGATTTTTTTTAGGATAATTCCAGTAGGAATATGTTTTTCGTTCTCAAGCTTTGAAAGATGTGTGGGTGATATACCAGCATCTTTTGCTAAAGAATATTGCTTCATTTCTTTTGCGATTCTAATTCTTTGAATATTTTTTCCGATACTAATAAAGTTTTTAATTTTTTTCTCCATAACAAAGTTTTCGTAAATCTCATCAATTGGCAATATATTTACAATCTATAAACAAATACTATGTGTGTTTAGTGCGTAGAAATTGTCCCGAGTACCCAACCCGAAGCCTCGGGATCACAATCTAAATATAACCTACATCTGTCATTGCCACATAATAACTCCCATGTGGGGAGCAAATCGTGGAAATCTCAACAAAAAAATCCTGTCATAAATTCCATTTATTCTTCGAAAACAATTTAAATAGAAGTTAAGTTCCGAAAATGTACTAAATAGTCCGACTAATAAAAATAATTTGTTATTGCGAATTGTTGCTGTATTTGGGAACTCAATGTCAATATGTTTATTTATATCTTGATAAACATGATAATTTTGGTTATATTATCTTGTCAATAATAACAAGTTTTGATCAAGTAGTGTATTCTGATCATTTTACGATGTTTTACTGGATTGTCAGGAAATAAAATAGATTATCCGAAAAATTAGTAGCTGAGAAAAAATTAATACTGAAGTGGAATACGGTAATTTTAACTGAAGACGACGAAAAAAGCATTGAGTTTATTAAAATTTCCGTAACCAAAAAATCCCAAAGAACATATTTGAACCGCAGATAATTTTAACCCAGATTAGATAATTTGACGTGATATCACGTCCATCAAACACATCATTTTGTTAGGGTCAATCTATTTTTTACGATATACGAATATTTCTTATGGCGTAAGTCATCCCTTCAGGAGTTATCGTAGGTACTCATTATTCGGATTAACCATTTATTTTTATTTGTTTAAATCGCTATAACATTTATTGAGTATGTTCCATACTTATTCGCAATATTGTTCCACTAAGAGCTTTTTCCTATTACTACCTTACTTTTAAGTATCTAATTGTTTTATTGTTTCGGATATATGCTCATATCGATTTTAGTGTAATATCTTGGAACATTCTCTTTTCGAGCTCGTTTTCCTTTGCCCATTTACATACGCTCTTAGTGACGGTTAGGTGATTCAGGTAACTTCCCTATTGCAGATATAATCGTAATATAAGAATCATAGTCTTAAAACCAAGGAGTTATGTTTTAATGACTACTACAAAAATACTATCCTTAAAACCTGTATACCTTTTCAGTAGTGCAAAATAATATATTCCATACAAATATATATATAAAAAATGCAGCTCAAAATCTATAACCAATAATATAGATAGTGTATAATATCATCTGAGATTTTGAAAGGAGAAAATCATGAATCTTCAAGAAAAAAGAACCGGTTTTTATGTAAAAGTATTTTCTTGCTTGCTTGTATCGATGTTCTTTATTGCGTTTCAGACTTTTGTGCAAGAAAATAAAACGCAAAAAGCTTTAGGTGGTTCAGGTGCTAACAGTGGACCGGGTAAAAGCTCTATTGCTTTTAATGGAGGTAATGTAAAAATAAAATATCCTGAATCGGTTCAAAGTAGCGAAACAAAAGTTGAATCTGAACTACTTTTCATGGGAAAGCCCAGTGAGTTTGAGCAAGATGGCATTTATATATGGCGCGACAATGAGTTATTATGGAATGTTTGCTGCAAAGGGGCATCTCCCTTCTCAATGCAAATAGAAATTATCAGCACCTTTGATTATGATATAATAGATATAATAGGTGATGAAGTTGCTGTGAACTCCGACGGCAATAGAAGCTTTACTATTTCGGGCATGGCGAATGAAAGCCTTCAAGTTGTACGTTTCAAGGCTGCAGAAGAATTTTTAGATTTTAGTATCCTTATTGATGGAAAGCATATTCCTGACCAAGTATTCCTCGGCGCTCAATGTAGAAACCCTGAAGTCCAAATGTTCAGGCTTGAAAATCTCGATATGACCTCAATTTCTGGCGAAAACTTACAAATTACGAAAATCCCTAACCAAAGTAAGATTGATAAAGCCAGCGAAAAATCTATTGCATTGCCAAAACAAGCCAAAGGTGGAGGAGGTGGTGGAAAGGGAACAGGTGGAGGAGTTAAAGTGAAAAAAAAGTAAGGTGTAATTAAAGTGATAAATAAAAATTAAAAAACACTCAGATCGCTGGAAATGTTATAAAAATATCAAATATATAAAAAATGAGCGTACCGATGAAAATATTGAATTTAAGAAATTTAAATTATAGCGAAATTTACCTTATATTCATTTTGTATGCTTTACCTATTTTCATTGTAATTGCGCCTATAAACGGCGCAATTGCTCAAGATCAAACAAGGTTGGCGCAATCTACGCACAAATTTTTTACCGAGCAAGAGCTTATTGAGATAGCCAATTCTTATTTTCAAAATGCAAAACTTGGTAGAGTAGAAAAACCAATAGTAAGTAAGGTTCCACTCGAAGAGTGCGGATTTTACTATGGATCAATTATTCGCGCAGCGATTGAAGATCCCGATATTTCTGCACCGACCAAGCAAGCATTGTTGAACATCATCGAAAATAGCATGCCCACACTTGAAAGAACATACAACTCTACAAACGATCCATCTCTGGCTCACTTCTTTATAAGGTACACACTACAGGGCGGAACTCTCCATAATCCGGATGGGCTCGTCAATCCTACAGACTCAGATGGTGATGGACATCCTGATTACATAGAAACTATTGCTGTTCAGCTTGAGAACTCTTATTCTGTTGAAATAAACTCTTTCAATTTCACTGCACCAAATGATCCGGTTATCGAAGTGCGGGTGTATAACAAGGGCTATTTGCCATTATGGGGTGGTGTGGCAGGTGAAGCTTATAAAGAAGGGGGAGAAATTATTATTGACATTGACAATAATCTTATTGAAAGTAATACAACAGTATCTCATGAGTTGTTTCATACAATACAAATGACTATTGATCCCAGATGGTTTGCTCCCTGGATTGACGAAGAGTGGTGGATAATAGAAGGAACCGCACGGTGGATGGAAGATGCAGTTTATGATGAGCGAAATTCATACATATGGAATGGAAATAATTACTTCCTTGAAAACACCAATTCTTCGCTAAATGTCAATGAAAACCGCTACGCCAGCTGTTTATATTGGAAGTTTTTTGGAGAACATTATGGCACTGATGGCGATAACAATCCTGCATATTTGGAATATAATGAAGCAAACAAGGTAGGTGCGGACGACAATGGCGTGGACGTAATCCTCGAATTATGGAATGCCTGTCAAAATGCAAATGGAATAAATGCGGTTAATACTGTACTAAGAAACCATGGAAGTTTCTTCGAGCTTTCCTTTACTAGCTGGCTAGAAACCAACTACATGAAGGATTTGGGTAATCCTTTCGCACAAGGCTATAATGATTATCTTGAGGACGAAAATGGGTATGTACATATCGCTGATGGCCATCTTACTTATTCATGGCCTGTCCCATCTAATGGAGATCCTGTACAACAGACTTATAGTGGATCCGTAAATGCGTGGGCAGCCGATTACTTTAGTTTAGATCTTAATGATCAAATAGGACAGATTATTATTGAATTTGATGGTGATGATGATATATGGTTAATTAGACCTAATAGATTTTCGAATTTAAATATTGTCTGTCTTCGTGATACGGATGGCGATGGTTTTTTTGATTCGGCGCCTCTAGGATATATTGATTATGCTATGGATGGGAATAACAATTTTGGAGTAATTATACAAAATGAGGATTATGACCAAATACTCATTATAGTACCCGGCGCAGAAAATGGGGGCGATTATGAGTTAAATATAAGTACTTCTACTGAAACTGATAATCCAACTGTTGTATCTCATCGAGAAGGCACATCGATTGGAACGAATATTTACGTTACTTTTAGTGAACACATGGATGAAACAACATTTACGAATTCGACTATTTCCGTTTCAGGATCCTCAAGCGGCACACATTCTTGTTCTTTTAGTTTTGATCATAATTCCTACGAATTAACCATTAATCCATCGAGTAATTTTTCATATAGCGAAATAGTGACAATAACAATCGGTACAGGAGTAAAAGACTTCGCCGGAAATAGTCTTGCCAGTCCTTATGAAATTAACTTCCAAATTCAAAGTGAAAGTCAACAACCTTCTTACATTACGATTATCGATATGTCTCTTAATCCACCAACCGTTGATCCTTTTGATCAGTTTGAAGTAAGTGGATATGCTCAATATAACACAGGAGATCCTGTAGAGGTTGGTACCGCAGAAATTTCTATCAGTGGTGAGAATATTTTATATACAACACCTGTAGTTAACGGCTCTTTCAGCCGGAATATTCAAGCACCTGATAACAGTTATACTTATAACATAAATAAGACAGTGACTGTTACTGTTAAAGACGGTCTTGTACAAGAAGATTCCGAATCAAGTACATTGGTTGTCAGAGGGATGCAACCAGAAAATGGATATGAATTTTACCGCGCTACAACCTGTGTAGATGTGGTAAATCAGGCACCATATACTCCTATAGAAGAAAAGCCAGTATTTTCAATGAATGACCCAAAATGTAATGTCTGGGTACATTTAAAAAATCTATACAAACCGGTTAGAGTGAAGTGGGAATGGTATAAACCGGATGATTCTCATTATGCAACAAGATATAGTAATTGGACAGATGACCCACAAGATTATGATTATCTGTACTGGTATGACTGGTGGTTTTACTGCTACTTTGAAATTTCTGGATACGACATTTCTAATGAAGAAGGATTATGGAGATGCGAGGTGTTTGTTATGCCAGAAGGAGGAAGCTATGAACATGTTGAGACCGCTCATTTTACAGTAAGGTATGAATTTGCTGAGCATCGAATGTGCAAGAATGTGGAGTCAAGTGAACCCTATGATCCCATTAATCCAACTAATTTATTTTTAACTGATGATACGCGAGCATATACCTGGGCTAAGTTCATCAATGTGGCAGACCCACTTGAATTAAAGTGGATTTATTATTCACCAGAAGGACAATATAGTGAGTTTACTTATACGACTGATGACCCACAAGATAAGGGATATGACTGGTATGGATTCATGAACGCTTGGGGTTGGATAGGTATTAATGGAAACTCAGCGCAGTATAAATGTGGGGACTGGCACGTTGATGTATTTGTTAAAGACGCGTTTGGGAATTGGGAACAGCATCCTAAATATACTGATAATTTCCGGATCGAAGAGCATACACCACCCGTTATTTCAGTTTCTGCAATACCGGAATCACCAATAGAACAACAAAATATAACTCTGAACGTAACAGCCTCAGATAATAACCATCTTCAAAAGGTTTTACTTCATTGGAATAATGATTCCCACCCCTGGGATAATATCGATTCTTCTCAATTGCAAGATGGACATGCTATAGGTTCAAATTTTGATGCCGGTCAGGTAATACAATATTGGGCGGAGGCATGGGACGAATCAGGCAACCGGACCGAAAGCGAGCATCGTTCGATAATAATTCAACAAGCCATTCCAATTCTTTCAGTTACTCCTGATAATAGGATTATGGAGTATACCACAGGAACTAATACATTCAATGTATCTAATACCGGAAACGGAACTATGAATTGGGATGCATCTGTAACACAAGGTTCAGATTGGTTGTCAATTAATTCAGGCGGTAATGGTATTGACAGTGGTGTTATTCAATTTTCTGTTACAGAAAATCCGGATTATTCTCAACGAACAGGTGCTATAACAATAACTGCTTCGGGAGCTACAAAAAGTCCAAAAACAGTTTATGTAATTCAATCTCCCAACGACCAGGTAATTGTCATTGATGGTATCGTTACTTATTGTGATAATCCCAATATAGTGATTCCCAATGTGCTATTGGCATTTTCAGGCGGATCGTCAGAAAATACAACAACAAATGAATCTGGATATTTCACCAAAATCCTTCCGGTGAATACCTGGACAGTAACTCCGAGTAAGGATTACAACTTGACCGGTACGATATTAACAGGATTTGATGCTTCTCTTGCGGCGCGTAAAGCAGC
>Ga0114930_10000558_pt1 | contig 38333 bp, 39 predicted proteins | sample AnhtaG_FD_87300 | JGI IMG/M metagenome (GOLD analysis project Ga0114930, IMG submission 87300) | Deep subsurface microbial communities from Anholt, Denmark to uncover new lineages of life (NeLLi) - Anholt_01485 metaG | ecosystem: Environmental > Aquatic > Marine > Oceanic > Sediment | place... | reverse complement strand
GCCCTCATCATATAAATCTGCTGCTTCAAGGATTCTATCATACACACTTCCCATGAGAACTACAATCATATCACTTTCCTGCAATTCATCCATAACTACCAACCATTGACCTAAATTAGGCACTATAAATATGCTTAAAAAAATAAAAAAAGCAAGAAGTATAACCAAAACAGGTAATATCTTCTTGCCGGTAAATCGACCAATTGTAAATCGGTGAATTAATCTTCAAAACGTCTCCGAAGAAGTAAAACGCATAATCGCAGTTTTTATAATAATCTTAATATCTAACCATAAACTCATGTGTTCAACATAATATTTATCACCCTTCACCTTTGCTACTAAATCTTCGCCACCGGTTTTCATTATCTGTGCATAACCAGCAATACCCGGTTTAACCCTATGAATCCCCGCCTCGGTTCTCATTTTAATTAAATCATACTGCGTATAATGTGGGGGGCGGGGACCAACTAAACTCATTTCTCCTCTTAAAACATTAAATAAATTTGGCAATTCATCTATAGTAAACTGCCTTATCATTCTTCCAACTTTTGTAACATATGAATTTTCTTCTCCTAAATTCTCTTTTGCTCCATCCGGCGTCCCCACACTCATGCTCCTAAATTTATAAACCATAAAAGTTTTATTATCTTTTCCCACTCTCTTTTGCTTAAAAAAAACAGGCCCAGGGGAATCCAACTTTATTAAAATCCCCGCCACCACAAACAAAGGAGCTAAAATAATCAATAAAATTATAGAAAAAAATAAATCAAATACCCTTTTTATCATCTTCAAATATCTTTCTATCTTTCAATATAGTATTTTCAAAATTCCATTTCGGATTATAACCAAAATATTTCTTAGCCTTTTCAATAGAATAAATATTATCCTTAGTCAACTTATAGTAGATTGAAAGCAACCTTTCTTTTCTCCCTGAAAATATTAAACTAACCAATTTTATTCCAAGATACACTATACATTTCGGGATTTTTATAGTAATACGATTCCCCCTCCCCAATTCTCGAAAATAATTCGATAAATCATTAAAACTATAAACTTTATCATCTGTTATATTAAAAGCTTCTCCAAAGGGAACTTTACCTTCAATACACATCTCTACAACATCAATTACATTATTTCTTGAACATAACGATATCCTCTGCTCTCCATTCCCTACTCTATAAAAAAACTTATCTCCCCCTATCAATATCCTTATCTTCACATTTCTTAAAAAAGATTCAGTATAAACCGGAGTAAGTCGGAAAATAGTAATCGGTAATTTATATTCCCTATTCAATTTCAACAAATACTTCTCAGCAGCTAATTTGCTCTTTCCATAAAATGTAATTGGCCGGTATTCATCGTCCTCAGATATAACTCCATCTCTTCCTTCCCCACCATATACTTCTATAGTACTAAAAAATATCGCTCCCCTAAATCCAGAAATGTTTTTATTTTTAACTACAGAATCAAAAATATTTTTAGTACCTTTAAAATTAATTTTCATAAAATTATTAAAAGAAAGGTCTGGGGAATTTTTATGCACTAATGCCGCACAATGGATTAGGTAATCAAAAATTAAATCTGAAAAAAACTGCCCCACTTTATTTTTATCAGTAATATCTAACTTTACATATTTAAACTGCCCACTATCTTCTCGCCGAGATTCTGTTCTATCAATTCCAATAATATAATAACCCTTATCAATAAATCTTCTACTTAATTCAGAACCAATAATACCATTAACCCCAGTTATTACAATTTTCTTCATTTAGACATTACCCCACATTATTCTTTTATTCTTTACTTTTATTATAACTTTTCAAAATCCTCTTTTAAAAAAATGTTATTAAATGTAAATAATTATAATTTTCTCAAAATCCTTTACTTATTCTATGTGCTTTTAAAAATAATTTTTCGTATTCACTAACACAAGCTTGCCTTGAAAAATATTTTATCGCATATGCCCTGCCATTTCTCCCCATATTATCCCTTAATGCAGGATTATTATATAATTTTAAAATCGCTTCCAAAAAACCTTTTGCATCATCAGCTTCAACACAATAGCCACATTTAGCATCTCTAATAATCTTTGGCGCATCGCCCTTTAAATTCATGCTTGCTACCACAGGACATTCACTGGCCATAATGTTTAGAAGTTTAGCTGGAACTGCCGGTGTTAATACTTTCTTATCTAAAGTAACTAAACAAATATCAGATGTGTATAAAATAAAAGGATATACCTTTTTGGACTGAGGGGGTAAAAATTTAATATTATTTAGTTGCCTATTTTTTGCTTTATTTATTAATCCGTCCTTCTTAATTCCATCTCCTACTAATAAAAATAATATATTTTTATATGATTTTAATATTTCCGCACAATCTATAATAATATCTAATCCCTGAGCAAATCCCATTGTACCAGCAAAAGACACTACAAATTTATTCGTTAATTTATTTTTTCTCTTAAAATTATTATTATGGGCTTTAACAGGCTTTATTAAATCAGTATCAACCCAATTATATATTACCACAACTTTTTCCGGATTATTATTTTTAGAAATAATATTTTCTCTATTCCCTACAGAATGCACAGTAATATAACTAGCCTTTTTATAAATAAATCTCTCCATTAATTCAGATATTTTAATTAGAATTCTACTTCTAAGCAAACCTAAATCAATTACACTCTGAGGAAAAATATCCTGAGCATTAAAAATAAATGGAGCTTTTTTTATTTTACCCAATAGATAAGCTGAAATTCCTAAAGGCAAAGGGGGAGAATAGGTAAAAATAATATCCTGCTTACCAGAAAAAAGACCCCCTATTACAAACAACGAAGACAGAATAAATTGGCTTAAACCTCTTACCAAGGGAATATAGCGAAGAAAAGAAAAACTATATAATCTTATTACATCTATTCCACCCATCTTTTCATGAGAAAACAATTTACCTGTATATTTTTTATCTATTTTATTAATATAATCTTTTGGAAATCTTGTTATTACAGTAACTTTAAATCCTTTTGCCACTAAACTTTCTGCCAACTCATACAAAAGATGAGAAGCAGATCTTATTTCAGGGGGAAAAGCTTCTGTTAAAATTAAAACATTCATTTTTACTCTTTCTTTTGTAACTTGTATTAATTTTTATTCCAAATATTCCTATTAACTATCTTGGTATAACTTTGGATTATTTTTACCACTTTCATTGATATATTTGTATCCTGATAATCTACGGGTAAAATATTTGTATTATCCATTGCCCCAAACATCTCTACTGCACTGTAAACAGATTGAATAACTTCATCAGATTTAATTCCCCCAATTATAATCGAACCCTTATCTAAAACTTCCGGCCTTTCAGTGCTGGTTCTAATCAGCACTGCTGGGAAATTCAAAATTGCTGATTCTTCGCTTAATGTCCCGCTGTCTGACAAAACACAAAAAGCATTTTGTTGTAATTTATTATAATCTATAAATCCAAAAGGTTTTAATTTCCTAATTAGAGAATTAAATTTTATCTTTCTTTCTTCTATCTTTTTCCAGCTTCTCGGATGTGTAGAATATATTATTGGTATTTTAAATTCCTCTACTACAGAATTTAATGAATTAACTAAATTTATAAAATTTTCTTCAATATCAATATTTTCTTCTCGATGCGCACTAACTAAAATATATTTATCCTTTTCTAATTTAAGTTCGGTTAATACATTGCTTCCCTTAATGCTGTCACTATAATTATTTAATACTTCCGGCATCGGGGACCCGGTAACAAAAATATATTCTTTTCTAATCCCTTCGCTTAGCAAATAACGCCTACTATGTTCAGTATATGGAAGATTAATATCACTTATATGATCTACTATCTTTCTGTTTATTTCCTCAGGTACATTTTGGTCGAAACATCTATTCCCTGCTTCCATATGAAAAATAGGGATTTTTAACCTCTTTGCCGCTATGGCACTCAAAGCACTATTGGTATCTCCTAAAATCAATAAAGCATCCGGCTTCACTTCTGCAAACAACTTAAATGATTTAGCTATTATGTTCCCTATGGTCTCGCCCAAATTTTCCCCTACTGCATCCAAATAAAAGTCAGGCTTCCTTAATTCCAATTCCTTAAAAAAAATTTCATTTAATGTATAATCCCAGTTCTGTCCGGTATGTACTAAAATATGCTCAAAATATTTATCACAAGCTTTAATAACAGCTGATAACCTAATAATTTCTGGCCTTGTCCCCAATACAGTCATTACTTTCATTTTACTCATTTAATTACACCTCACAATAATAGGTATCAGGATTTTTAGGATCAAATATTTCATTTGCCCAAATTAAAAGAATCATTTCGCCATCGCCCTCAGTTAAATTCTCTATAGAATGGGTATATCCCGGGGGAATATCTACTATCTCTATTTTTTTATCAGAAACATAATAGGGAATAATTTTATCATCCAGAATATTTCTTAATTTTATTACTGCTTTCCCTTTAATAACACAAAATTTTTCATTCTTTGTATTATGATAATGATTTCCTCTTATAATCCCCTTCCGAGATCTGGATACAGAAACTTGGCCAAAAGTTTTTGATTTTATTAATTCAATAAAATTCCCCCTACTGTCTTTTTTTAAATCCATGTTATAAGAAAAATCATTCTCATCTAAATAAGTTAAATAGGTAGAATGTAAATATCTCATGAAATTATCAGATAAATCCGGTACAATTAAAGTCTTTCTCATATCTCTTATTTGGTATATTTTATCTGCTAATTCTTTCAAGGTAATTTTAAAAGTTTTATTAATACTATAAAAATATTCTTTGAAATTACTACCTTTTCTTAATAATAATTTAACAAATTCTTCAACTACATCATCAATATAAACTAATTCTAATTCTTTTTTGGGATCAGATATCGTAATATCTAAATTATGACTTATATTATAACAGAAAGTTGAAACTACCGAATTATAGTTTGGTCTACTCCACTTACCAAAAACATTAGGCAATCTATAAATATAAACAGGCACACTATTTTTTTTTGCATACTTAATCAATTCATCTTCAGCCATTTTTTTACTTTTGCCATATAGATTATCCAATTCAGCTTGAATAGATGAGGTTATCACAACAGAAATTCTTCTATCTATCTCTTCAAGTAATTCTATTAAAGTTTTAGTTAAACCTACATTTACTTTTTCGAATTCCTCTAGATTTTCAGGACGATTAACTCCGGCAAGATGAAAAATAAAATCCGATTCCCTAAGAAACTTCTTTAAAGTCTCTATATTGTCTTCTTTATCAAAAGATTTTATTACCACATTATCTAATTCCTGTAATCTTACAATTAAATTTTTTCCGATAAATCCTTCACTGCCAGTCACTAAAACAGTTCTCATTATAATTTTATCCCCCTACTTGCTCCACTTCACAAGATATTTAAATTATACTATTTTTTAAGTTCATTCTGAATATAATCTATTTTTACTAACATTTCTTTTATCTCTTCAATATTTAATCTCCTGGTATTATGTGAATTATAATCCTTTTGCCTTGATATTTCTGACTCACCTTCAACAAAAAATTTATTATAATTTAAATCTCTCGTATCAACTGAAATTCTAAAATAGTTACCGCAATCCTCGGCTTTGGCCATTTCTTCTCTGGTCAATAAAGTCTCATACAATTTTTCCCCATGACGGGTTCCAATAATTTTAATCTCATTCTTTGCATTAAATAATTCCTTTATAGTAAGGGCTAAATCCCCTATAGTACATGCCGGAGCTTTTTTAACAAACATATCTCCCTGCTGGGCATGTTTAAATGCATATAATACTAAATCAATTGCACCATCCATTGACATCATAAACCTAGTCATCTTCAAATCAGTTACAGTTAACGGTTCCTCGCTCTTTATCTGTTTTATAAATAAAGGAATTACTGAACCCCGAGATGCTACAACATTACCATAACGTGTTCCGCACAATACAGTTATATATTCATCAACAGTTCTTGATTTGGCCACCATTAATTTTTCCATTATAGCCTTAGAAGCCCCCATTGCATTAATAGGATATACTGCTTTATCTGTACTTAAAACAATGACTTTTTTTACTTTATTATTTATGGCGGCATTCAACACATTTTCAGTGCCCAAAATATTAGTTCTCACTGCTTCCATAGGATAAAATTCGCAAGAAGGAACTTGTTTAAGTGCTGCAGCGTGAAAGACATAATCTACCCCTTTTAAGGCTGAATCTATACTTTCATAATCTCTAACATCACCAATATAAAACTTAACTTTGTCACTTTTTAGCCTTAATCTCATGTCTTCCTGTTTTTTTTCATCTCTACTAAAAATACGTATTTCTTTTATGTCCGTATTTAAAAATCTATCTAATACCGCATTGCCGAATGAACCAGTTCCACCGGTAATAAGTAATATCTTATCTTTAAACATTAAATCACCTCTTCTATCATACTACTAATTTCTCGATCAGTTTGAAAAAATCTTTCCAAGATGTTTTATAATTAATACTATATGGTTTATATTTAATTCTTTTATTATACAAATCAATAATATTTTCCGCCCAAATTTTTGGATTCTTATAATCTAAAAATTTTACGCCTTTGTAACTACCTATAACCTCTCTGGCATAGTTTATATCTGCCACCAATATTGGAATTCCAAAACTTGCTGCTTCAATCAATGGTAATCCAAATGTTTCGATATAGCTTGGAAAAACCATCAGATCACAAGATTTATAAAAAGATAGCACTCTATCAAAAGAAATTTTACCTTCATATATAATATGCTTATTAATCTTTAAGTCCCTTATTAAATTTATTAATACTTTATTTCTATTACTACTTAAACAATTATCAAAAGTGAAATGGATTATTAACTTATTATATATTGCTGGATTATTTTCTTTAATATATTTCAAAGTATCTATAGTTAACTCATGATTTTTATATACAGCAGTATTTGCCGGATAAAATATATGAAACTTATTATCATTAAAATTTATTCTTGGAATTTCTTCTATAATTATATTTTTTATATTGGGCTTAATTATTGTTATTTTTTTTGGAGTCCAATTAAATTGTTCAATTACTGCATTTTTCATCCATTCCGTTTGAACCGCAATATAAGAATAATCTTTTAAACTGTATTTAATAATCATTTTATAAATATTTTTATAGAACCATAAAGCCCTTTCATTTTTATCGAAAAATTTCCAATTAAACTTCTTTTTAAACGGAATTGGTTGATGAAGATATACTAATTGCTTTGTATCTTTATAATATCTTACTCCTGTATTTTGAAAAGACATGAGCAAATCAGCTTTGATATTTTTCTTTTTCCCCCAATTTTTCAATCCCCATAAATCCCACTTTATTCTATCTAACCATTTTTTGCCTTTAATATTATTAACAATTCTAATATATTTATTCTCATATATTTTTAATTCTTCTAATGAACAAAATATATAATAATATATATTTTTATTAGAATATATAGAAATTCCCTCTATAAATTGTTTTAGAACAGTTAATGCCCCTCCTTCAGTTGCTGCTGTTGCGTTAACAAATATTATTTTTTTCATTATTTTAATACCCTCGAGTCCCACACCTTACGAGCATAGTGCTTTATAATTCAAGCTTTACTTGTCCCGTTTTTTCTCTATCCTTGTGATTCTACATATCTTCTGGTTACTTCTTTGTTTATTCTGACTGTAGATACAAAATAACCTTTCGCATATATTCTTTTTCTGTCTCAATATAACTTTTCCAAAAAATAAACTTTTCTGACTTTCGAGTTGAAAACCAACTTCCATACCCTTGTAATCCAAAACAGCGAGTCAACAACCCTTGAAAATATACTTCTAGTAAATAAGCAAATTTTATTGCTTTTTCATCACCTACTTTTTCTCCTCTACCATAGGCAAAATAACATTCAAATTCGTTTCTTTTATTCAAAAACTGAAATAAAATTCGTGCTATTTGGGCAGCCCCGCCTCTATTAAACTCTGTATTTATCATCAATATCTTCATTAATTAAAACTTTCTCTTAAATATTTTATTGCTCATAAAAGACTCCTACCAACTTCTTGTTAATATATAACATTTTAATATATAACATTTTTATTCTCTTAGTTATTTAGCATTTAAAAATAAAAAATTATCATTAGTATTATTATAATTCATTCCTTTTGCAATTCTTGACCCTTATAAGCATAATACAAAAATGCACCCAGTGTATATCCAAATAATGGAAAAGCTATTGGGACAGCCATTAACATAGCAAATCCTATTGTTAACATACTCATAAAATATACAGATTTCATTTCTTTATTTCTTCTTAACCCTACAAACATAATCCACAAAAAAACTATAACAAATAATACACCAAATATTCCTATCTCATAAATAGCCGTACCCCATCCACTCATAATTCGACCACCCGTAGATAACCACACATTGGCTATTTCCTCTATCCTTCCTCCAGCAGAGGCAGTTAATAAATTTGAATAATCTCCCCAAGTACCTAACCCTAACCCGATTCCATAGCTATAAAGTAAACTATAAAATGAAAGTAAAACATGAGAAACCCTATCTGCTACACTCTGATCAGCAAACAATAATGTCATAGGGTCCTTTAATACATTTTTAAGTAACATACCCGCCCGTGTATATTGTAATGCGGGCAAATAAAGGAATAAAAAGATAATAAGAAAAAGAATTATTGTTGAAGAAAATAATATTCGATATCTTTCAATCCCTTGGTCAAAAAATATTAATGAAATACATTTCGAAAGAAAGAAAACTAGTAAAAATAAAAATCCTGAACCAGAAAATGAAATAATTATCTGAAATACTAATGTACACATAACTAGGTAATATACTTTGCGATTATATTTTGCATTTCTATAAAACAACTCATTTAAAATTAGAGCAAATACACAAATCGTAGCATAATATGATGGTTCAACAGCCAAGGAAGTTACACCACGTACTACTGAGGTTGACATACGGGGGACAAACCATCTACCAAAATTTTTGTTAAATAATAATTGCACTACTCCAAAAAAAAGCCAGATATAAATAGAAAAAATATAAATTTTTATATTAAAATATTTAAAAGTTTTATAACTGGCAAAAGTAATAAAAAAAACAGAAGCATAACCCACAAGAGACCTCATTCCATAATAATAATTTGAATTGATAAAATATATTCCAAGAGCATATAAAAAAATAAGAAATAATGCCCACAAGGGGAATGGAAAAGATAAATCATTATCTTTTTTAATTAGAAGTATTGAAAAAATCAAAATAGAAAAAATTATTGCAAATGGCTGTGTATCAAATGGTGTTTGAATTAGTGATAAATAAGGAAATAAGACTAAAAACAAAAGAATATTCGAAAAAGTACTAATTTTCACCATATAAATAATAACCTCTATTTTTCCGTAATTACCAAAATATTTTCAATGCATAAAAATATTGTATTTCCCCTTCAATAATAAATTATATATTTTAGCAGGTAATACCTTTTTTATACCTATTCTTATTAAGGTATCTAAAAATAATATAAAATAATGGATATTTACTCTAAAATTCTTTGTAAATTTATTTACAGTTGACCACCAAGATAAAATACTCCCCAACCTATCCGTATCTGACAATCCACCAGCTAAATTCACTGCAACGGGAAAGTGAAGGTGATAAAATTTATATTTATTTATATAGCCATTATAAATAAATTCATAATCCGCCCCAATTTTATTGTTGATATTAAATTTATATTTCTTAAAGACACTATATCTAACAAACAAACTCTGATGAGAGAAAATCATTCCCTTCCAAAGGTTTTTTATTTCTCCGGCTTTCTGTATTCTTGAAAATTTTGGGTTATATACAATTTCGCAATCCCCATATATGAAATCAACATCATAATTTTTCCCAAAAAAAATTCTCTCTACTGTATTATTCTCATAAAACCTATCTCCAGCATTTATAAAAATTATCCATTCGCTTTTAGCTAAATCTACTCCTTTATTCATTCCATCATAAATTCCCTTATCACTTTCACTCACCCAATAGTCAATTATATTTTTATATTTCTGTATTATGTCTAAAGTATTATCAGCCGAGCCGCCATCAATAATAATATATTCAATGTTAATATAGGTTTGATTAATTACGGATTTAATTGTTTGTTCTAAATATCTTTCGCCATTTTTTACAACAGTAATAATGCTTACAAGAGGTTTATCCTGATAATATTTTTTATAATATCCCTTAGTTCTTAATCCTCCCTCTTCTTTTCCTTTAGGATGAAATGAAAGCTCTTTCATTTTTTTTGGTTTTTCTTTGATTAACATTCGTGTAGTTGAATAGTCTTGATTTATACAAATAATATTTAATGGTCCTCCGCTACTCATATTTGATTACCTCTGAATTTAGAGTAATTTAATTCCTTTTTTTGTAATTTTATATTTTTATAATTCTTAACCTCTGTAATGCTTTCACTGATTAAACTCTTCAAACATTTTCTTTATACACTTACTACATTCTTATTATGTTAGGCAAAATATTTCATAAAAGTATTTAACTACTTTAAATAATTCTCTTTATACCACTCAATCGTCCTCTTCAATCCTTCCTCAAAATCCATCTTAGCCTTAAAACCAAACTCCTGCTCAGCCTTCGTGGTATCTAATTTCCTTCGGGGCTGGCCATCAGGTTTACTGGTATCCCACCTAATCTTTCCTTTAAATCCCACCAGTCTGGCAATCAACTCGGCTAAGTCCTTGATAGATATCTCTAAATTAGAGCCCAGGTTTATCGGATCACTCTTATTGTATCTTTCCGCTGCTAGCAATATCCCCTCCGCTGCATCCTGTACATATAAAAAACCTCGAGTAGGTTTACCGGTCCCCCAGCAGATTACCTCTTCTTTCCCTTCCTCTTTTGCGTCCACAAATTTCTTAATCAAAGCCGGAATAACATGGGAGCTCTTAGGATTAAAATTATCTCTATGCCCATATAAATTTAAAGGTAAAAGAAAGATAGAGTTAAATCCATATTGAATTCGATAAGCTTGAGATTGAACTAAAATCATCTTTTTAGCCAGTCCATAAGGGGCATTGGTTTCTTCTGGATAACCATTCCATAAATCCTCTTCCTTAAAAGGAACCGGAGTAAATTTAGGATAGGCACAGATGGTACCGATAGCTATAAACTTGTCCACTTTAAACTGCCGGGCATATTCCATTAACATCGCCCCCATCACCAGATTATCATAATAAAATTTACCCGGATTTTCTCGATTAGCTCCAATTCCACCTACTACTGCCGCTAAGTGAATTACTATATCAGCAGGATAATCCTGATATAATCTGAAAATATTTTTCTCTTTAGTCAAATCATAATCTTCCACCAGAGGAACAAAGATATTATCACATCCCCGCTCCTTCAACTTCTCTACCACATAAGAACCTAAAAATCCGGCCCCACCGGTAACAATAACTCTCTTATCTTTCCAAAAACTCATTCTCTACTCCTATCTATTTCTTCTGTCATTCCCAAATCTCTTTGTCATTCCCACGAAAGTGGGAATCTATCCTTGTTTCTTTTTCTTTTTACCTTTTAATTATTACACATTTACGCGATGCTCGATGCTATATGCTATTTTTACCCCACCGTCAAATGATTCTCCGTCCAGCTAATCCCCTTCTGCTTTAAAATCTTCTTCCCTTCTCCAGGAGAATCCAATCCTGCCAACTCCAAATCACTATCAACCATTATCTTAACCAACTCTTTAAAGGTTATCCTCGGACTCCATCCCAGCTCTTTTCTGGCTTTAGATGAATCAGCCAATAAAAGCTCCACTTCTGTAGGTCTAAAATAACGTGAATCTATCTCCACATATTCTTTCCAATCTAATCCGGCGTAATTAAAGACTTCTTCTAAAAATTCTTTTACCGAATGGGTCTCTCCTGTACCTATAACATAATCTTCTGCCCTTTCCTGCTGTAACATCAGCCACATCGCCTCTACATAATCAGGGGCATAACCCCAATCTCTCTTCGCCTCTAAATTACCTAAATAGAGTTTCTTGTCTTTACCCGCAATAATCCCTGCCAATCCCCGGGTAATCTTACGGGTAACAAAGGTCTCCCCCCTCCTGGGGCTCTCATGGTTGAAGAGTATCCCATTGCAGGCAAAGAGATTATAACCTTCACGATAATTATTAACCATCCAATAAGAATAAATCTTGGCAGCTGCATAAGGGCTTCGTGCTCTAAAAGGAGTATCTTCGTTTTGAGGGGCAGGGGCATCCCCAAACATCTCACTACTTGATGCTTGATAATATCTGCATTTTATTCCGCTTCTTCTTACTGCTTCCAATATCCTGGTAGTCCCTAATCCGGTAATATCCCCGGTATATTCCGGCATATCAAAACTAACCCTTACATGGCTCTGTGCTCCCAAATGATAAATTTCATCAGGTTTAATATTATAGATAAGATTGGTAAGCTGGCTCGAATCACTCAAATCTCCATAATGCAAATGTAATTTTACCCCTCTTATATGAGGGTCTTTGTAAATATGGTCGATTCGGCTGGTATTGAAGGTACTGGACCGTCTTATAATACCGTGAACTACATAGCCTTTAGAAAGTAAGAATTCAGCCAGATAGGAACCGTCCTGACCGGTGATGCCGGTGATGAGCGCTTTTTTCATTTATTAATCTCTCCTTATTTTTTCAATTTTAATAATTAATATTTTTCGCTTTTTTTATTTTTAAATTCCCGTTTAATAAATTCAATCTCATCTTTTACAAGTTTACCTATTAATTGTTCAAAACTTATATTATAATTCCATTTTAAATTATTTCTAGCTTTAGCATTATCTCCATAATTTATCTCCAAATCATTTGGCCTATAAAGACTTTCATCTATTTTAACGAACTTATCAACATTTAAATTTAATTTTTCAAATACTTTTACAACAAATTCCTCTAAACTGTGAACTTCTCCAGAAGATATAATATAATCATCTGGGTTATCTTGTTGTAACATCAGCCACATTGCCTTAACATATTTAGGTGCATATCCCCAATCTCTGTATACTTTAATATTTCCCAATCTCAACTCATCTGCTAAACCTAAACTTATTTTAACTGCAGTATTAATAATTTTTTTTGTAACAAAATTTTTATTTCTTAATACTGACTCATGATTAAAAGAAATACCACATACTGCAAATAAATTATGAGCTTCTCTGTAATTTACAGTAATCCAATGTGATGCAGCTTTTGATACTCCATAAGGACTTATGGGATGTAGAAGAAAATTCTCATTTATGGGTAAATTTTCCTTCTTCACATTCCCAAACATTTCGCTACTTGAAGCTTGGTAAAATTTTATTTTAGGATTAGTAATTCTAATTGCTTCTAATAATTTTGCCGTACTAACAATATTAAATTCAAGGGTTTCTATCGGTTGATTAAAAGATAAGCCTACTGAACTTTGTGCGGCTAAATTATATATTTCATCAATTTTATTTTTTTCTATTATTTTAACTATGTTTGATAGACTTAATAGATCTATCTTTATAAAATTAATTTTATCATCAATGTACAAATACTTTAGATTTTTTATATTTACTCCTAAATTGTCTCTTATAAGACCTATTATATTATATCCTTTATTAAGTAAGAATTTAGCCAAGTATGCTCCATCTTGACCTGTTATTCCCGTTATCATTGCTGTTTTCATAAAATTTCCTCATATATTTTTTTTGTTTTTTCCGCAGTTTTTTTCCAAGTAAATTCCTTCACTCTCTCAATTCCTTTATCCATTAATTGTTTTCTTAATTCATCATCATATATCACTTTTTTGATACTATTTAACATTGATAATTTATCTGTTGGGTCAAAATATACAACTGCATCTCCTGCTACTTCTGGTAATGAACTTGTTTTGCTGCATATTACAGGACATCCAGATGCAAAAGATTCCAAAACAGGAATACCGAAACCTTCATAAAGAGAAGGAAAAATAAAAGCAACAGCTTTTTGATATAGATAAGCTAAAATACTATCACTACCTGAATAATAAAATACTTTATCTTTAATTTTTAAATTCTTTAATTTTTCGATTTCCTTGTTATTAAATTTTCCACCACCTGCACAAACAATATTTAATTTATTATCATCATTGATAAGTGGAGAAATCACTTCAATAAATAATTCAAAATTTTTATAGCCTCTTCTACTTCCGACAAAAAGAATGTACTTTTCAGGTATTTTTATATTTATAGTTTTAATATCTTTTTTTATTTTTAATGAATTGCCAAGATATATAACTTCTATTTTATTCTCACCTATTCCAAGAAATTTTATTATGTCCCTTTTGGTATTTTCAGAAATAGCAATAATTTTTGCAGCCTTTTGTGCTAACAACTTTTTTCTTTCTGAAGTTTTATCTTTTAATGGAAATATTTCTGGGAATATTTCATGGATCATATCAAGAATGGTCAAAACAAATGGCTTTCCATTTAAAAAATCTAAAAAATATGGGTCATAATAAGTAGGATGAAAAATATCATAATCTCCTTTAGAAATATATTTTTCGCTTATTTTTCTATTTAAAATATTTAAAAGCCTATATTTCCCTTTAAAGGAATGTCTTTCAAAAAATGTTTTATATGGTAAATTGTCCAGCTCTTTTAAATAATAATTATTAGAATATTTTAAAGATAGTTCACATTCTACTTCATCATTATTTCTAAAGTTTTTCATTAATTCAAAAAAATATCTAGAAATGCCGCCATAAATTTGGCTTGTAAAAATTTGATGGTCAAATAATATTTTCATTGTTTTTACAAAAAACCACCTTCAGATGTCCCCCCCCTTTTTTTTAGTATAGGAGAGGATTTCAGTTTAAAGTTTTTTATTTTAATTGTTTGCATTTCTCATTTCTCAATATTTCTGTCAATTCTAACACTATCCACATCCATTAGTATATATAAACTCAAATCATAATCGCAGAATAAGAAACATATAAAGTTCTAATGCTTAATCTACAAAACCATGAATAACACCGCGCTCCAAACGAGCACCTCCAAATCCAAGATCCTCCTTCTTTGGCGTAAAACCCGATATCCATTTTGTTTTCTTAAATCCGCTAGCTATAATCATAGCCTCCAAACATTTACGAGTGGGTATCCAGAAAGCACCGTGTCCGGTAGCCCCCATAAAATTACTTAACGGTAGATTCCTTAGCATTAATATCGCTAATTTTTGCAGTGGGTGATAAATACTAAAACTTTTAGTAGAATATATGGGAGTAGAGATAATTATTTTTGACTTGCATACTCCCTTCATTTTTGCTAAAGCTCGAATTGGATCAGTTAAATGTAGTAGAACATCTCCACAAAAAACAATATCAAATGATCCAATGCTTGCCCTTGATATATCATAAATATTCATTTCAACCCGTTTTACTTTTGAATCTAAGAAGTTTTTGGCAATATTGAACTTACGCTTAAACTCTGTGCATTTTTTAGCTCGGAAGTAAGTCTTCTTGTCAATTTCTTTTTGAGTTCCCATTTTGACGTGATCACACTCCTCTTCTTCTTGAATATCAAGAGCAGTAACCTTACCCCCTCCACGTTTCTCAAATTCAAAAGAGAAAAAACCATCTCCCGCACCTACATCAAGAACTGTTTTATCGTGTAAATCACCAAAATTGAATTTATCCCAGTATGGTCTCCAATCATATATGCCTTTAGTAGTAAAACCAGAAGCAATTTCTATTGTATGGTACCAAACCATTTTTTTTGCTTCATCAATACTTAATCTATAGTCTCTTTGACTATTTTTCTCTTTTACCATCTTATTATCTCCTTATAGATTTTAGTAAAACTAATATACTATTATATATTGCGCATGTATAAAGTTTTCTATTTCTCCTAGAGGTATCTTGCGCTGTACATGTTTGGACATTTTGCTTCAGTAAAATTCCTTCTTACATAAAAAAAGATCTCTCTTTTTATCGGATAGATGAGTACTGACTTTCCTAATTAATTTTACTTCGGAATAGCTGAGGCTCAACAAATAATCATTTATCCATTTAGTTGAGTTTTTACCCATAAAGTTTAATTTTTCACTCCAATAGTATCCCTTTTCATCATACTGAGCCGTTTCAAATATAAAATATTTACTGCTTTTCTTATATAATTCATGCATTATTTTATCAGCAATTTCATCCCCATCGAAATATACAATATGATGAAACATATTTAAAAAACTTATTATTTCATATTTTGGTAAACTTTTAGCAATTTCGAAAGTTAGTTTGGTATTGCAAAATGATACATTTTTTAATGAACACTAGAAATCTTTTATTTTCTTTTTATCCCCTGTTTTTACATTATATATTTCCAAATCTTCTATTAATCTTTTTCTAGACTCTCCTGAAATATAAGTTAATTTCCTCATTCTATCTCTTGCCTCTCTAATATTACTATAAACATACCCTTTTTCTGGGGTAAGTTCTTTAAAATAACCTGCTAAATCTTTTCTCACGAAAAAAGCATTATTCCCCGCACTATTACTTCCAATAAAAATTAATCCTTTTTTATTAGCAAGATAGCATAACGCAGGCAATGAAGCTCCAAAATATAGATTAGAATAGTGAGCTTTTGTTCTATTAAAATTAGGATTATAGGGTATCGTTACAGCGTCCTTACAACCCAAAATACTATTATATTCACATATAACTATTCTAGGATTTACCACCTTAATAGCATCCCAAACCCAATAATCATTACCATCAATATCTATATTTAATAATCCTATGTCTCCTTCAAATCCATTTGAACTAAATAGATTATTTATATTTTCCTTTGTAATAAATTTACTTATTGCTTTTATATCATATCTCCAATAAATATCATCATTTTTAATATAATCAATGCTTTTACTGTCAGAATCAATAACTAGTCCTTTCCAATTGTTATTAATTAAAAGAAATCTGGTATTTGATTCTTTATAGTTTTGAACTCCACATTCTATAAATATTTTATTTTTTATAGGGATATTATTTATTAAATATTGTATTATGCCATCTTCGCCAAACTGCGAAAATACCTTAAATTCAACTTCGGCAAGGTTATTTACAATTCCTTTAATTTTTATATTTTCTATAAGTATTTTTGCTAGCAAAATCTTTATGGCATCGTTGTCTTTGTGTGTTTCTTGTAAAAAATATGATTTTATTTTTTTTAATTGTTTTCTTAAAAAATACTTCATGATAGAATTTATTCCTCTTGATTTGATATTTTTAATAATATTAGATAAATATATTTGGTACATTACTTATATTTATCCAACGATAGACCTTTTCTATTGCATGATAATCTGTAATAATTCTAGAGTCCAATTGCTCTAAGCGTTTTAGGACTTTAATATTTATAGAATTTTAACTTATCTTTTAATACCATTAAAATAACTTATGATAATGTTTTCTAATAATATTGTTAAATAATTTATTTTATTAGATAAAATGACATAAGATTTTTTAATAATCATTCAAGGCTTCTTTTAAATATTGTATAGATTTAAATATATTTTTAGAAATTATTTTATTCACAATTTTGTAATTTATATCAGATTCCAATAAATTCTCTATATTATTTTGCTTTTGCAAAATTCTATTTTTTAATCCCGTTATTTTCAGTATATAAGATAATTTATTATTAATAGGAATATTTGGCAATGTAATAAATTTTTTATTGTATTTAATGGAGAACACTGTACCATGAAATGTGCTTGTAACAACATATTTTGCTTTTTTAAAATATCCTAGCCATTCAAAGGGGCTTACGGCAACTATACTGTAATCACACCATGGTTGGTTGTATGCTATCGCTATAGTATTTAAGTTTTTCTTTTTTGCAAAGTCTTTAATTTGTCTAATTTGTTCTGAGTTATTTTGATAACCATAGATAAGAACAAAATCTTTATAATTACAAACCTTTTCTTCTTTTGTATAATCATATAAAAAAGTGGGATCTAAAACTAATTTTACAGGTTTATAAGTTATTTTTTTTAATATCTTTAAAGAATTATCATCTCTAACAGATATATTAGAATATTTTTTAAAACCTTTGATAATCTGATAGGGTATAGCATTATTACAATCAACTGAACCAAAACTACCTGCATATGAGATTATTTTTTTTGCATTTAAAAAATATCCAAAATAAATAGGATCAAATCCGAAAAACGGATTTTCATAATTCCAAATAATATCACTACCTATTACTACAACATCAAATTTTTCTTTTTTTACTCTTTCATGCGAAAAAGTAAAAGCGGTTTTTGGTATTTTTTTTTGTGCTTTTTTAAATTTCAATATCTTTTTAATGTTAGCAAATAAAAGAACAGGATTTTTCGTCCATAAGAAACATTTATATTCCTTCCACCAATGATGAAAATTTTTATAATTTATTATTTCAACATTATGCCCTAAATTATCTAATGTTTTGTATAGTGCATAACATTGCAAATAAGCTCCATGGTTGATACCATCATGAAATGTCAATATTCCAATTTTTAATTTCTTTTTTATATCCATCTTATCGCCCTTTAACTGAATCAAATTTATATATTATTTCATTCTCAAGAAGTACACCATTTTTAGTTAACCTCTTAATTGTATTAATATATTCTATAGCTTCCTTGCTCGTGATATCATTATTTATAAGGCAGTTCATGGTTTTGTCTGAAAAAGGTCGCTTCTTAAACCGTAAGTTAAAATACAAACATGTAATTTTATTAAGTAATTTATTGTTGTTAGGTTTCAATACAATATTTAACTTTCTTGTAAAATATAATATTTTTTTATAAAATAGATAATGCTGTGCAATATCAGCATAAATGTCTTTGGTAGCAAATATACTTCCTAAATTCGGATATTTATGTTCTTGATAAGTTCTTCTATTAACATTAAAATATTTTATTTTTTTAAATATTTCATCTTTATTTCCATTCTCAATATCAAATCTAGCATTTAAAATAATACCAACATCCCTTTCTTTAAAAGAAGAGTAACGAAATGAAAAATTTAAATTTTTCTTTAAAAAAGATTTAATTTCCCCATTTTTTGTCAATACATTTACATTGATTAAATTATCACTTATTTCATAACCATAAGCACCTGCATTCATATAGATAGCTCCACCTATAGTGCCTGGTATCCCCTCTAACCCTTCAAATCCAGTTATTCCTCTCTCAGCTAATTTCCTTACAAATTTCGGTAACATCACGCCGCTTTCAACTTCTGCAAATTTTTTTGGTTCGTTGATTTCTATTTTATTAAATTTCCCTAATGATATTAAAACATAATAAATAATATCATCCAAAAAAAGAAGGTTTGTTGTGGAACCAATTATCCTATACGGAATAGGATTATTTATTAAAAAATTATAAAATGTCTTTAATTCTTTAATACAATTGGGATAAACTATAAATTGAGCCATTTTACCAGTTTTAAAATATGAATATTTCGACAAATTTACATTTTGTTTAAATTCTATCATACTGTTTAATAAAAAATCTTCTAAAAAATTATTCATTATTATTACCTTGCTATATATAGAAAAAATTTTAACCATCTTTTGCTTTCATAATATTGTAGTCAAAAATTTTTTGTCTTCTTTTATCATTTTTTTTAAATGAATATAATAAGGATCATTTTTAGGATTATTATTTTTTAAATTCTCTATAATATTCTTATAACCTTCTATTTTTTGCTTATCTATGATTTTAGGATCGGTAGACGGAACAACACTATTCTTTGGCACGATTGTACTATTAGGGAAAGCACCAACATAACGCCAATAAAATATTGCCTTTGCAATTATTGTTTCCTTTTCGTTTAGAGAAGAAATAGAATTTATATTTTTTAATATTGAAAAATATTCTGATTTGTTTTTCGGTTCATATGCAATTCCAAAATCAGAATAAAGTGCTTTTCCAGCAATTATTGGTTTTATACCTAAACATGCTGCTTCTGTGCCTACTGTTCCACTTACAGTAACTACTGTTTTAGAAATATTAAAAACGGAAGTAGTGCTCAAATCAGATGGAGCTAAATGTATATTATCTAATTTTAGTTCTTTGATTATTTGTTCAACTTCACCAGTTTCATTGTACATATATGAAGATGGGTGAGGCTTAACAATCCAGTTAATGTTTCTTATATTATTTATATATTTAATCGTTTCAATAAACCATTGATAATAATCCCTAAATAACATATTTTCATTTGAATGAGGGGCGTCCGAAAATGCATGAGGTATTATAAAAACAGTTGAATAAGATGGATTTAATCTTAATTTTTTATAAAGTTCTTCTGGAGAATATATTTTTTTATTTTTATAGGCATCGATTACATCATGTTGCTCTACATTGCCTGCAAATCTTTCTTTTAAAAGTTCATCAGTTTTTTTATATAATTGTTTATTTATTATAAAAGTGACTATTTCCTTGGAAGGTTTAAGCCTATTGGTAAAAATCTCGTCATAATCGTAATAACATCTTACACCTGTAATTCCGGAAATTATTATTCTTGATCCATATTTAATTCCTATTCTTGCCAACATTCCGCCATTAACAAAAACCCTATGACTTAAAATGATATATCTAAAATCATATTTCTTGATAAAATAATCATATAAATAAAATTTAAAATGAGATATTGCTATTTCTTTAAAAAAAGATAAACTTAATAATTTTGCCCTAAAATAGCGATTATTTTGTCTTATATAAGTATCATATATTAAATCACCAATTTTGATATCATTCAATTTATAATTTATAAGCATATCTAAATTTGAAAAACCAATACAAACATTCAAAGTTGCAATAACTGCTTTTAATATAATAAAAATATTAAATCTATGGCTTTTTATATCAATATAATTTTTAATACCATAAGAATTAAATATTTTCTTTACCTCATTATTTTTTGTTAAATTATTACTAACTATAACAATAGGCTCATAATTTTTTACATCATTAATAGCTCGTGCAATAGTAGCTGCACCGACTAAATAACATGGAATATTTAAAAATCCTCCAACCAAAATTTTTTGTTCACAATTTTTCATTTCAGGCCACATATTTTTATTTAACTTTGCAAAATTTTCTATTAATTTATTTAATACATTCATTTTTATATTTCTCCCTAAATACTAATATACTAGATAAAATTATTTTCATTTTTTGGCCCCCGTATAGATAGATTTACCAATCACTTAGGTGCTTTATCAAATAGTCCAGGGTGAGTTTGTTATTTCCGCCCATTTTTTACCAATGAGGTAGGTATTTGCTATTTATTCCTATAATTTCACCTTCGCCATTGCCCTGAAAGACGCACTTGAACTCATTAACTCATCATAAGTACCATGGGTGATGATTTTCCCTTTATCGATCAAATAAATGATATCACAATCCTTCACCGTGGTCAGCCGGTGGGCAATAATAATCACGGTTTTAAGTTTTGCTACATTATTTATCGCTTCAAGAACTGCAGATTCGGTAATTCCATCAAGAGAACTTGTCGCCTCGTCAAGCACCAAGACTTCCGGATCATGGTAAAGAGCTCTGGCAATGCCTACCCTTTGACGTTCTCCCCCACTTAGCCTAATCCCTCGCTCTCCTACGATAGTCTGATAGCCATTGGGCAGTTCTGAAATAATAAAGTCATGAAGATTGCTGATTCTTGCGACATGCTCCACAGTCTCCCGGTCAATCTTCTCATCAGGGATACCAAAGGCAATATTATTCATTATAGTATCATCACTTAAGTAAATGTGCTGGGGTACATAACCTAAATTTTTTTGCCAGTTTAAGGTATTGTGCTCATTAATTTTAACCCCATCAACAGAAAACTCTCCTTTTTGAGGAGTTAAAAGTCCCAAGACAATATCAACCAGGGTGGTCTTGCCCGCTCCAGTAGGGCCAACTAGGCCTATTGAAGTATTGCGCTGGATTAATAAATTTAAACCATCAATCACTGGCTTATTGGTATTGGGATAATTATAAGAGACCTCTTTTAGTTGAAAAGAAGTATTAAAAGGCATTGGATTTATTGGTTTTTTTTCATAAACTAAAAATTGTTCTCTAAATCCACCCTTTTCAGATAGATCTTCTATTATTCTATTTACCGTCGTTTGAGAAAACCTAACCAGGGTAAAAGATGCAAACACTACTTGTAGGGCTGGTATCAGGCGATAAGCCGCAAAGGTAAAAAAACTTACCATTGGAATTACTTCATTCACATTTGCTGCTGTTGAAATAAAGTATAATACCAGAGTTACAATCCCTCCAAAGGCTAAAATTTCTAAAAAATATCTGGGTATTTGCCCTACTAATTCAGTCCATGTCTGTAAATTGGAAAACTCACGAGAATGCCTTAAATATCTGTGGTAAAAAAAAGCCTCTCTTCCCATTACTTTAGTATCCTTTATACCACTTAAGGCTTCTCCGGCGGTCTTAAAACGCAGCTTGTTCTCTTTTAATCTTTTGGCACCATTTATTTTTAATTTATTTTGAAAGTAAAGATAGATTAGAGCATATGAACCGCCTAATATAATTGCAGATAATATAGTTATATAAACATTTATGAACAAAAGCATAGATAAAATACTTATAGCAACAAAGCTGTTGACCATAATGTTAATCAATGGAAGTATAAAATAAGCAGTTAAAACAATAACTTCACTAAGAATATTTTTACTTAAGTCAGCGGTATTTTGGGTTAAAAAATAGACATAAGGCAATGATAGATATTTTTTTAATAAAGCGGAAGAGATATTATGATTTTTCCTCCATGCGAAACGAACCTTGAGCCAGGTAGCTAGAGCCGAAGTTAAATTCCCGATAACTATAATAAGCAGCATGAGGATGCCGATAAAAATGATAAAGCTGTTTACATTCGTAAAACCTAACGAATTATATAACCAGTTCAGCCATCTATTACTTTCTATTATTTCTGGCTGTATAACGACACTCATAAAGGGGAGAATTGAAGCCACCCCAAGGGTTTGAAAAAGTGCCATCAATAAAATGCTTACAAAAAGGACTAATAACTGCCACTTCTCCTGAGGTTCAATGATAATTTTTATTTTTTTTATTAAGTTGACTAGTTTTTTAAACATAATATTTTCTCCTGTGTGAAGATACCCACGCCCTTACAGGCGTGGTGCTTTCAAAATTCAAGCTCCGCTTGTCCTGTATTTTTCTTCTATTGCATCTTTACGCATTCTTTGATTATCTTTTCGTTTATTCCCTCTGGGCAAACAAAATGACCTTTTGCCCATATCCCTTTATCATCCCAATATACTTTATCCAAGAAATTAAATTTTAATCTAAGTGCTTTACTAGTATTCGTCTTTATTGTTTCCACTACTTTACTTATTTAAATATTTTGGTGGTATTATCATATGTAAATGTATATGATCAGAATCTATACCTATTTCTAAGTATTTTTATTAGGATAATATTTTCTTACCTCTTGAAATTTTATCTTAAAGGTAATCTTTTACTTTATAAAATCTGCCTAATAATCATATTAATAATCGACTTACAATAAAGTTTATACACATCACTTGATGGGGAAGATTGGGCTAAAAGCCGTCTCGTGAACTGTATTATCTTATATATTTCGTCAATAATATAATATATATAAATTCATTAAAATTACTCTTACTGAATATAAATGCAGCGCCTTTCTAATAAATAAAATATTAAAAATTTACATTTCTCTGTAGCTCATAATTAACAAAATTTATTATAAAAATAAAATCTTTTTTCATTTAGATTTTCTCATTTATTTTTTGATTACAAATCTTCATATAAAAATTTTGAGTCGTTAAAAGATGATCACTCAAATGACATAAATAAGAATCTAATGGATAGTTAAGAAAAGCTTCAACCTGCTTATATAAGCCAGGTTTGAACTTATGGTCTAAACTATCATCAAATATTACCTTTTCAGAAATTAATGAACCAATTTTCTGGGTATATAAGTCCTCTAATGGCCTTAAAATTAATCGATGCTTTCGAGTAAAAATCTCCACTCCCCATCGACCAGGGGCTTCCCAGTTCGCATGATAAGAAAATAATGCTCCTTGATTAGTTATACCAGCACCAACAAAGATCGAAGCTACTGGATGCCAAGACAAGCCACCAGTTGTATAACACTTAATTTCTTTAGGAATACCGCTAAGAAAAAAGGCAAGATCTACCACATGTGTTGAGTTGGCTAAAAACCAATGTTTTTTCACAATATCCGATTTTTTTAAATCTTTAATAATATGGCTCCACTCAGTAAATTCAAAATTGAAGGAAGTTACTCCACTATCTTCCTCAATTATTTTTTTTGCTTTTAAAGTTGAAGCATAAAAGCGCCGATTATAAGCTACAAAAACCTCTGCCTTTTGTTTTTTTGCTTCATAATTTAACTCCTCAAGTTCTTCTAAATTTAACCCGGCAGGTTTCTCGACTAAAATACGCTTTATACCTTTTCTAAGTAGTAATAGAGTCGCTGTTGCTAATTTCTCTGCACTTACTGCAACAATTGCGGCAAAAGGCAATTTTTCAATCTGTTTTAAGAAATTCTTGATCCCACCAGTTTGCACTGTTACCCCTGTTTTTTTCTTAAATTCCACTGCTGATTTCACACCCCGACCTACAACTTTAAATGGTATATTCATCTCTTGTAACACTTTAGTATATTCTACAGCCATATATCCTGCACCAATAATCCAGATATTTTTTTCTTTTAAGTAATCGGACATGAATTAATATCCTCCATTTTTTGTTTTTGCAGATGAAATATTAAAGATTTGAGAAAAGGAATATGGATATTCCACGATTCTTCATAATTAGTTAAATCACATTTCCCTGTATCTAAAATTTCTTGTACAACTAGGTTTGTAATTTGACTCTGATAGGGAATAGTAAAGGAAACCTCTTCCCACATCCAATTATTTGCCTTTTCAGATATCCATGCTTTTCCCTCATCTTCTCGAATTAAGCAATTCACTAACTCACTATTAATTGAAATAATTAAAGGGGCATTCCCTTTTAAATACGAAGTAACTGCTATATTGCTCCCTCTGGATGATATTCCATATAAGGTTCCTGTAAATTCTAAAAACCCCGGTCGTTTGCTCATAATAATCTTTGAATCTAACTGGTCTGAAAAAAGCGTAAATATAGTTTGTCCAGTTAAAAAAGTAAAAAGGTCCAAATAATGAATCGAATTGCACCCAATTCCTAAATTAGAAGAACTTACTCTATAGTCTACCCTTTTTGCATTTTTAAATTTAGCTCTAAGTTGTTTATAAAAGTAAATTGTCCTAAAAGGACAATTTACCCAAGCTTTTACATTATTCTGTTCTAGTAAATTATTAACAATTGCAAAATCTTCTATTCTCTGAAATAATACTTTTTCCAAAATAAGATAATGAACTTTTTTCTGTAATAAAAGTTTTTCAATTACTTTTCTTCGTACATCTGAAGTTGTTGCAATAATCACTAATTCAAGATTATTACTCAAATCTACAATATTTTTTAAATACTCTACTTTCTGAACATTTTCATTCTTTTGAATTTCTAAAAATCTTTCCCTTGCTCTTTTTAAGGATTTATAATTAGGATCAACTATTTGAATATTTGTAAGCCTATTAAGTTGGGAAAGCGCCTGTAAATGACGACTACCAATTTGACCTGCACCAATGATAGCAATATTTAACATTTCTCTATTTAACCTCTATTTATAATTTTATTTTGTAAATCATGCTTTAAGTTTTCTTGTTTAGGTAAATACATGCTTGAAATATTACTTAAATGCTAACCCATTGGAAACCCCTACGGGTAGGCCTGTGGCACCTTTCCATATTTCGAGCCGAGTTCGACACCCTTCAGGCGAATTTCACATTCATACACGGGTAAACCCGTGGTATTCTGCCCTTCGGGCTAGTTAACAACGCACCTGCATAGCAGGTGGCTTTAAGAGCCTCTAAAAGAGGCTAAATTCCCATTGTTCACTTTCTTTTTTTAATTTTCTTTTAAATATTTTATATATTGTCATATTTTAATTTCATTTAAATCTTATAAGATAATTTCTTTGTTTTACTCATAATTTATAATATATTCTTTAAAGGTGAAACCATTTAACCATTACCACCTTCAAAGAAGGTGGTTTTTTAAGTTAAAATAAAATTTTTTAAGAATATTTTTTTACAAAAGATTCAGGCTGATAATCATAAACGCCACCTGGTGATATACAATTCACTCTAATATTATATTTTCCAAGATATGAAGCTAAATATTTCGATAAATTAATAATTACTCCTTTTATAGCAGCATATTCAACTGGTGTCGTCATTTCCGTACCTACATAGATTTCAAATCTTGGAGCAGCAAAGCCATAAATTGAACCCATATTAATAATATTCCAATAATTTTGTTTGGACGTAAAATTAGGTTTTTATATCTACTCTTTACTACCTATTTTCAGTGTTTTTTCAACTTCTGGATCCTTTAACTTCCATTTCTTATCCCCGACCTGTTCCCAAATGTCCTTGTTTATAAAACTCTCAACAACTCGCCAGAATTTCTCTTCAGTCATATCTATATCTTCCAAAAATTCATTAAAATACTGTTTGGGAAATTCCCCATCATATTTTTGTACCAGTTCCAATCCCTTTTCCCTGGTAATTCTGCCCTCTCTAATTTCATGAGCAGCGTCAGATGTAGCTCTGCAAATACCGAATTTAGCAAACATCATAAAGTAATGAATCCCATCATGCTTATCGTCCAAACTTGCAAAATTAGTGTATGTTCCCTCAGATCGCCCCTTCAATGGTGTAAATCCTGTTTTTTCTTTAACAAACTTATAATGCTTGTATGGTTGCCAATTTTCATAGTAGGATAAATGCACGGCTATAACCCCAATACGCTTCAACTCATCCTCAGTAGGAAACAGGTATGGTTGCAAATCTGCCATAGTAATTTCGTCATCAAGCCATTTTAATACACTCTGTCCGGAAAACAGTTGTTTTCTTATAAATTCTAAATCGAATCCTGCTTTGTTTGCAGTCTTAGATGATCCTCCATACTCCACTTCCCCATCTTCACCATAAAAAATCAGAGAAATATTAAATCGCACTGCAAATTTAAAAGGTGCTGCCAACACTCCGTAAATGAATGGCAAGAAAGGGTCTCCGAACTCGATAAATGTCTTCCTTATGAGTTTCTTGTTCGCTGCACCATCAGGTGTAATTAGGATATTATCGAAACCAGAATCGATAAGACTTCTTAAATTTTTCTGTCCTATTTCAGTATCCTTGTTTCCTGCGAAAGTAACTGTTAGGGGATGCATGCCATATTCATGCTTTAATTTCCAAGCAGTATAACTACTGTCTTTTCCCCCACTAACAGGAATAATGCAGTCATAACTACCATCTTTGGACCTGTACTTATCACATAACTCTTCTAGTTCCTTTTTTCTAACATCCCAATCAATAACATTCTCTTTATCTTCCCAATACCTGCATGCACTGCACACGCCTTCTTTATCAAAAGTAATACGCGGTCTTGTGTCCGCCATCACACACTTTTTACAACGTCTCATTTTCCCCCCCTATTTTTTACATTTCGTCCGCCTTTTTCTACCCGACTTCAGTCGAGGGTAAATTGGGTTTAAACCCTTTAAGTATAGACTAAACCATATCAACCCTGCACTAAAGTGCGGTAGAAGTTATCTACCTATTTTCTGACAGCCTAAAATAGTTTCGTTATGCACATCTACTTCTGACTAAGAACAAGGAACCTCCAATCTAACAAGAGGTTACCAGAGACCTGTTTCCCACTTATGACTTTTGTAGCGGTTTTACCAGCCAACGCTGTGTTATCAAAAGAACTCCAACTGTCATCAGGAACTATTTTCACGTCAATTTTTTCATTTATATCCGCCACAATGTCTCGAAAATATTTCTCTGTGTACATATTAAAATAGTTGTATACAAGAGGCTCCCCTTTGCTGTCAATCAGGTTTCCATCCCTGATGGGTAAACCTTGTTTTTCTCCATAAGAACTTCTCACTTCTTTAATAATATAGTTTCTTTCTGCAAATACTGTCCTAACAACAATGTATTTGGAAGAGGTGCGAACCAGTTCAGAAACAGGTTTTATGGGTGGAGGGGGCAAATGTAAGATTAAGTTATTACAAATAACAATGTCGAAAGAATTATCTTCAAATGGTAGATTATAGATATCTCCTCGCAAAAAACAAGCGGCATCGTCGAAAGCAGTGCGAGCAAGATTAACATAGTATTCAGTTGCATCTACACCAGTATAATCAATATCCTCATCTATCCTTAATCGAATACTCCTTAGATAGTGTCCTGCACCACACCCAACATCCAGAACTTTCATACGTTTCTCGTAAAATGAAGATAGTATTCTGCACAGTGCTTTTGACGATTCCATTTCATCGAGATCACCTATTGCTCGTTTATAAAGCAAATCTCCGTAATCTTTTGCTTTGTTCCAAATTCGCCAATTATCTGTCATAATAGATTACCTCCTTCATAGCAAGTTATTTCTTGTAAAGTCCATGTTTCTTCACTAATAATTCTGCTAACATAAAATCTATCTCATTATCTATATCAATGCTTCTTTCAATGGGCATAATGTAGGGAATAATATAATTGCAATAAAAGCCTTTGTACTTGTATAATGTTTGAGGTGTTGAAATATATATGGCACCATTTGGAATATAAGTTCTCTCTAAATCTTGCCTCGTCATTCTTAAGTATCTTTTATCAAATAAAGGCTTTAAATATATTTCTTCAATCTTGAAACTCCAATAAGGAGGATGTTCAACTTTACAGATACTCACAACTGACTCACAGTCACTATCAAAGAACAATTTTATAGCATTATCAATATCTTCAGCATTACGTAGCGGCGATGTGGGCTGTAAGAGAACAAGAATATCCGAGTTATAGTTTTTCATCTTCAAAATCTCCAGTACATGAAAAATGACATCAACTGTTGGAGTTTCGTCTTTTGCCAATTTTTCTGGTCTTTCTATCACTTCTGCACCATATTTTTTTGAAATCTTAGCAATTTCCTCATCTTCAGTGCTCACTATTACTTTATCAAGGTATTTACTCGCTAAAGCTTGCTCAATTGTCAAAGCAATTAAGGGTTTACCTAATAATGGTTTTATATTTTTTCTTGGAAGCCCCTTGCTTCCGCCTCTTGCTGGAATTAAACCTAAAATATTTTTACCTTTATACATCTTTCGTTCTCATTTCTTTTTAGTTTTTATCTTTTACTTTTTAAATACATTTCTACTCTTCATTTTTAAATTCTTATAACTTATTCCCTACTCTTCTCCATGTATTCTAATGCTTTCTTATATTCTCCCCACTCTCCTATATCAAACCAAGAACAATTTGTGGGATAAACCTGTATTTTAAATCCCTTTTTCTTCGCTAATATTAATAAATCGGGCATATCTATGGGCTGATTTGTCGGGATTAAATCAACGACCTCTGGCTCAAAAACATAGACTCCGGAATTGACAATAAAATGGTAATCTGGTTTTTCGATAATTTCCTCAAAATCCGCGCATGCATTCTTCATATTTAAAATACCGTAGGGAATATTTATATTACGACTTACTCCCAATATTGTTATCTGATTATTATTTTGTTCATGATAATTTAACAGATCATCATAATTAGCATCAATTACCACATCACAATTGGAAACAATGGATGTGCCGCCTAATTTTTCTTTAATTAAAGATAGTGCCCCTATAGTTCCTAAAAAATCTTTTTCTTGAATATATTCAATTTGATAATTATTAGGATTTTCTGCAAAATATATTTTAATCATTTCGGCCTTATAATTTAAAGCAATTATAAATTTATTAAATCCATATTTTTTGAAATTATCCATAATCACTTCTATAACCGGCTTCTCATCTATAGGAATTAAAGGTTTGGGTAATATTTTAGTAAAAGGGTCGAGCCTTTTACCTTTACCACCAGCCATAATTATTACCGAAACATTCTTTATAGCATATGCCACCTCACCATTTTTTAAAAAATCCTTCCATAAAAAAATATCAATTATTTTATTTTTCTCGTCAATTATTGGAATAATCCTTATTTCATATTTTTTCATCAATCGTAAGGCTTCCTCTTTATTGCTCTTATAAGATATTACAATAGGATTTTTAGTCATTATGTCTTGTATGGGGGTTTTAAAGTCAAGGTCTTTTATGATTGCTCTTCTTATATCTCCATCAGTTACAATCCCCAAAATCCTATCTTCCTCATCAACTACAATCAATACCTGTAAGGCAATCTTGTCTATTTGTTTCAATGCTTCTTTTAAAGAAAGGCTGGGTTTTACTAATATTTTTTTGCATTTTTCGGAATTCATTTAAAATTCTCCCATCTAAAAGGTTCATCTTGCCTAATATCATTTATAATTCTCATTCCTATAACTATCTCTTTAAATTTTGGCAGTATTCCTGTCTCCGGTCTTTTTATTGCTATATCTGATTCTTTTATTATTTCTCCTCCTCTAATATCCCTGGTGGCAATAAGACTTCTCCTGGCTACTTTCATTATTTCAATTTCACTTTTATTAGGCTTCTTTATTCCATCACCCAATGCTATTTCGATATTTCTTATCGCCTTTACCATTTCCTTTAATTCACTCGGTTCTAATGAGGTTTTATGGTCAGGACCGGGTAATTTTTTATCCAAAGTAAAGTGTTTTTCAATTATTTTTGCCCCCATAGCCACTGCAGCAACAGGCACTTCTATACCTAAAGTATGGTCAGAATAACCTACCGGTAATTTAAATGCAGCTGCTAAAGTTTGCATCGCTTTTAAATTAACTTCCTCGTAAGGAGTGGGATAATTAGTAGTACAATGCAATAATGATATCTTTACCTTCGGATTAACCGACCTAATAGTATTTATTGCTTCCTCTACTTCTCCCAAATTTGCCATTCCAGTGGACATTATTATGGGTTTATTTTTAGCCGCAATATGTTTTAAATAAGAATAATTTATTATTTCTCCTGAGGGAATTTTATATATATCTACTAAATCATAAAGAAAATCTATGCTCTGATGATCAAAAGGAGTAGATAAAAACATAATTTCTTTTTTACCACAGTATTTTTTTAATTTTATAAAATCATCAAAAGATAGTCCCAGCTTCTTAATCATCTCTAATTGAGATTTATCTGAACCAGTTGTCTTTTTCTGATATTCAGCTTTATTAGCTAATCTTGAAACCACATTTTCTGCTTTAAATGTTTGGAATTTTACTGCATCTGCCCCCGCATCTTTGGCGACATCAATAAGCTGATAAGCCAGGTCTAAGCTGCCATTATGATTTACTCCTGCTTCCGCGATAATAAAAACTTTAGAAGTATTTATGCCATTCATTCTTCTTTACCTCAAAATCTAATCTCTTTTTTAATAGTTTTTCTTTAGGGATTTTTAATATTTCTTCCATTGCTTCAATTATATAGTTGCTAGTATTGCCATCCCCATAAGGATTTTTTATATTTTTTATTTTTGCAAAAAATTCTGTGTCATACAGGGCCTTTTCGATACCTTTATAAATTTCATTAACTGAATAACCTGTTTGGATAATGCTTTCTGGCTGTAATCTGCCTTCCTGTCTATTTCCAATGTTCACTGTAGCTATAGAGAAAGAAGGAGTTTCAATAATACCACTTGAAGAATTGCCTACCACAGCCCTTGCATACTTTAGAAAACCCAAATATAATTTTGAACCAAGACTATCAAAAAAATACGCCTTGGGATTACCATCTACAAATTTTTTTATCATATTTACTATTTCATCTGAACCTACTTCTGCATTAGGCCTGGTAAAAACTATTTGAAAATCAAATTTTGATAATGCCTCCAATAAATTTTTTATCTGCCATTTCACACTATCTTCCCCTTCAAGAGTAACCGGATGATAGGTACAGATTATAGTATTGTTACTGACATTAATTCCGGTTAATTTTAAAATCTCTTCTTTTTTATACAATTCCAATTTTTTTATATTTTCAATACCTGGTGCACCAATAATATGAATACGCCAATCTTCCTCTCCCATTTTACTTATATTTTCTGCATATAATTCTGTTGAAGGCATATGAATATGAGCCATCTTGGTGATAGCATGACGCACTTGCTCATCTATTACACTAGTTGTATTTTCTCCACCGTGGAGATGAATAATAGGAATCTTATATAATAAAGCTGCAATAGCCATAATAAAAAGTTCATATCTATCTCCTAATAAAACCATAAAATCAGGTTTGCAAGTATTAAAAATTTGCGTTATTTGAATAAGTCCATTTCCAATTGAAGAAGTTAAAGAAGAAGCATCCAATGATGTATTTAAAAAAGGAATTTTTATAATATTTTTTATATCATCTTTTGAAATTTCTACAATTGTATTTCCGTATTCTTCTAAAAGATGAGTACCTCCTACAACTACATAAGTATTGAATTTATTGCTTTTCTGCATCTCTTTTATTATCCAACGCTGCAATCCATAATCTGCACGTGTGCTGGTAAATATAAAAATATTATTGTTATTTATCATTTTTAAAATAGTTTCCTCATTTTGATGACTTTAAATTAAATAAATCAAAAATATATTTTCAAATCTTAATTTTTTCTTTTTATTATTTTCGCTGGATTTCCTAAAGCAATTACATTATCAGGAATATCTTTTATTATCACGCTTCCTGCACCGATAGTAACATTTTCGCCTATTTTAATTCCCTGAATTATTGTAGCACCTATACCGACAAAACTTAATTCACCTAAATTTATTGCCCCAGAAATATGCACACCGGGAGCAATATGACAGTGATTTTCTATTTTACAATCGTGTTCTATAATGGCGCCAGTATTTATAATGCAGTTTTTACCAATAGACGAATCAATATTAATTATACTACCTGGCATAATAACCGTTCCCTCATCTAACTTAACGCTTTCATCAACAATAGCTTCTGGAGAAATAATTACGGGAAATTCATAGCCAATTTCTCTCACTATATTAAATAATTTATATCTTTTCGTATTATCTTTAGTACTTCCTACAGTAATTAGCGCACAATGTATGCCGCTTTTGTAAATATCTCTTAGATTATCATCTGTACCTATTATCTTAACCCCACTTATTAAACTCCCTACTTTATAATTATCAACAATACCAGCAATTTCAAACTTATCTAATTTTTTTAATATGGAAATAACTACTTTACAATGTCCACCGCCACCGATTAAAACAATCTTCTTTTTAGCCATTCAACGTCTCCTTAATTACCAAAGCTGCCTTCCTTATATCCTCTTCATCATTCAAAGTTGAACTGGGCAGACATATTCCCTGATTATAAATTTCATAAGCATTCGGATAGGGTTTTGAAAATTTCTTTAAATATGGCATTTCACTTGCTGGCATAAAAATCCTTCTGGTAGAAATTCCTTTTTCTTTTAATTTTAACTCCAAATTATCTATATCTATATTATTTTTATCAATCTTAATACAGGTAAGCCACCAACTGCCAGAGGCATTATCAGATTCTTCTTGAAATTTAATATAAGATAAATCATTAAAAACTTCTTGATATATTTTTCTGAAATTTCTTTTCTTCTCTATAAATTTATCAATTCTTTCTAACTGTGCTAAACCTAAAGATGCTTCAATATTGGTCATTCTATAATTAAATCCTACCTCAGGATGATAATAACCTTTAGAGGCATCTCTTGCTTGATTTATTAAAAATTTAATATGTTCAGCTTGTTTTTGATTATTGCTTACTATCATACCCCCGCCACCGGTGGTAATTAATTTATTACCATTAAAACTAAAACAACCAAAATCTCCAAAGGTACCAGTTTGTCTGTCTTTATAAATCGCTCCTAAACTTTCAGTAGCATCTTCGATTACAAATAGGTTGTTTTCTCGAGCAATTTCTATTATCTCATCAATATTGCATACACTTCCATATAAATGTACAGGGATTATTGCTTTGGTCTTTTTAGTAATAGCTTTTTTAATTTCCTGTGGATAAATATTCCAGGTAATAGGATCTACATCTACAATTACCGGTTTAGCTCCAACGAATAAAACAGGATTTATGGTAGCAATAAAAGTAAGGGAAGGTACAATTATCTCATCCCCTTCTCCAATTCCTAACTGATAAAGAGACATATGAAGGGCAGCGGTGCCACTTTGGGTTGAAACAGCGCTTTCTGCTCCTATATATTGGGCAAACTTTTCTTCAAATTCAGGAACAAAGGGACCTACAACAGAAACAAAATTAGTGTCAACAGCTTTTGCAAGATACTTTTTTTCTAAATCACCTAAATTAGGGTCATCGAGAAATATTTTAGACATTGTAAATCCCCTCTTTATATATATTTAAATTTTCTCTAAACCAATCTATGGTTTTCTCTAAACCTTCCTCCAATGAATAGCGTGGTTTCCATCCGATAAGATTGTGTGCCTTAGAATAATCACATACTAATCTTTGAACTTCGCTTTTTTCAGGTCTAATACGTTTACTATCTACTTTAACTTTTAAATCAACCTTAGTCAATTTGCTGATAAGGGTAACCAGATCACGAATAGAAATATCTGTAGCGGTACCTATATTGATAACTTCACCTAAAGTATTTGGATGTAAGCCTGATTTATATATCCCCTCTACCGTATTTAAAACATAACTAAAATCTCTGCTTGAATTTAAGTTGCCTAATTTTATTTCTTTCTTACCATTTAAGGCTTGAGAAATAATGGTTAGAATTACAGCTCGAGCGGATTGTCTTGGACCAAAGGTATTAAAAGGCCGCACAATGGTAATTGGTAAATTAAAAGATAAATAAAAAGTTTTAGCCAAATAATCAGCACTTGCTTTTGTAGCTGAATAAGGAGACTGAGGATTAATAGGGTGTTTTTCATCTATGGGGATATATTGAGCCGTTCCATAAACTTCACTCGTGGAAGTATGAATTATTCTTTTTGTTTCAAGTTCACGGGCAGATTGTAAAATATTGTATGTTCCTTCGATATTTGTTTTTATATAGGCTAAAGGAGAATAATAGGAATAGGGAATACCTATTAGAGCAGCAAGATGAAATACATAATCAATTCCTTTCATGCTTTCATAGACAGAATCATAATCCCGAATATCACCTGAATAAATCTCAATATCATCAATATATTTTGATTTTTCCAGCCATCCCCAAAAATTACGGGAATTATAACGGACAAATGCTTTTACTTTATGCCCTTTTTCAACTAAGTATTCAGCGAGGTGAGAACCTATAAATCCCCCCGCACCTGTTACTAAGATTTTTGACATTTTATTATATGCTCCTTCTAATCAGCCAATCCACCTATTATCCAATCTTCCAATCTATCGATTAAAATCAAAACAATCTACTAATTGACCAATCTATCGATTTTCCAATCGAATTCAAACATACAATCAAATTTAATCAAACAATTACTCGATCTTCCAATCATAAATAATATACCAATCCATCAATTAGCCTATCACTTAATTTAATTATCGGTCAATAAAAAGTAATCACCCAATCTAACGAATAAAAGCAATATGTAATAAGTGACGATTCTTATGCCCGTTAATCGAATAATTGGTTATTTTTATAATTATTGAACTACCGAACCGTTGAAAAACCCTTATGATATAAGCCTTTTGAGCTTTCTTTAAAATAAGGGTCATTTTAAGCATTTTTTTGGCAATAGATAGGGTTTTACCTTAAGAGCCTCAAAAAAATGCGTTATACGCAGTTTTCTTCTGAAAGCCTTATGTATCAACCCTTTCAAGAGCTAAAAAATAGTTATTTTTGGCACTTTTTTATTTATTTTTGTTATGATTTGTGCGATGAATATTTTTTATATTTTTGAGAAAGCTCTGAAAGCCGTGTATTATCTACGTTTTTAGAACATGCGAATTTTATACAATAAAAACAAAAAAGGTGTAAATTGTAAGATGTAAGATGAGATTGCTTCGGTCGCTTCGCTCCCACGCAATGACAGAATGTTCAAAACATGAACTTATATAAACTATACCACAGAAAGAATGATGCGTCAATCGACCAACCAAAAAAACAATCTACCAATCAGCTACCAGACATATAAAGTTGGCATATTATATAAACTCGTAATATGTCCCCTTTTTCTCGCCCTTTCTAATAATGGTTTTTTTGTTAATTAGATCATTTAAATCCTTTCGGAGAGTTTCTCTGTTTACATCAGGACAAAGATTTTGATACTCTCTATTTGTAATTTTTCTATATTTTTTAAGATATTCTATTGCTTTCTTTTGCCGTTCGTTTAATTCTAATGACTCAAGATTTTCAGATACCTGAAATTTCCTTAAAACTACAGCAAAACCACCGGTAACTTCTTTAAATATAGGTTATCATTCGGACACTATTCGTTCACTATTCGGTCACAAATATATAATATGTATCTTTTCCTTTACCTACTCTTCTTATAATCTTCTTTTCAATAAGTTCTTTTATTTCTTTTTTAGCATATGTATCCCCTATGCTGTTTATCTGACCATAAATTTGCCTCGTAATCTTTTTTTCTCTCCTTAAGATACTCTATCGCTTTTCTCTGTCTTTCATTTATATCTAATTTATGAAGTTTTTCTTTTTTCTACCCTTACCTCGCCAGATCTCGCCAAAAGATAATATACTGCTGGACCTTTGCCTTTTTTTACAATAACTCCCTTTTTATATAATTCCTCTAATTCTCTACTTACAGTTCTGGCAGAAATAGGAAAATTCATAAAAATTTGGGATAATTTTAGGATAAATTTGGGATATTCATATTATCTGTTATCTAACAGTATAGTACACACCCCTCTTTTCACCTCTTTTATTCAATAACTTTTTTCTAACCAGTGTACTTAAATCAAGCCTTGCTGTTTCATTGGATATTTCTGGAAATATCTCCTATTAGTGAGAAACCTTCCCTATTGAGAAGAAAAAATCTACTCATTCACGATTATTAGTTTATTTTAATTCATTTTAAATTATAAAAATCGTGCATTTATCGTGCATTTATCGTGCATTTATTTCAAAACATAAGATATAGCTCTTCCTCTTCCCTGTTTTCTGATTAGTTTTTTCTCAAGTAGATCGCTTAAATCTTTATTTGCTTGTCTAGGAGATATATTATTAATCTCCATATATATTTTTCTTGTAATATTTTTGTGAATTTTAAGATATTCTATCGCTTTCTTTTGCCGTTCGTTTAATTCTAATGACTCAAGATTTTCAGGTATCTGAAATTTCCTTAAAACTACCGAAAACCCACCGGTAACTTCTTTAAATATAGGTTCGGGTAAATCCTCCTCTTTGCACCATTTTATAATGTTATTTGTCCCAGTTCCCCACCTTTCAATATATTTTATCAGAAATAGAAGGTTAGCCAAAGAAGGGGTTATAGTTGGAAATGCCAATAAAAATCTTGCCACCTTTTGTATTGGCAAAAGCAGAAATGCTTTTAATTATTTCTTTTGATTCACTTAGTGATTTTTTAAATTCAACAGTTTCTGATTCGCCTTGAGAAATTATTTTCTTTAAGTCCATTAGTATTTATCCTGATTTATTATTTTTTATATTATAATAGATTGTAAGATGAGATTGCTTCGGTCGTTTTACTCCCTCGCAATGACATTGTAGACAGGCGAGACGCCTGTCCTACGTATATGTATGATGCGGGTCGGATGAATCCGACCCCTACCCCTGCTTTCTCGGGAATGACAGAAAGTTAGTTTTTTTGATAAATCTTTCTTATTCTAATCCCCGTTTCATTTACTACAATAAAATTTCCTCTTATTTTGTTCTTTACTTTTTTTATTACTTCTTTTACTAATCTAATTTTATTGGAAGATTCTTCATTTGAAGCACGTATAAGTAGTATTCCTTGAGTAATTCTACCTTGACGAAAAATTAATTCACCAAAATCTTTATCGTTGGTTATAAGAATTCTACTTTCGCAATTAGCAAACTGGAGAGCTTTCTGCAACATAAATTACATCGTATTTTTGATCTCTTAGCCAATCTACAACTGGTTTTTCTACGCTTTCATCAATGAGAAATTTCATAGTTTACTTTACCGCTCTTAG